>Ga0210383_10003186_pt1 | contig 14745 bp, 21 predicted proteins | sample IncBWC14OmetaG_FD_160072 | JGI IMG/M metagenome (GOLD analysis project Ga0210383, IMG submission 160072) | Forest soil microbial communities from Barre Woods Harvard Forest LTER site, Petersham, Massachusetts, United States - Inc-BW-C-14-O ...
GGTATAGTGGGCTAATTAAATCTATTACACCACTATGTATGTTGTCAGAGGAGGAAAGCCCAATTTGGTAAAAGCTGACATATCAAATCACGTGAAATTTCCTTTTATGGTAATGTGCCTGATTACATAGTTGGTAGGTTGCCCCAATGGGGCTGGAAAAAAAAAACAACCCTAGGTCAGAAATTTTGTTACTGGTATACCCTTGTTTGAGATTTGTAGTAATTTTCATCTCGCATTGAGGTGTGAAAGAGATTCTCTTAGGATGATTATCACCTGAAAATTCAGTAAATAATACTTGGGTCATTTGTGAATATCCAGATTATAGATGAAAATCATCAGTGATTCAATTTCATCTGATATACTGGTGAATATTAACCTAAAAGAGATCATATATATTAAGGAAGGTGAATAGAACTCACATACCAAGTTATACAGAATCACCTAGATATCACCCAGTATTAGGTCAGTACTTGGTTTTCAAGTGAAAGTCAATATTCACCACATGTTCTGGTGATTTCCCTCCCTTATAGGTTTCGCAGTGTACCTCGTGGATGGATTTGCATAGAGGTTTCTCACCCAGGTTCTGCTGATGCTGGACTCGAATTTGAAGAGAAATGACAGTTGATGAGAAAGAAGGCCAAAGGGTTAAATGTTAAACAATAGGGTCTAGAATAGTATTGCAAGGAAAAATTCAGAAACTGTAATCAAAACTGACACCGTGACGGTGGCGCGACACTACTGAAGGTGTAATTAGCATCCATCACTTCGCCGATGTAATTCCGGTTAGTACTGTGCTGACAGATGCTGGCATCAGCTTGTGGAGGAGAGCTTCAGCTAAAGCAGCCTAATGTGGAATATCTCCTTCCCGCTAGCTGGGCGCTGAAGTGTTGAAGGTTGGCTCGAAATTCGACCCTCGAGAGTGAATTAGGAAATAAACCGTCGCTGGTGACTAATTTCCTGGCACTTTACGCATCCGAGACTACTTGTGACCATTTGGATAGGAACCTATCCTCAAATATGGCAACATTAGGGTGAAAGCATACACGATGCCCTTGTCGGCCAGCGCAAAATCTATCAGGTGGGTTATGTCGGATTTCCGGTGCGTTCGGCATTCAGGATCCGTAAAACTAGGGCCAGTGATTGGACGAGACGTAGGTTTGAAGCCGTAAGCTTAAGCAGCCATGTAAAAAGGTAAAATCTCGATCCTATCGTGGCCCCTGGCGCTTGTGGTACCACAGCGAAAAAGTAAATCCTACGACACGCAAGATGAGCCTTTAAATTTCCTGAGGAAGTTGACCAGGGAGGTAATCCAGACAAGAGATTGCAATGCTTTGGGAACAAATGGCAATTCCATGTCAAAGAGCGAAAAACATACCAAACAACTTTTTCGCTCCCGTCACCGGCGGAATTCGGCCGGTTCCAAACCATCTTTATACCGACCATAACGGAAAATGAGGAAATCCTGGACATCGAGGACTATTAATGGGCCAACATATACAACATTTGCGACAGATTGGTAAATCTAATTCCACAGTCCATGTTCCTGTTCCTTCGCGCGCCTGTGTCCTCTAAATCCTTCAAGTTTCGAGCGTCTCTATTATCCATTGCTTTATCACGAGCGGACACCAGTGAGCTCCTTTCGAGGAGCGATCGCAAGAAATATAAAGCTGATACCGGCGGGGACGCCCAATTCTCCTCTTATTCCTCATGTCTTTTGATCCCAGGATCTCATCCAGAGAATCAAGGCCTTTACTTGAGGACGTCCCGCCCTCGTATCATACCATTGATGATGTCGATGAAGCCATATCACCTACAGACTCAGATGTAGAAACAACACTCGCTAATAAATTCTCCAGAGTCGAAATTTGCTGGATCCTCGCTGGGCTGTGGTCTGCCGTTTTCCTAGGCGCTTTAGATGGTAAACAGAAACATGTTTTATTCCGTCCCCTTAAATAGAATATCGCACAGGAACAATTGTTGCTACATTGATGACGCCTATCGGGAGCCACTTCAACAAATCCAATCAATCTTCATACATTGGTACATCATACCTATTGTCGGTTTGCTGTTTTACTCCGTTATATGGTGTGGACTTTTTTTAACCTGTACTAATCAAGTCTGAGTTCATACTTTTAATGCAGGTCGTCTATCTGATATCATAGGCCGGAAAGGCGCTATGTTATTAGCCCTGTCTCTTTTCGGTAAACTATCACTGGTGACGCTTTTGAATTCTTTTAACTTCGGCTTCAGGATCTGGCACAATTTTTTGTGGCCTTGCTCCTTCAATGGAAGCTCTCATTGTTGCCCGCGCAGTAGCCGGGATGGGCGGTGGAGGGTCAGTTTAAGCAGCATTGGATATCGAGAATTAACTACTCAATATTTTCTGTTTTATTCGCTCGCCAGTGTCATGACAGGTGATACTTCTGTTGTTTCTGTTCAGTCGGCTACTTACGCCGCCCCACGTAGTCGCCAGCATCACTGTGTCCGACCTGATACCACTGTCAGTGGCGATGTTCACACCCCACATTCCCTATCCCTGATACAGTTTCCCTCCCCCTCAGAAAGCAGCGCGGGCTCTATCAAGGAATGGCTAATATGTAAGTTGCCCGACTGATGAACGTTCCCCACTTGCTGAGTGGCGTTAGACTGTATGGATTAGGTGCAGGATTGGGTGGTCCCCTAGGCGGATGGATGAACGATGCCCTTGGATGGTGTGTTCATGCCAATAATGTCCCGACCATTTTCTCCATAAATTATTTTTCCAGGCGATCCGCATTCTTGCTCCAGGTCAGCATCGGCGATGATATAAAAATCGCCAAGATTAACGCTGTTATAAAGACGCCGGTCCTTACCTTCTCCTTCATTTTGGTTGCACTCAAAGTCAATGTCAAGCTACCGTATGAGTTGCAACATGAGAGCACCTCCGATAAGCTGCGTCGTATTGACTTTCTCGGCTCTCTGACGCTTGTTGGAACCGTCGGGTGCCTCCTCCTGGGATTCAGTCTCAAATCTACGGAAGAGATGTCCTGGTCGCATCCTCTTATCTGGGGCCTCTTGGCCGCTAGCTCCGTGTGGGGTTTTTTGTTTGTACTGGTCGAGAGTTTTTGGGCGCCGTATCCAGTCATGCCCTTGTGTTTAATAACCCAAAGGACACCGTTGGCTGTCTCATTGTCGAATCTCGTCACCAGTATGTCGGCATTTTCGATGGTGCGTACGTTTATTTTTATGGCACCAACGCCTAGCTGACTTGTTGGTTCCCACACACGTGCCATGTCGTAGCTGTATAATATACCATTGGTAGGTCCCATTGTATTTCAACGAATATTTGAATTTAATAGAACGCCGTAGTATTTTTCCGCCGTAAGGCTCAATTCCACCACGAATGCCGGTATGTGCTGATTTACGTGCTACGCCTCAGGGCTGATTTTAGCTTACCAATCAAAAGGGCTGCATTTGTTGCCCCATTCTGTAGGAATTGTATTTTGGTTTACGCATACAGAATGCTCATTTATTGTCATTTGGATAGATTGCCCTGTCAACGGGAAGCGTCTTCGCGGGCTGGTAAGTTCTATTATTGACCTAACTCTATTGCTTCTCTGATTATACCTAGGTTGATGCGCAGAACCGGCAAACTCTATACTCTCACTTTAGCATCTTCACTGTTGACAATCCTAGCTAGCATCCTCGTTGTGTTCTGGAATGATAACTCCTCTACACTCCATCTGTGGGGAGACATCATTCCTCAGGGTTTTGGCATGGCCAGTCTAATTACAAGTACACTGATTGTTTGTTTGCGTTCCCGAATATCTCTACCACCAAACTGAAAAGCCTTTTCTAGGCCATGATTGCTAGCGTCAACAAAGAAGATATGGCAGTAGCAACTGGAAGTGAGCCATCTTCCATGTTTTTACGTCAATTCCAGACATTTACGGCCTCCCAGTTACATATCTTTTCAGGACTACTGGCCAGGTCCTAGGTGTTAGTTTGAGCGGCGCAATCCTCCAGGCCGTAGTAATTCAGAAACTAAGGGAACGGATACAAGGACCTGGTTCGGCGGAGGTCAGTCCTTGGCAACAACTGTGCGCTTCATCAGACCGTTGATGACTTGTGTTACATGGTAGATCATCTACGAGATTCGGTAATGTTACTTTGTCAACGTGGTAAGGAAGCCACTAACTTCCCCCAAGGCATTCCACGACAATTATACCCACTCTAGATCCCCCCTTTAAGCAAGCGGCGGTTGATTCGTACGCAGACGCATTACGAGTTGTTTTTATCTGCCAGGCTGCTATTAATGTCGTTGGTCTATTGGCTTGCATACCAATTCAAGAAAACTCCTTGCCGTAAATCCGCTTACTGACCTCGAACGTTCATACTACCATCTAACTGATTCTTACTAGCGGTACTCATGAGGAGGATTCTCGCAACCGAAATCTTGGCCATAGAGACCACACAGACAGATGACTTAGGTACAAAATGTATATTTGTAGCCACCCAAAACAGTATATATTTTCAACCTCTCCCACTGTCCTTGTCCTCTACCCGTCGCTTTGAGCATGGAGGTGTGCAACGATTTGTGATGTCCTTTGCCAATGTGATTTATTTATGATGCGTCTCCTCTATCCACCTTCTCGGTCGTTTCGCAACTGTTACACCACCCGTCGTCAATGTGACCTCCGGATCGCTGTCTGCAAAACGCCCTTTGTCTGGTCGGGCGGGACAGGGTAGAATATTTGATGCTGATACGGTCACAACCGTCGCTAAGAACGTGAAGCCAAAGAGCGAGGAGACAAATGTTCGACGTTGGGTAAATCGTAGGACTGTGTATATGGTCATTCTACGACTGAAGCCAGGTCAGAACAGACAAGAAAGAGATGGAAATTAATGGTTCTGACGCACTGGGACTCTGCCCATGTCCGCTATTCAAGCCTCTGGATTGTATTTTTTACTAGTGCAGAAAGTTTGTTACTTCGGTTGTAGCCGGCTTCCATGTATATACATGTTTACCAACAGCCTCTCGGATTCTCAACATTCAAAGTGAATATTCAAGTCTGCGCCATGGCCAATATCAGGGTTTTACGTGATATAAAAGCTCGAAACACTGTCCGCGCAAGCGAAGTTGCTCGCAGGGCGTATCTCTATGTTGCCCGCAACCAGTCATTGTCCCCCCAAATCCGCCACCAGGCTCAACTGCAGCTGAATACCTTTGGACGATATGCACGCCCTACCGCCGTCAAAAACCGATGCCATGAGTCTGGCCGGGGAAGGGGCATCATAAGTGAATTCGCTTTATGCAGGGTGAGTTACTGTGCTAAAAATGATTGTATTGTACTGATCTTTACTGTAGTTTCAATTTCGATTGAAGGCACTCAAAGGTGAAATAAATGGCGTTCACAAAGCTTCATGGTAGCTGGTAGAGGCCAATAAGCGAGTGAGCCATCCCGACTCTGATCCCGGAATGCAGTTTTGAATCTAGTAGTTACAGGATGAGACTGCTAATATTAGGAATACATATGGGCCAAACCTCCTATATTAAAGAGGCAGCAAAATAAAGGCAGATATCGGCGCAAGGTAGTCATAATCATGTGGAACCGGGTGTATTCTCCGTGGTAACTAAATCATCCAAACGCAACTCGGGTTCAGCCCGTTCACTCCTCCAACGGTTCGCGATATTGAGAGTTGGTTGCTCGACGAGGAATCTGGAACAAGGTTGAAGACAATGATTTGTTCGGGATGGTGGGGTTTCCCTTACCCATATTGACGAAGCCATTTTTCGCCGATTTCCCAATTGCTATGGGCCAAAACGTCATCACCATGAAGGGTCAAAGCACTTCGATAGTCATGAAGGCAATCCACAAGATCGAAACGACCTGTGGAGGGACGTTCATTAAGATCAACCTGCATCAGAGGAGTGACGAACGGACCTCGCAGGAGGATCATACGATCACGGAGTTCAGGATGAAGAATCCCGTCAATTGCACTCTCTATTGCTAGTGGTCAGGGATTGGTGAGCCGGGAAAGGATATATGGCAAACCATGAGGAACGGTTCTGAAGTGAGAAGCAAAACGATCAGCTATATGGAAATGGAGTTAGAGTGTGTTGATTTACCTCTGTACTAACGTGGGCCGAAGGGATGATGGAAGGCAGTATGCGCTGTTTCTCTTGTAGTTGTCGAGGTGATAACTAAACCGAAATAGAGGACTATTAGAATTGGAAATGGTTTCGGGGGACCATATAACTTCACTGGATAAGTTTGTATGCTTCATTTATATTTGGATCTTCATCATCTTCGACCTGTTCTGGAGATACCCGATTTGTTGGCGGCATCCTTTGCTGTATGGAAGTGGTGTTTGAACTAGCAGACGGTAAAGGGAGAGGAGGGAGGGTTGATTCAAGGTTCATATTGATGGAAGGCATATACGAAGATTGGTAGTTATTGACATTCGATGACGAGGTCCCACTGTATTGGGGTGTGGTTGGCGATGGTTGCATGAACATTGGTGAACCATTGGAGAAAAGGCCACCGCCTTCGTGCGAGGGTCTCGAAGCTGAGGGGTAAATATTATTGGCACCAGGAGGATGCATGGGAACCAGTAGAGACTATCCATTTTGACCTCGATCGCCCTCGGTATCGTCATTTGGACCTCTTGCTTTCTTCGAACGATTGCTATTCGATTCACCTTCGGTAGGACGTTTCTGTCCTTGGATGGTCTGAGAACCAGACACCGCGGGTTGGGCAGACTGGGACTTTTTACGCCTTTGAAAGCTTTCCCAAGCCGTATCGGTCTCTGATCTGCTGACGAAATTATTGAAATCCGACATATCCCATCCTAGTTTCGGCAGGAGACCTCCGGCTCCATCACCGATGAAAGAGCCAAGACTGCGGAGAAGGTTTCTAAGGGTCTGGTTTTCCTGCATCAAGTCTGAACCCGGGAGAGAAAATGAGCTATGGTTCGATAAGAGTATGCGGTTTCACCTTTGAGGATATTCCTCATTTCACCGAGTGCTTCATCTTTCCCTCCCGAGAGAAGTTCTACACGAGCTTCCAAATCTCGAATCTGCGTTACGGGATAAATAAAAGGAGACTCGATAATAAGACCCAAGACAGACCCGCTGTTGCTTTCTTAAACGGAATTCGCGTTGAGCGATACGATTCTGGTCACGTCTGGCGGCTTGGGAGCTTGACATGCCGTTCAAACGTAAGCATGTTGAACCTCCAGGATGACAATTGAAAAGTGACACACTTGGGGTTTTTCTTTCGACCCGGTTTTCCAGGAGGATGAGGACCATCACCAGCATGAGACTCAAAGTCAGAGTCCTGTTCTTTGGTTGAATTACCAGGTACAGATTGAAGTAAATGATATGCTTACGTCGAACTCTCCAGACACGCTGCGTTCTCTCGGCTCCTTCCCTTCGGGCATTGGAAAGTGATTGCTTGTGTGAGAAGGATTACGAGCTGGTGCCAGCTAAATCTGACAACCAAATATAAGTCAACAACCCTCCACGTGTTTGGGACGTGGAATCACGATGACGTAACGGTGAAAATACAAACATATTGTAATATGAATTGAATTCAAGTTCTACCAAAGACGGCATTTCGTTTTGAACCTAGCGGTATGTCACCACGAACGCCGTTTTGCGACAGAGGACTGGGACCGCGATCATTCAATATACTTCAAAGGCACTGGGACGAGCAAGGAGGTACCCCGACCAAACTCAGGACTACGGGGAAAATGATTGGAACTTACCACAAAATACGCGTACAGCCTTTTCTTTGTGCAGGGACGTTCTTTGAGCTTTCCCGACCTTGCAACAGCCTTCTTCACCATTGACTCCGAGACTCAATAAATATTTCGGAAGGCCATGTTGCAGGTGTTGTGATTCCAATTGAAATTCACTGGAATCTCTTCCCACTGAAGATGTATTCATTACAGTTTTCCCATCCTATGGATTTCTTTGTTTCGCAAATAACGCTCTGCCTGCCCGCCCACGGTCATCACCGGCACAGTTTTTTCGGTTGACGCAGTCGTCCGGGACCCTAGGTCAGATCCGATTTCCACTCTTCCGGTCCCTCTTCCGAATTTGCCTGGGCAATGTTGAAACCCCGCAACTGGGAGATCGAAAACAAGCACTCTTTCTCCTGTGGCTGCTTTCATATTGTGGTTTACCTCGTGACGGATCCTTCATGTCGGTCTATTCACTGGTTTATTTCTATGTTTATTGAGTATGGAACTATTGTGATACATTGGTACAACCTTGTATCGCCCCATAAGATGGGATCTGGTGGCACATGTCTTGTCTGCTGGCTCTGCGTTATCTTCTGGGACTGTTGAATCCATGACCATTATCCGGGCTACTACCCAAGACCCGCCAGCAGCACGGGATGAACTTTGTCACCCGTTTAATGATATAAAGCGGGCTGTCGTCTCGGAAGGGCCTGCAAATATGGCTGCAACCGACATCATCCTCCGTTTTTCCTACTCTACGGGATCTAACTCTGACATGCGCACATTCAAAGTATACCAACTCATTGAAGCAGAAGGATCGACCAACGAGTTGGAGCTGTACAGAGTAAGCCTCCACGCCGACGACATCCATGCTAGTAGCTTCTCATACTCTTGAAGTTCTACCATCCGATGACTGGTCTCGCCACTGGTGTAACCACGTTTCATCGGAAGAATATGACCACTCTTGTTTTTGAGACCGCTGGTCAGATCGAGTGGATATCGAACTCAAACGTGACTGTGCATTTTGGCATTGACGAGGTGATTAGCTGAAACAATGCGATGATTCTCCTTTGCTGAGCGCTGGTCAGGTGTCCATCAGAGATCTGAGGAAGGCCAAGAAGTCCAATAGCAAGTGAGTCTTATCATGAGTTTCAATTTAAAGGGTGGGAACATTTACAGCGATGGCTTACAAGATCTCGTCGCTTCAAAGCTGGGGGATCAGAATACAAATGGAAGATTGCGGATAGTGAAAATGATCTCTTTGTAAGTTGAATCCTTGCCGGGAAATAACATGTATACTTATTTGACCACAAGTGTGTCGATTCTCATGGCAAAGTCATTACGACTTGGTCGCAAGACGAACTGATTCTGCGTGTCGCCCCAAAAGTTGAAAATATCCTTGATCGACTCGTGGTGACTTGTCTATTGAATTTATGGATCAGACAACTGGGGCGGTGGTGACAAGTGACAGATCCCGAAAGGCTATCCACAAGTTTACCTTTTGTAATGTGAAGAATTATGACTGGATGAAGTGCCTTTTGGTCACCGAGCCTCGAATTGGACCACTATTTGCGAGCACAGAATGAATTCTAGTAGATAATCCACGGAATAGAAAAACGTACTTCGTTTCGTTCTCTTCTTGTACATAATGCGATGACCGCACTCTCTACAACGTATCGGCTCTCTCGACTTGATCTCATTCTTCGCTCCACAGTCTTTGTATTCAGAAATAAGACAGCGCCTTGCGAACTCGGATTCTGAATCGTACCAGCACATATGTACTCCATGTCTTGCCGTGGTGCAGGGATATACCCGCCTCCGCCTCCTAGGTTGGCGTTTGTTCCACCTTGTTGGTTCATAGTGATCGCGAACTTAAGGTCACGGTGATGGAAAAAGTCAGCTGTCCATCTAAGGAAAAACGTTTGTGTGGTAATCTTTGGTCGTCCCATAGTAACGTTAGTTTATTTAGTAACATGTATACTCGGCTGGCTTTGCATCGCTGACTGGTTTGCCGCATAGCTCGGACATGGAAGGGCCTTCATCGATGTATCAAGGCGGGAATGTACAGCATTAACCGGAAGAGTGCATGCGGCAACACAGCACCCAATTCGCGACTTGTGGAAGGGGGGTAGGGTTGACTAGTTGGACAACAGATTGCTTATTGCTGACAGGGTGTTAGTTGTATATACATACTCTGATGTATCGCCTGGACATCCCGGTTGACGCGTTGACGTATCTTTTCAAATTCCACACCTCCATTTGTTTAGCTATATCTGCTGGGTTGCATGGAAAAACCTTGACTATAGCTACCCTAGGCCTCAGCCTTGGCGACAAGTGAGGTGGAATCGACCATTATTTTCTATGATTACCATCCTTTCCGTCGTCGAACCAGGCGATCTGTGATATTCAATGAGCCCAAAATAGCAACTACGCCAAAATCAGCAACAGGTGTGTCATGCATCTCCTTGCCGACGTTGAACTATTGATATCTTCTGTTATGGAGTCTGCGACGAAATGGCCTGTTCGACTCCGCGATAATTGTAACATATATCTTGACAACATAACCGTGGGCTGTTTCTAAGGTATCTGTTGCCCTTATAGTGGACCTCAATCTTGTGCCGCCAGTTGCCAGAGCCAGTCGTCTACCTCGAGATTATAGCCCCCTTTTCTCTCTTTAATTTCGAGGATGACCACTCTTCCTTCCTTTGTGGAACTCATGGCTTCGTTGGGACTCGATCAGACGTCTAAGACGCCAGAACAGTCATCCCCATATTCTTCCCCTACATCTTCACCAAGTATTGTGGGCTCTTCTCCTACCAAATCTAGGTCTATTCCTTCTCTGCGGGATACCAGTACATCCCGTAATCGAGTAGCTAGGTATTCTCCATATTCTCCCAATTCCGTGAGTGTCATGTCCGAAAGCCACCCAGCGTATGGATGGATTTTGCTCATGCCACCATTTCAGTCCTCTGCGAGGCGAGGAAGTCTTTCTTCAGTATCGCCCTCCTCACCCGAATCTGATTGGTCGCCCCCTCGGGTGAGCATACCACACTCATTTATCCGTCTTCCATATTGATAAACCCTCTCCAGGCTCATTCTGCTTCTCCTCGATCCCCATCCTCGCCCCACATGCGCAGGCGGGTGGACAATAAACTAACTGTGAACGTGTATGGTTCGACGACTGATCTCGCAGCCAACACTCCGATATCAACCTATGTTCGTCGAAAAACACCTGGCACGTCGCCTACGTCGCCCACTTTTTCTCGCGACGCCGGATATCAGTCCTCCGCAGGGTCCCCCATGCCATTCACACTACCAACACTACCCCCTCTATTTCCCCAGTCAGCCAGTTCAGATGTCTTTCCCCTAACACCTGATTCGGACTCTGAGCTATTATCCTCTGAACACAATTCCCCGATCTATCAAAGCAAACGCCTTCCAGATATACTGGAAGTAGGAACATTTACTCGTCGTCCTCGCCACCACACTGGCGTTCGACTCTCCACGCCACCCAGCTCTGCTGATTTGAGAGAACACCACCCCCGCCGCCGCACTATCATCCACATCGCCTGAACTGTTGGGTCACTCGTTTTAACATATGGACGGCCGCTGTACATTATAAAAGGAAGCAGCATCTAAATACATTCTGTACGAGTTTATGGATTTCAACCCTTGGTCCAGAACGTTTCGCATTGGTTTGGCCTTGTCGCTCATTGCCTTAGTCCACTTTCTATCGACTACTTTTCTTGGGTCCCCATAACAAATAATTTGTTACATCACTGGACATTGTAGCCTTAAGTATAATAACGTTAACCTGGGGTCTCAAAGCGATAGCGTAACTGGTTGCCTGATCATGATGAGTTTATTTCGGCGCTTTTGAAGTCATGTGAAAGGTAAACTGATAGTACGATTTCCACCACAGTTGGGTGGCTAATACGAGGAATTAGTCATGAGATTCTTCATTAGGCCCAGGACACTGATCCTCCATCTCCTCGTCATCACTGTATTGAGTTCCGCACCAAAAGCAATAGGCGTACTTGTCACGTAGATACGAAAGGACGAGTTGCAATCTATCCTGTGCCTGCAAATGCAAGAGGGTTAGAAGAAGGGTCCGTAGGCAATAGGGAAATCAACAGACATGGAGACGCAAGAATTGAACAGTTTCCTCTAAAACATCCGACGAGAAATCGTGTTCTGCGATCGGCGATTTCCTCGTCGCAAGGGTCTTTATGTCATCATCTACGGACGTCAGTGGTTGGAGGGCATCGGCTTGCATTTGTCGTCGGAGACGAGATTCATAAGTGTTGTCCGGACGATCATGGTGTGGTGGGATCACCAAGGTTGTATGAAGTGCGAGAGCATCTGTCAGACCAGCAGGGAAGGATTCGGGGTCTCTGGGGTTCAGCCAAAGAACGTTGAACTGTTTTCCCACAAAGTATATTGTAGCTCTCAATAATCAAGCTCACAAGAATAGATCATGAACCTTACCGATTTCCCTGCTTTCTCGTCTAGAGTTACGCAGGTACGTTGGGCAGGGCTGAGTTTCCCTTCAGCGCGTCGCTCCTCGTAATCTTGCCTTGCACGATCGCGGAAATCGTGGTGAATGGCCTCATCAGCCATCTTGGCCATCTTTGCAACTCTCTCTGCAGAGGTAGGGGACCGGCCGCGTTTCCCTAGACCAATCCCTTTCTTCCCTAGACAACAACCATGGGAAAACCCGACTTATTTTCATGATGTTGCAAGGAAAGAATATGCTAATGACGAACCTGCCCATTCATTCAACGGTAGCGGTTCAATCTTGTGGTGGAGCTTAGGTTCAGCCGAGTCGACTTGAATCGCAGAGACACCTTCTGCACCAGAATGCGAAGCCACTCGTTCGGGACTCTTGGCCTGGCCAAAGACATTCGTATCAGTTGCTTTCCCAAGGGACTGCCCGGGCTTGAACCCCATTTTCATCATGATCGACAAGGCCTTATTTCCCGAGCTAACACCGGCATCCTCTTCCTCCTTTACTCGCTCGAAGAGACTCTTGCTGAGACCCTCTTCTCTGGATTCTAGCTCCCGCTGGCGCCGGCTTTTGAGCTTGTTCTGCTCATTCTTGAGTTTGGCCTGCCGCTCGGCTTCCTTCCGAATTTGTGCGTAGGATTTGGGTGCCGAGGATGTCGAAGCTGAGTTGACTAGAAACTTGTCTGAGAGGTAGTCATCTTCATCGTCGGACATTGTGGCATAAACATTATACAAACAACGCGTCGTTTTCAGTCATAAAACTCAGAAATTTGATCTTGGACATAAGCATAATTATGGAACAAATGTGTCGTGAGTCGTGACACTACAAGTTATTATAAACTAAGGAAACGACACCTTACCACTTGGCTAATAAACGTACGGGGTAACGTTAGCAAATTGGTCGACGTTATCAACAAGAGCAGTTCAGTGGCATATAAAGCGATAACGTAGCAGCAGCATGAATTGGAGTGGATAGGGGACTTGGCGAAAATGAGGTATTGTGATCATTAGGTGGCAGCAGGAGCGGGAACCGCTTCCGTTTCGCCCTCGACATCGTCCTCATGAGGGGTGTTGACGGCGATCTTGACAGCAATAGCCCTTCCGCCAACCTCCTTGCCTTCGAGAGCCGCAATGGCCTTTTTCTGCTCTTGCTCGCCACCAACATCGACAAAGCCGTAGCCCTTGCTCTTCCTGGGCTGTCCCCACCTCCTGCGTACGATGCGGGCCGAGGTAACAGCGATGCCAGCGTCCGTGAATAGGGCAGAGAGGCCAGCGTCATCAATGTTGAATCCAAGGTTGGCAACGAAAAGCATGGTCTTGGACGGTTCGCCCACGGGATCCTCACCAGCGGGGCGGAGAGGACGGGGTGTTTTGGGCTTGCGAGTACGAGCCGCCTTTTTGGTTGCGGAAGCATCCGCAGCAGCAGCGTCCGAAACGTCTCCTTCAGTAGACTCAAACAAATTTATTTCAGACTTGGTCTTGGGCTTGCGCTACAGATATTAAGGGGTTAGTGGGGAATCTAGGCAGGATGTACGACAAGGAGATTTACAGTGGATTTCTTCTTCTTCTTCTTGGGCTTGGCTGCCTCGTCAGTGCCGGGAGTAGCGGTAGTTTCTGCCTTTGTAGAGTCGCCGTTAGCCTCAGCCTCCGAGACCTCCCCGGGAACAGCCTTGCTGCCGCGCCTGCCGGGTCTCCTCTTGGCTTTCCTCTCCTTCTTTTCCTTGTCCTTCTGGTCGGACGGCTTGGCAACCTCGACGATTACCTGTCGGCCATCGAGCTCCTTCTTGTCAAGAAGGTCGACAGCCTTTTGCGCGGCCTCTGCGCTTGAGAGAGCGACGAAGCCGTAGCCCGCCGAGCGGGTGCCTCGTAGAATTACTTGGGCGGAGAGGCTAAAACATGCAATATTAAGATTGTGGCAAAAGATGGGTTGCCAGCAAATGCTGTGCAAGGTGCCACGTACATGTCGCTCTGAACAGGTGCAAAGAAAGCCTTCAGCCCTTCATCCGTAGTGGAATACGCAAGATTTCCAGCGAAGACCTGAGTAAGTAGTTGAATAAAACGATCGAGCGAAAGACGAAGAAAAGTGCTACCTTGAATCCAGGGGCTTCTTCTTTCTCTTGCATAGCCGGAGGCGCGCCATTTTCGGTAACTTGGGCGGCGGGGGCGTCAGACATTTTGAGCGGGTGGAACTGGTGAGTTTTTGTAGTGGGATGGACGAGGTCTGAACTTGTTGAACCGGTTTCTTCGTGTCAAACTTGAAGGTTGGGAGAAAATGAAGGTTGTGGCTGCATGAGCTTTTTGTACGCAAACAACACAAAACTCCGACCCATTGTGGACAAACGGTTGATGTCGCTATGACAGCGAGGACATGTGGTGGGTGCTGAGCTGTGTTGGCGGCACATGTACAACGAATCTCTAGGCAGATACAAGACAAGTCGGAGAGATAGGCGGTAGTAGAGTACCGGTGTAAGGAGCTCAGTCGGTTCAAGACTTCAAATATTGGTAAGTACT
>Ga0210383_10003191_pt1 | contig 14730 bp, 11 predicted proteins | sample IncBWC14OmetaG_FD_160072 | JGI IMG/M metagenome (GOLD analysis project Ga0210383, IMG submission 160072) | Forest soil microbial communities from Barre Woods Harvard Forest LTER site, Petersham, Massachusetts, United States - Inc-BW-C-14-O ...
TCAAGGTCTGCGCTTCCGGCGGCGTTCTCTCTCCCACCGACGATGTAGACACGCCGCAACTTACGCAGGAGGAACTAAACGCGCTGGTCGACGAAGCTCACGCGCTTCATCGCAAAACCGCCGCGCACGCCCACGGAGCGGAAGCTGCCAAACGCGCCATTCGCGCTGGCATCGACTCCATCGAGCATGGTAGCTTCCTCGACGACGAGGATCTGGACATGATGAAGCAGCGCGGCACCTACCTTGTCCCCACGCTGATGGCCGCGCAGGGTCTGCAGGAAAAATTTGATCGCAACATTTATATGCCGCCTGCGATTGCCGCCAAGGCGCAGCTGGCGATTAACTCCATGCATTCCACATTTCAGCGCGCGCTGGCTAAAGGCGTGAAGATCGGGCTGGGCACGGACGCCGCCGTCTATCCCCATGGCCGCAACGCCGAAGAGTTTCACCAGATGGTCGACCTCGGTATGAAACCCGCCGCCGCTCTGAAGGCCGGAACTTCCGGTGATGCTGACCTTCTTGGCCTTGCGGACAAAATCGGCACGCTGGAAGCGAACAAATTTGCTGATATCGTCGCCGTTCCCGGCAATCCACTCGAGAACATTCGCGTGACGGAACACGTCTTCTTTGTGATGAAGGAAGGCGTGGTCTACAAAAACACCAAATCTGCAATTGCGCAGTGATTTGCCGGAGAGACATCGATGAGGCAACTAACGCAAACCATTTCCGCCGGATTCGCCGGAGAATATCGCGCCCGCGCCGTCGATCTTCACAGATGGGCTGATCCGCTCCCGGAAGAGCAGTTTTGGCGCAATCCTTTTCCTTACGGCAACAGCGTCGGCCACCTGGTGCTGCATCTCACCGGCAATCTCAACTACTACGTTGGCGCGAGGATCGCCGGAACCGGCTACATTCGAAATCGCGACCTGGAATTTACGGAATCGCGCCATCCTTCCAAAACGGACGTGCTGCGCAAATTCGACGACACCATCGCGATGGTCATCGCGACCATTGAGAAGCAGACCGACGCCGACTGGGCCATGGCGTACTCCGCCGAACGCGAACCCGAAGCGCATGACCGCTTCACAGCCGTGCTGCACTGCGCCACACACCTGTACCATCACATCGGTCAGATCAATTTTCTGTCCCGGGAACTTACGAAATCCTGAAGCTCAGCCTTCCAGTTTGAAGCGCGTCGACGCCAGGCGGTACATGCGGCGCCACACCAGCCGGTTGATCAGCACCACGATCGTGGCCATGATCAACGTTGCGGCCAGCAGCACTTGGAAATGCCCGGCGTCGCTCGCACGGCTGATGGTGCTGCCCAGGCCGGGCGCTTCCACGATTCTGCCTTGAAAATGAAAATATTCCGCGATGATGCTGGCATTCCAGGCGCCACCGGATGCCGTGACCAGGCCGGTCACGAGATAAGGAAAAATTCCCGGCAGGATCAGCCGGCGCCAGCGGTCCAGCTCGCTGAACCGGAACACTTTCGCCGCTTCCTTCAAATCCGTGGGTATCGCCATCGCGCCGGCAATCACGTTGAACAGGATGTACCACTGCGTGCCCAGCAGCATAAGCGCCATCGCCGCGATTTCCACCCCGCCCCGCATGCGGATAAGCACCAGCAACAACACGGGGAATAATGCCGTCGCCGGAATTGACGCCGCCAATTGCACCAGCGGCTGCGCCAATCGCGCGAACCGCGGGCTGAACCCGATCGCTACGCCAACCGGAATCGTCCACATCGCACCGATAATCAACGCCAGATTCACGCGCAAAAAGGTGAGCCCCGCGCTGCGCAACAACAGAAAATATTCTTCTCGGCTCAACGAAGCCAGCGCGCTCGCACTCCGATACATCGCGTAAACCATAAAGCACGCGCCTATCGCGGCAAACACCCAGCCCATCCAACGCCGAGGCTGCTTCGATTGCGCGGAAACAAAAGTGGCCGCCGCGCGCTTTGCTCCGGTTGCAAACTTCAGCGTCAGCCAGTCTACAATCGGATGCAGCAAGCGCCGGTAGCCACGGATCAGAAACGATTCTTTCCGGATAAAACTCAAAATTGAATTCTGCGAGGTCTCTCCGCTTTCCACTTGCTCAAACTTGAATTTGTCTGCCCACGCAATCACCGGCCGCCAGATCAATTGATCCATCAGCACGATCACCGCGACCATCATCGCCAGGCCCCAAAGCATCGCACGTGTGTTTCCGTTGCTGGCCGCGGTCTGCAAGAACGATCCCAATCCCGGCAACCGGAAATCCTTGTCACCCAGAACGAACATTTCGCAGGCCATCAAGAAGAACCATCCGCCCGCCACACTCATCATCGAATTCCACACCAGGCCGATGGTGCTGAACGGCAGGTCCAGCTGCATAAATCGCTGCCAGCGGCTGAAGCGGTAAATGATGGCCGCTTCCCGCAAGTCTCGGGGAATCGTTTTCAACGAAGAATAGAAACTGAACGCGATATTCCACACCTGTCCCGTGAATATCAGGATGATCGATCCTAATTCCACACCCAGCTGACGGTTGGGGAACAGCGCCACCATGGCCAGCATCACCGCGGGAAGAAAACTGAGCACCGGGATCGATTGCAAAATGTCCAACAGCGGAATCAGCACGATTTCCGCGCGCTTCGATTTTGCCGCCGCATATCCGTACGCCAGCGCAAACACCAGGCTGATGGCGTACGCAACGAGGATCCGCACCAGCGAATACAACGCGTACGCCCATAAGCTCCGTGGGTCCTGCGAGATTTCCGCTTCCACTTTTACCGGGCCGAGCCACGACCGCCCGATCGAATACACCGCGAAAATCACGCCAAATACCGCGAAAAACACCGCAATGTCGATCAAAAACGCATACGCCCAGCGCGATCCGATCGGCCGTTTTGCCGCCGGCGGTATGGGTCCTGGTTGTTGAGACAAAGGGATGTCAGAGGGCACGGGATTGTCAGGTTTCCGTCAGCGTTAGTTTCCCACTGGCCGCATCGTAGTCAAAAATCTCCGCGTAGCGGCCCCACTGGATCGCGGTTTCCAGTTGCCGGCTCGCTTCGTCCTGGCTGAAGTGTTCGTCGAGCAGATCCTGGAAAAACTCAGCCGGCAGCGTCCGATCCGCCTTGGCCTTCAGCGATTGTTCCATCTGGCGCAACAGAGGAATGTTGGCCAGCACCGTTTTCCGGAAAATTCTCTTGCGCTCCTGAATGTCTCCCTGCGCGAACGCCTGTCCCACCGGCGTGATCAACGCGTCTCCCTCCTCGAGCTTCAACATGCCGAGCAGCACCGCAGTATCCACACTTGGCAGCAGCGAATCTACATCCAGGCTCAATTCGTCCGCCAACACATGCAAATCCGCGCGCCCGCCCTGGTCCACCAGAATCTCCAGAAGTCCCGCCAGCCCACCGGGCCTGGTGTGCGGCAACATAATTTGCGTTTTTCGAACGGTCCCTTCCGTTCCGGGCAATCCGGTCGCGGTGTGTCCGGCATGGTCCTGCCGCGTCAGCGCGCGATAGATCAAATCCACCAACTCCACAAAACGCGGGTCTTTGTGATCCCGTGGATGCGGCAGTTCCACGTTGAATTCCGCATGAATATGCGCGGGGTTTCGTCCCAGCACGATGATGCGGTCCGCCAGAATCACCGCTTCTTCGATATTGTGCGTGACAATAAAAATCGCGCGCGTCGGAATTTTCTTCCCCTGCCAGAGCTCCATCAGCTCGCCGCGCAGTGTTTCCGCCGTCAGCACATCCAGTGCGGAGAACGGTTCGTCCATGAAGAGCACTTCCGGTTCCACCACCAGCGCTCGCGCCACTCCCACGCGCTGCTTCATTCCGCCGGAAAGCTCCTTCGGATATGCGGACTCGAATCCGTCCAGCCCCACCGCGTCGATAATCCGGAGCGCCCGCTTGTGCCGCTCAAACTCCGCAAGACCGCGCGCCTCCAGTGGCGCCTCAACATTTTCGATCACCGTAAGCCACGGAAACAACGCAAAGCTTTGGAACACAATCGACACGTTGGGCGTTTCATCCTTCACCGGCTGTCCGTGCCAGTACACTTCCCCGCCGGAGGCAGGCGAAAGTCCCGTCAGCATCCGCAGCATAGTGGACTTTCCGCAGCCCGACGGCCCCAGCAATGCAATAATCTGTCCGGGATAAATGGCGATATCCGTCGGAGAAATCACCTGGATGCGGTTTCCATCCGGCTGGGGATAGAACTTCTCCAGCTTGCGTGCCTCGATGATGGGTTCGACTGCCGTTGTCGTAGTAGTTGCGCTCATGAGTGCCCGTATTATCGCTCAATTTTGAGCAGCAGAGAGCCTATTCCGCTGCATTCGGCGTAATCGCGTTTCTCCGGTTACAATTCCGTGAATACTCGATGACTGATCCAAACACATCCCCTGCGAGTGGCCGCTTATGGCGCTTACCCCATTGGTTGTTACCGCTCGGACTCTCGCTCCTGCTCTCCGTTTTGATTGTGCTGCCTTTCTTCTGGCTCGGCACCGCTTCCGGCCATGATTTTGAGTTTCACGCTGCCTCCTGGCTCGATGTCGCGTCCCAGTGGAAGCAGGGGATACTCTTTCCCCGCTGGGCCACCTGGATGAATCACGGATTCGGCGAGCCGCGCTACATTTTTTACCCGCCGTTCTCCTGGATTCTCGGCGCCGCGCTGACGCTTGTGCTTCCGGATGCCGCCGTGCCCATCCTTTATATCGTGCTGGTGCAAACTTTCGCCGGACTTTCCGCCTACTTTCTCCTGCGCAAGCTCGCCTCGCGCCGCGCCGCCATTCTTGCCGCCGGATTCTACGCCATTAATCCCAACCCGCTGCTGATGACTTATATTCGGAGCGATTTCGCCGAACAGCTGGCCTGCGCTTTTTTCCCTTTGCTGCTCTTGAGTGCCCTGCGCGTGGCCAATCTTCTCGATGACGATTCTCCGGCGCGCCGTTCCATCGCGCTGTTCGCCATTCCGTTCGCCGCGGTTTGGCTTTGCAATGCGCCCGCCGGAGTCATCGCCAGTTATTCCATGGCTCTGCTATTTGCCTGGGCCACGATTTCCCAACGTTCCTGGTGGCCGCTCCTCCGCGGTATTTCCGGGCTTGCCCTTGGCCTTGGCCTGACTGCGTTCTATCTTGTGCCCGCCGCTTACGAACAACGCTGGGTGAACATCGGCCAAGCCCTCGCCAGCGGCCTGCTACCCGCGCAGAACTTCCTGTTCACACGGATCGATGATCCAGAGCACACCTGGTTCAATTGGATCGCTTCGATTTGCGCTGTTGCCTTGATACTGCTCCTGGCGCTGGCGGCTCTAACCTCTCGTCGCTTCGCTGCCTCGTCTACCACGACGCCTAATCGTCAAGCATCTACAGCTTTGCTGCTGCTCGGCACAGCCGCCACGCTGCTGACTCTGCGTTTCACTCTTCCCCTCTGGACTTACCTTCCAAAACTTCGCTTCGTGCAATTTCCATGGCGCTGGATGTCCATCATTGCGCTAATGGCCGCTTGCTTTCTTGCCTTTGCGATGGAAAAGCGCCGCGGCTGGCTTTGGTTTGCCGTGCTTTGCCTGCTCAGTGTGCCGCTTGCCAATTTTCAGGTGCAAAACACGTGGTGGGATCCTGACGAAATGCCCACAATGCACGACGCTCTGGACAACGGTCCAGGTTTCGACGGCACCGACGAGTACGATCCCGTCGGCGACGATCATCTCGATCTGCCCGCCGATGCTGCCGAAGTAAAAATTCTGCCAGCTGACGCGGCCGATTCCGCCGCACCGAAAGCCAATTTCCAGATCGAGCGTTGGTCTCCCGAGCAAAAACAAATTCGCGTCGACTCTCCCAGCGAAGCGCGCGTAGCCCTGCGGCTGCTGAATTACCCCGCCTGGCGCGTGCAATTAAATGGCAGACCGTTGATGCCCGATCGCATGGACGACGTCAACGAAATGGTCATTCCGGTGGAACCCGGCGCTTCTGAAATTAAAGTGGAATTTATTCGCACCGCCGACCGCAAGCTGGGCAACGCCATCTCCACAATCGGCGCAATACTGGCCCTCTTCTTACTGTGGGGCAAGCCAAAGCAACGCCGCCAGCCTCTTTAATGTAGCGCAGGATTTATTCCAGCGCCGCACTTACCGCCGATCAATCGACGGGTGGCGGATATCCAGCCCCTGCACAATGTAAATCACATCCTCCGCGATATTGGTCGCGTGATCCCCGATGCGCTCCAGATTCTTCGCCACCAGGATCAACTCAAACGCGGGAAAAACCAGGCTGGAGTCGCCCATCATGTACGTCAAAAGCTCACGGAAAATCTGGTCGCGGTAATGATCCACCTGATCGTCGGTGGCCATAACTTTTTGCGCCAGCTCCACATCGCGCCGAACCACGGCATTCAACGCGCTGCGCACTTGTTCTTCCACCAACTCGGTCATGCGCGGAAGATCGACGTACGGCTTCACGCGCGGGTGCCGCAGAATCCGCAACGCTCCCTGCGCCACGTTGACGGCCTGATCGCCGATTCGTTCCAGATCGTTGTTGATGCGCGAAACCGCCAGCACGAAACGCAGATCTACGGCCATCAACTGGTGCAAGGCCAGTAGCTGCACGACGCGGTCGTCGATTTCCAGTTGCAGCTCGTTGATCGCATCTTCTTCGTCCAGCACGCGCTTCGCCAGCTGTTCATCCGAATCCAGCACCGCGTGGACCGCCTGATGCACGGCACGCTCCGCCAAGCTGCCCATCCACAGCAGCCGTTCTTTCAGTTCGTTGAGGTCCTTCTCAAAATGGCGTTCCATGAATGCCTTCCCATTCGCATCTTAGCTGCAGTCCCGGGGCGGTAGAAACAAATTCGTGCAATCCCTCATCCAAAGCGCCCGGTGATATACGCTTCCGTCTTCGGGTCGCCCGGCGTCGTGAACAATTGCGGCGTCGGACTGAATTCGACGAGCTGCCCAGTCAGCAAAAATGCGGTGAAGTCGCTGACGCGCGCGGCCTGCTGCATGTTGTGAGTTACGATCGCGATGGTGGTCAGGTTTTTCAGATCGACCAGCAGTTCCTCGATTTTCGCGGTACTGATCGGATCGAGCGCCGAACACGGCTCGTCCAGCAGCAGGACTTCCGGCTCCACGGCCAAGGCGCGCGCAATGCACAACCGCTGTTGCTGGCCTCCGGAGAGCTCGTAGGCCGATTTATGAAGGTGGTCCTTCACTTCCTCCCACAGCGCCGCGTGACGCAAGCTTTTTTCTACAACATCGGCGATCGGCCCCTTGAATCCGTTGATCCGCGGCCCGTAAGCCACGTTTTCAAAAATGGATTTGGGAAATGGGTTTGGCCGCTGAAACACCATGCCCACGCGCCGGCGCAGAGCGGTGACGTCTTGCGACAGGATATTCTGCTGGTCGAGCAGGATCTCGCCCTCAAGCCTGGACGTGGTCACCGTCTCGTGCATGCGGTTGAGAGTGCGCAAGAGCGTGGATTTCCCACAACCGGAAGGTCCGATCAACGCGGTCACGCGCTTGTCCGCAATCCCCATGTTGACGTCGAACAAAATCTGCTTGCTGCCGTAATAGAAATTCACCTTGCTGATGGTCATCCGCATGGGCGCGGGTGCGGCGTGTTCTTTGGCTCCGGTAACGCCTGCTGTTGGTGTTATGTGCACGGAAGGCCCCGGTTTGGACGACGCTTGCATCCTTATCCCCTCGGCACCGCTATGCCCCGCGACAGAATCGTGCGTGCCAGTATGTTGATGATCAGGATCAACCCGAGCAGGACTAGCCCCGCTGCCCACGCCTGACGATGCCAGTCCTCGTACGGGGACTGCGCGTAAGTGTAGATCATCACCGGCAAGGATGCCGTCGGTTGCCCCCAACCGTGGCTCCAATACAGGTTCCCCAACGCTGTGAATAGCAGCGGCGCCGTTTCCCCCGCCACCCGCGCTAGCGCCAGCAGTATCGCGGTAAGAATTCCGCGATAAGCTGCCGGCACGATAACCGTCGTTATGGTTTTCCATTTGCTTGCTCCCAGTGCCATGGCGCCCTCGCGCAACATCCTTGGCACCGCTCCCAAAAACTCTTCCGTGCTTCGCAGTGTGATCGGGATCATCATTAGTCCCAATGCAAACGCGCCGGCCAAAGTTGAAAAATGTTTGAACGGCAGCACCGCGATGCTGTATGCGAAAATTCCGATCACAATCGATGGCACGCCATTCAGCAAGTCCGCCGCATACCGCACCACGGATGCCACGCCGGCCCCGCTGAACTCTGCCAGATAAATGCCGCCCAGAAATCCGATGGGTACACCAAACAGCGACGACGCCAACAACAGCTTCGCACTGCCGACGATTGCGTTGGCCATTCCTCCGCCAGTTTCTCCCACCGGCTTGGGAAGCTTGGTGAAAAAGGCCCAGTTAATGGACTTGCCGCCGTTGAACACCAGGTAGCCCAGAATCAGGAACAGAATCGCCACGGAAACAAACGCGCAAACTCCCGTCATCGTGAGCATGAAGTTGCTGAGAAATTTCCGCCAGCGGAGCCGCGCGCTCATTGGTTGCCCTTTCCGCTTCCCTTTTGTGTGGTCACCACAATGAGCAGCCGCGCCAGACCATTCAGCACAAATGTCAGCAGGAACAGCACCAGGCCAAGTTCGATCAGCGCTTGTAGATAAAGATCTCCCGTGGCTTCCGTGAATTCGTTGGCGATAACCGCTGCGATGGAGTAGCCCGGCGCGAACAAAGACGCGCTGATCTTCGGCGAGTTTCCGATGACCATGGTCACGGCCATCGTTTCGCCAAGCGCGCGCGCCAGTGCCAGAAATATGGAACCCATGATGCCGGTTCTGGCGAAGGGCACGACTACCTTCCATGTGGATTCCCAGCGCGTCGATCCCAATGCCAACGCCGCTTCTCGCTGGTCCCGCGGCACCGACAACAACACTTCTCGCGAAACCGAAATGATGTACGGGATTACCATGATCGCCAGCACAATTCCCGCAGTCAGGAAACCCACTCCGTATGATGGTCCTTTGAAGATGGGCAGATAGCCAAAAGGCTTATTCAGGGCCGGATAAATCACCGTGCGCATCAGCGGCACCACGATGAATATCCCGAGAACGCCGTAAATCACGCTGGGCACGGCGGCCAGCAAATCAATAAAAAACTGCAGCGTGTCTGAAATCCGGGGCGGCGCCAGCTCCGCCAGAAAAATAGAGGCGCCAATACCAAGAGGAATGGCGATCAGCAATGCGACAGCCGAAGTGACCACGGTGCCGTAGATGAAGGGCAGGGCCCCAAACTGATCCATGACCGGGTCCCAGACCTGCGTCACGAAGAAGCTCAGGCCAAACTTGTGGCGCGGCAGCACGGAATTCATCCACAGCTCATAAACCAGAAGAACGGTGATCAGCACCACTGACGCCGCGAACAGAAACGTGATCAGCCGCGCGATCTCATCGCCGTCTTTCAGCTTCGATAAAAATGAGCGCGAGCCCAATAGCGGACCCGCGCTCGGCACCGTTGGATTTGCTGTCGCCACGTCTCTCTTCGATTTCTACTGAATCTTGCTGATGGCCTTCAATTCCTTCTCCACAACTTCCTTCGGCAGTTTCGCGTAAGAAAGCTGCTCGACTTGCCCCTGCCCGTCGCTCAGCATCCATTTTAGGAATCCCTTGATCGCATCGCGCTTTGTGGCATCCTGAATCTTCGAAGGAATCAGCAGCCACGTGAAGCTGGAAATGGGATAGGCCGTCTTCCCAGCCGCATTCGTGATGCTCACGCGAAAATCGGCAGGCATATCTTTCGCTGCTCCCGCCGCTGCGGCCGTCACGCCGGCCAGATCGGCTTTGACAAAGACGCCCGAAGAATTCTTGACCGTACCGTAGGGAATGTTGTTTTGCACCGCGTATATCAGCTCCACATATCCGATCGCGTGGGGCGTCTGCTTTACCAGACCGGTCACTCCTTCGTTGCCCTTTCCACCCAGACCCACTGGCCAATTCACGGAGGTGGCCTTGCTCACCTTGCTCTTCCATTCGTCGCTGACCTTCGACAAATAATCGGTCCAGATGTAGGTCGTTCCGCTGCCGTCCGAGCGATGGATCACCACGATGTCTTGTGCGGGAAGGTTTACTCCCTTGTTGGCTCCGGTGATCGCCGGATCGTTCCATTTCGTGATCTTGCCCAAATAAATTCCCGCGAGTACATCGGGAGTGAAATTCAACGCCGTGGTTACTCCGGGCACATTGTAGGTGGGCACCACCGCACCGAGCACGGTTGGAAAGTGCAGAATCTCCGCGCCGCGCTTGGTCTCATAGGCCTTGATCTGGTCATCGGTCATCGGCCCGTCTGTCGCACCGAAATCCACGGTTCCATCGGTCATTTGTTTGATTCCCGCACCAGACCCGACCGACTGGTAATTAAAATTGATGTTTCCATTTTTCTGGTGATACATGTCGAACCATTTCGAATAAATCGGATTCGGGAATGTGGCACCGGCTCCGTTGATCAGCAGACCGCCCTGCGCCCAAGCCAACAGGCCGAACGCAAGTACAGCGGCGAGCATTATCGCTGGGCGTTTCATTTTGGTTCGCTCCTCGACTCTTGCGAATTAACGTAGAGCTATTGAGTCTGAAGCTGACAGGTTACAGAATTGTTACATCTGGACGCGAGTCTGTTAAAAATTGGAAATATGCTTTGATTATCGACTAACATTCTTGCTTTCTTATGCTTAAGTCTATTCCAAAAACAAGAGGGCGGCCCCGTGAAGAGCCGCCCTCGTAAAGGATCGCCAACCGCCTACGGCAGATAGTAGCGGAAGGAGGTGAAGAACATGTTGTTCGTGGCATGCGGCTGGATGCTCGTTGTTCCCGTCAAGCCGTTGCTTCCAGACCAGGTATTGCGATAGATGTAAGAGTATTGGATACCCCACTGTACCCTTCCTCTTTCGCCCTGGTAAATTTTGTTCCAGAAGCCCAAGGTCGCTTCCGAGATGTATCGGGTGTCACCCGCGCAGGTACCGCCGGTTCCCGGCGTGCCCGTCGCGCTGGGCAGAGTTTCTGTCGAGCAACCCGTGTTGTTGGAATATGGTGAGCCGTAGCCGCCAATGCCGTTCAAGGTGATCGAAGTGGCCGTCAGCGCTGGATATGCAGGCTGAATACCTCCACCCGCGCAAGGCTGCTGTCCGACCGCGCCGCAACCGGGAATCGCAGGAGTGTTCGTGACTTTAATGGTGTCATAGCCCACATAGGCGGTCCGTGCTGCGTATTCGCCGCCCACGTACCCATACAGATCCCACTTCGGCGTCAGATGCCACTCGATCCGGGCCAGCCACGAGGCATTGTGGATCAGCGCGATTGTGCCATCCGGACGAAGCGTGGAGTCGGGCAACTGTGCCGACGCATAGCGGCCTGTACCGTCGCCATACATCCCGCTCAGCCCGAGATCTACCTTCTTCGACAATACCGGGGCGATTATATTGAATCCAATAGCTCCGCCCGTGCTCGAATTGTTGTACGCGCCAATGGTGCTGGGTGCCAGGCTTCCATTAACCGGGCAGGCCAAATCTACTGGCGTCGTCGGAGTCGGGAAGTTCTTCGCTGTAGTTCCCGCCACCGCGCAAGGATAGACCCGGTTCTGATACGTGCTCACAATGCCCCACAGCTCAAAGTGACCAAACCCCGGGTCCACCGCCAACTTGGCGATGAAGTCCGGCGTCTTGTTGATCGAGTATCCTGTAGTATCGACGAAGTTCAGCAAACCGCCGCCCGCGCCAGGTGCAAACACGAACGAGTTCTGGTATACGGTGGCCACGCCTGTCGCCGACGTGTTGGTGTACGTGCTGAACCCGCGCCCGCCGACGGTTGCCTCCGGGTTTTCCGCGGATAGAGCCACCGTTACTTTGTTGTCAAAAGACTTGGCGACGCGCAAACCGTACTGCCGTTCCCAGTTGAAGCCCACCTGGTATTGTGGGTCGATCGTCTGCGGGATCCACTCTGTCAGGTTCACAGTTCCGACTCGGTCTGGCGTGATCAAGCTCCACATTTGGCCACCGGAGACCGCCCAGCCGTCTGCGAAATCCGCGCGCGCGAAAGCCTGCCGAATCCGAAACACATATGAATCGCTCTGTCGATTGTTGGAGGTCACACCCGTCCCCAGGAAGTCTGACTCGTAGTACCCATACACGCTGGTGTCGCCAATTTTCGTCGCTGCCTTCAAGCTCAGCCGCGATTGCCTTGCCGTCATGTTCAGTTCCGGCAACTTTCCTACCGAGTTTCCGGAAAACGGAATCGAGTTAAACTGGGTATTTATGTCGTCGCTCATCGCGCGCTGACGGTTCACCGTTTCAGCCGCGATGAATCCTCCTGGCGTGATGTCGATCCCCTTGAAACGGATTGTCAGTGGTCCCTTGTCGTCAGCCTGTCCCGCGGTAGTGGCAACGGGATTCGCCGAGCCTGCCGACGACGCCGAACCCGCCGCGCTGGCGTTGCTGGTCGCTGCGTTGCTCGCGGCCAGATTTGCCACGGACGTGTTCAGTTCGGAAGTTGTGGTCTTCACTTCCGCGGAAGTTGCTGCCGCTTCGGTCGCCTTCACGTTGGCTTCCGCCGCGCGTGAATTTGCCGCTGCCGCCGCTTCCCGTGCTTCCTCAATCTGCCGGTCGCGCTTTGCCAATTCTTCTTTCAACTGTTGAAGCGCTTCCTGCTGCGCCTGCAGAGCCTGCCGCAATTCTTCCATCTCCGCGGCGATCTCCGCATTCGTCTTCGCCGGAGCCGCTTTCGCAGCGTTTGCAGACTTGGCTGGCTGCGCGTCGGATTTCGGCGTGTCTTTGGGAGAATCTTTCGGTGAGTCAGCAAGCGCCGTTCCCATGGTCAGGAACAGCGACAGTGTTAGTGCTGCAAGTTTTTTCATTGCCTCTCTCTTCTTTGAAACGAATTTCAGATAGTTACCCGGGAAAAGCAAAACACCCCGGTCCAGAAGGTAGAGGCCGACTCTTACGGCTATGTCAATTGCATATGAATAATCCGTAACAATAGCGGTCGTTTTAGCATATCGCTATTCTTTTCAGCATTTTATCCTGTTACAGCTTTCACCTGATTGTGCTGCGATTCTCAGCAATTTCCGATTTTTGCGGGTGCGCTTCGGTTTTTCGCTTTTCAGGCGGGCTCGTATCGGCGAACCGCTCGTCGCCGGTCCTATGCGGGATGTACCTGTTTTATCGACTCAATCCCATCTCGTAAGCTAGCACAATCTGGGTAACCACATAGCGGTAATGGGCGTCGGTGTCCTGAATATCCGCGTCGGTCTTTTGTAACTCCGCCTGGCTGAACTCAACGATCGTGGCCAGCCCGAGCTTGTAGCGCGCTTGCGCCAACTCCAACGCCAGATCGGCTTGCTCGCGCAGTTGCTGCGTGACCGACAATCGTTCGTACGCGTTATATGTATCCAACCAACTGTTGCGCACATCGCGGGCAACATTGTTCTGCAAATCCTGCAGCCTTTTCTCTTGCGCTTGAGTGGCCAGGTCGGCGCTCTTCGCCCGCGCGTGGAACAAAAATCCGTTGAATACCGGAATGTTCACGTTCACGCCGGCCGCCCCATACCAACTCGTGATGTTAGGGTCGCGCACCGGAGCTCCCCCAACCGCGCCCAAGGCGGTCACTGTGGGCCACCACAAATCATGTTCCGCCCGGCCGAATTTCTCCGCCGCGGATACTTCATCACGCAGCGAACTCACCTCCGGCCGCAGGTCGAGCGCCTGCTGAATCAACGGCGCGGCATCCTGCGCGGGCGGCGTAACCGGTACCGCCGGCTCGACGGGCATAAAATCCTGGCGATCGGAATATCCAAGAATCGCGGACAGGGTAGAAAGCGAAGCCTGATAATTGTCGCGCGCATCCAGCAACAACAGTTTGGCGCGGGCAAGGTCCACTTTGGCGAATGCCAAATCAACGTCCGACTTTAGTTTCGCCGTAGTGAGCGCTTGTACCTGGTCGACCAGTAGCTGCCGCTCCTTTACGGTCTCTTCCGCCACAAGCAAGAGCGCTTTGGTTTCCAGCGCGTTATAAAACGACTGGTCGACCGCAAGGATGATCTGTTGCTTTGTGGCCACGGCATTTTCATCTGCCGCTTTCGCCTGAAATTGGGCGTTTGCGATCAGATTCGGAGTGCGCCCAAAGTCGGTTATCAGCTGGCTGACCTCCACTCCTCCTGCTGCCCTCGAATACATTCTTCCATCCGTCAAATATCCCGCAGAAAGCCGGCTCCCTGGATCGGCACCAATGCCCGACAAATTCAGGCTCACCTGCGGCATCAGCGCCGATCGCGTTTCGCGCACAGACTCGTGAGCCTGCAGCGCCACCAGCTTTCCAATCGTAATTTGCGGGTTGGCGCGAAGGCCCGTCGCTTCCGCTTGCTCCAGGGTCAGTTCCTTGGCCGTGGAAGTTCCGGTTGTACCCGGCCCGGGCACGGTCTGTTGCGCGGGCACCGCTGTCGGCTGCTGAAGCGTTCCCTGGGTTTTTCCTATGGCCGGCAAAGCAATTACGCCCAGCAAAACCGCGCCCAGTTTCATTATTTTCTTCACGACGCCACCTCCGCCGTGTTTTGTTGTCTTCTGCCGTGGATCAGCAGATAGACTGCGGGCACCAGGAACACCGTAACAACCACGGAAACCCCCAGCCCGCCGATCACCGCGCGTGCCAGCGGTGCATACTGTTCGCTGCCTTCCTCGATTCCGAGCGCCATCGGCAACA
>Ga0210383_10003194_pt1 | contig 14723 bp, 18 predicted proteins | sample IncBWC14OmetaG_FD_160072 | JGI IMG/M metagenome (GOLD analysis project Ga0210383, IMG submission 160072) | Forest soil microbial communities from Barre Woods Harvard Forest LTER site, Petersham, Massachusetts, United States - Inc-BW-C-14-O ...
TGGCCACAGTGGTGTGGCTCTCGCGCCAATCCGGGGAGTGAGCTAACCGTTCTTGCGCTCGAACTCTTTCATAAAGGCGGCTAGCGATTCGACCGCGTGGAAAGTTACTGCATTGTAAAGCGACACACGGATGCCTCCAACGGATCGATGGCCGACGATTCCAACAATGCCGTTCGCAGCGGCTTCGGCGGCGAACCTCTTCTCGGTTTCCTCGTCGCCGCCGGCCACTCGAAACACCACGTTCATCTTCGACCGTGATACTTTCTCGACCGGGCACTTAAATAATCCGCTCGCGTCGATTGAGTCGTAAAGCAGCCCGGCTTTTGCGTCGTTGAGCCTTTCGAGTCCCGCAACACCACCCTGTGACTCGGCCCACTCAAGCATCAATCCAACGATGTAGACAGCGAAGGTTGGCGGAGTGTGGAATAGCGAATGTTCATTGATTTCCGTCCGGTATTGCAGCAGAGAAGGAAGTTTCGGATCAGCGCGCTCGGCCAGATCTCGTCGTACGATTACGATCGTCACGCCGGACGCGCCCAGATTCTTTTGCGCTCCCGCGAAGATCAGGCCGAATCCCGTAACATCGGTCGGTCGCGAAAGAATATCCGACGACATGTCCGCGACGAGCGGCACGTCGCCCGAATCCGGCATCGATTTCCACTGCGTCCCTTCAATCGTGTTGTTCGAGCACATGTAGACGTAGGAAGCATTTCCGGCTAACTTGATTTCGTCCGGGCGCGGGATCCGGTTGAATTTCTCGGCTTCACTCGTGCCTGCGATTCGGTAGGGAGTACCTTTTTTCAGCTCGGTAATCGCTTTTGCTGTCCACATCCCGGTGTGCATCACGTCCACAGGCTTGCCCGTAAGATACAGATTTGCCGGCACCATCGTGAATTGCATGCTGCCCCCACCCTGCAGGAATATCACCGCATATTCATCAGGAATTGCCAGCAAACGCCGCAGGCCCTGCTCGGCTCGCGCGTTGATGTCCTCAAACTCAGGTGACCGGTGACTCAGTTCCATCACGGACATTCCACTTCCGCGATAATCGAACAACTCCTCGCGAATTCGTTCCAGGACGGGAAGTGGTAACGTCGCCGGGCCTCCTCCAAAATTCATGGCTCGTTTAACGTTTTCAATCGAAGATGTAGTCGGATTCAACGGTTCCCATGTTCCTTTCAGCCTGAACTCAAATTGATCGAATCAACTTGTTCAATCCAGAGTAGCAGAACCTACCGCATCTTGAGAAATGCCCGCGCAGAGTTGGCCCTATCGTTCGTCGCTTCTCACGAGCCTCAAATCAGGCCTCAGCGACTCGCCTTGACACTCTTCACACGCACCAACTAAACTGAAAGGCTCGCAGTTGCAGTCGGGAGCCATACAGAATGCTTCTCTCTCGGGATTTCGTCGGGTACATGGCCAAGGAAGTCGTGAAGCGGCTCGTGGCGGCGAAAATGATCGAAACGAAAAACATCGAGAATGTTACCCAATCCGTTCGGCAGGTGATGGCGGACGAAGTGACGATCGAGGATCGCCTCAACGAGGAAGTGCGCGAAATTCTAAGCAAGTATTCGGACGAGATGAAACGCGCCGGCGCTTCCTACCAGGAAATGTTCAAGAAAGCGAAAGGCCAGCTGGCCCGCGAAAGGAAACTGATCCTCCGCTAATGCGCCTGACTCGCGAAAAAACGGTTCGCATCTCTCATCGCATCATCGACCTGCTCGTCACCTTGCCGGAAGTCGACTTCGTCGAGGACCGCGACACGATCCGCCAGGAAATCGTCAACATCCTCACGTCGCTTCTAAAACTGGAAGAGCAGGTGGATACGGAAGTTCGCGCAAAGATCGCTTCGCAGAAGAAAGAAATCCTCGAAGGCAGCGAGGAGTGGGACATCCTCTACCGCAAGTATTATTCGGAAGGATTGAAACGCCTCGGCGTCGCCGAAGTTCACGCTCACTAAATCGCCGCTGCCGAATCAGCATCCAGCTTCGAGTCGTCCATAAAAACGAAAGGCGCCTGAAACTTTCCAGGCGCCTTTTTTTTCACAATTAGCGCTAATTTCTACGGCTGTCCGTCAGGCCGCCGCTTCAAAGTCGGCCGGTCGCTATCGTCAGATGTCTGATCCGTACCCGACGTCGTATCAGGCGGCGCTTGTCCGGTCTTTTGAGTCTGGTCAGTCTTCTTCCGCAGCGAAGGCTTGCCACCCTTGTTGTCGTTCACCTTCTGGCCCGATTCGATCATTCCCAGTCGCCGTTTGACGAGATCAAATTCCGAGGTCGAAACGATGTATTCTTCGCGGGTCGGCAGAATCGTCGAGATTTCTTTTTGCGCCGCCTCGATGCGGTCCGGAGTCAGCGGGTGCGTTGAGAAAATCTTGGGCACTGTGCCGGGCTGTTTCTTCTCGAGTGCCTGCACTTTCTCAAAAAACGAGACGAACGAGTTCGGATCATAACCGGCCTTGTACATGTATTGCAGGCCCAGATAATCCGCTTCGCGTTCGGCATCGCGGGAGAACTTCAAGAACGTCATCGGAATCATGAACTGTACGCCCTGATAAATCGCATACCCCGCCCATCCTGCCGGTCCGAGGACCATCAGGGGAATGGTCGCCATCTGCATGATGTCGCCCTTCGTTGCATTCTTCGTGCCGTGCCGCGCGCAAACGTGCGCGATTTCGTGCGCCATCACGCCGGCAAGTTCTGATTCCTCGTCCGCGTGCAGAATCAAGCCGCTATTCACATAGAAAAATCCGCCGGGCAACGCGAACGCATTAATCTGGTCCGAGTCGATCACCTTAATCGTAAATGGAACTTGCGCGTCCGAATTGCGAACCAGGTTCTGACCCACTCGATTCACATACTCGGTGACGACGGGATCAGTGATAAATTTCGCCGAGCGGTCCACTTCCTGCGCCAGCTGCTTGCCCAACGCAATTTCATGCTGTAGCGAATAGAAATTAATTCCGTGGCCGACATTGCGGTTGCCAACGGCGTCAACGTCCGCTTCACTGCCTTTTTTGACATTGGGATCGTTAGATTGTGCGACAGGCGGCTGTCCCTGCGATTGTTGCGGATCTCCCGGCTGCTGATTCGATTGGTCCGGCGCGGGGGCTTGTTGAGTCGGTGATGGCGACTGGGCGGCGGGCGGTTGACCTTGCTGGCCCGATTGTTCACCACCGCTCTGTTGGCCAGATTGCTGACCTTGTTGGGGCGCAGCAATCGAAGCCGGGACCGTCATCAGGCTCGCCAGAAACGCCGCACTGAATCGCATCGTCCAGCTGTTTTGCATGTCAACCTCCCCAACGCTTGCTGGCGATTATACACCCCGCCTGCCAGCCCGAAGAACACAAAGCACTAGGATGGCGCGAGCCCCCAAATAGTTTCTTTGCCAGAATGCGGTTTTCGGCTTTCTGCAGGCAGAGTCCCTCGCTGGGACTAGAAGGGGGCCCGGCACTTGGGAGGCTAACCGTGAACTGGCCCACCTCGGGCCTCGTCCCCCTTGCAATACGGATTTCCATATGGGCTCGTCTCCGGCGCACTTCCGGAGGCCGCAGCCGTAGTGTCCCGGCGCCTATATGTATCTAAACCTGCGCGATGCCGCCATCGACAAAGAGCTCGATCCCGGTGACAAAGCTGCTGTCGTCCGACGCCAGGAACACTGCAGCCTTCGCAATCTCATCAGGACTCCCCAGGCGTCCCAACGGCACCAGGGTGCTGAAGCTCTTCAGTCGTTCTTGCCCTACCTCCGAGGATCCCACCAATCCCCGCAATCCCTCTGTATCAATAGGCCCTGGGCTCAACGCATTCACGCGAATTCGACGAGCCTTTAGATCCGTAGTCCAAGTGCGAGCAAAGGAACGAACCGCCGCCTTCGTCGCGGAGTAGACGCTGTTCGCCGCAAGCCCTTTGCTGCCGACAATGGAAGCGTTCAATATGATCGACGCGCCATCAGGAAGCAGCGGCAGAGCCTTCTGGACCGTAAAGAGGAGGCCTCTCACATTTATGCCGAAGATGCTGTCGAAATGCGCCTCGTCGATTGATCCGAGCGGGGCATACGTCGCTATGCCGGCGTTGGCGAAAACGATGTCGACGCGGCCTTTCTGCTGTTTGACCGTGCTATAGAGCCGGTCGAGGTCGGCCAGCTTTGCCACGTCGCCCTGAACACCGGTCACATTCTTGCCGATCTTCTTGACGGCGGCGTCAAGCTCAGCCTGGCGCCGGCCGGTCACGAAAACATACGCGCCTTCGGCGACGAAGCGTTGCGCGGTCGCGAAGCCAATGCCGCTGTTCCCGCCAGTGATGACTGCGACTTTTCCCTCGAGCTTTCCCATCGCAATTCTCCAGTTAGTGATTGTGTGGATTTTTGAACGCAGGGCCGCCTCCATCTGCGGTCGCGGCTATCTCACGTGAGTCGAACCGAATCAGTGGGGAAAGCCGCCGGAGATCGTCAAATTTTCTCCCGTGATCCAAGCCGAGTCCGAGGAAGCAAAAAACAGAACTGCCGGCGCAATATCTTGGGGTTGACCAATGCGGCCAAGCGGAGTTTGTGATTCCACCTGCTTACGGAAGTCGCTTTCGGTGAGTCCCGCAGCATGAAAACCTTCCGTCTCTATCATCCCGGGACTAATTGTGTTGATTCGGATCTTTCGCGGACCCAATTCCTTCGCCAAGGATTTGGTAGCAAGGTCAACGGCTGCCTTCGTGCCGCCATACACGGAGGAACTCGGCACCCCAAGAGTGCTGGCGATCGAACTGATATTGACGATGCTGCCGCCTTCGGGACCGATATATTTAGCGGCCTCCTGAGTGGCCAGGAGCAGTCCGAGAAAGTTCAGATTGAACTGCTTGTGAAAGTGTTCTTCAGTGATTGCCTCGAGTGGCAGGAATTCGTAGATGCCAGCATTGTTCACCAGAATGTCGAGCTTCCCGTAGGCTTTCTTCGATTCTGCAAACAGGCGTTCGATATCGGCTTTCTTTGAAATGTCAGCGTGAACGGCCACAGCCTTCCCGCCTTTCGCTGTGATCTCGGAAACCACGCGATCGGCTCCCTCCTTACTGGAGGAGTAGTTGACCACCACCGACGCGCCTTCTGCTGCGAGTTGCTTGGCGATTGACGCTCCGATTCCTTTGGACGCGCCCGTTACCACCGCGACTTTACCTCTGAGTTTATCTGGCATTTCTAATCTCCTCGTCGAACTTGCGTATCGCTCAGTATAGATGTGAAGCGCATGGCAATGGTCGCAGGATTCTTTACCGATAGGTATGAAAGGGCTTATCATCCTGCTTGGTGGTCCCAGAAAGGGAATTGATGGCCAAAATCATGTTGCGGGTCAAGACGAACCGAAAAACTCGCACGGGAGCGGTCGGGCGACCGCGGGCATTTGACACCGCACAGGCCCTTGACCGCGCGCTCGAGGTCTTCTGGCGCAAGGGCTACGAAGGAACTGCGATGTCCGACCTAACCGCAGCGATGCGTATCAACCGGCCGAGTATCTACTCTGCATTCGGTAACAAAGAACAGTTGTTTCGGAAGGTCCTCGATCGCTATTCCGACGGGCCGGCATCTTACGTACGCAAAGCGCTCGACGAGCCCACTGCGCGACGCGTGGTAGAACGATTACTGTGCGGAGCCGCGGGATTGGAAGGGAATCAGAGGAATCCACCAGGGTGTTTAATCGTGCAAGGCGCCCTTGCATGCGGCGATGCGGCCGAATCAGTGAGGCGCGAGCTCATGTCTCGGCGGGCATTTGGTGAAGCGGCGCTTCGCAAACGCCTGATTCGAGCGAAATTGGAAGGCGATCTGCCACGTGATTCAAATCCCACGGAACTTGCACAGTATGTTGTAACGGTTCTGCACGGAATGGCGGTTGAGGCCGCGAGTGGCGCGAGTCCTCGTAAGTTGCGAGGAGTTGCCGAACTGGCCTTGCGAGTTTGGCCGAACTAACGGAGCTGAAAGTCAGCTTTTAGGCGGCGGTGGTGGTGGAACCCAACGAGGCGCCGGGGGATTTGCCGCGCTCGTCGGCAACACTTTCTTCTTCGGTTTTTTCACTTCGCGGCGTCGTGCATCTTTATTTCCCATGCGCTCTAGATTGCCACAACTTTCCACTCGGAACCAGTGATAATGAAGCGAACTTGAATCGAGTTTCAGCGTGACCGAAACCCCGCCCGTTGGCCGAGGGAATCAAACGAGCTCAGCTGTATTGACGGTTTGCGCGAATCCCTTTACATTCGTTATGTGCCTGTCCGCAAGATTCAAGTCGGCCAAGTCTGGAAGCACGACGACTCGGGTGACTCCTACCTGATAACGAAACTGTATAACGAGGCGCTGGCGACATACGCGATGCTCCGAAAGACAGGCGCCGAATCCGAGCGGGCGGTGAAGGTGAAAGTGGATCAGCGCGGCACTTCTCAAGCGCTTCCTGGATATACCTACGCGCTCGAGTCCGACGACTTCTAGGACTTCTCCGCGCGCAAGCCTCAAACCGTGCAAGCTTCTGGACGCTCCACCTGATAGCTTCGCGCGTCAGAAGACTTCAGATAATGTTCTCCTTCTCCAACTCTTTCACGATGATTTTCGACACCGCATCGATAGCCTTGATCGGCGATTTCGGATTTACCGTATCGCTCGTTCCGGTCCAAATCAGGTTCCCGTCGGGTGGCGCTGTAGAGTAGAAATTCGTCTCCACTTGCGCCGTCTTATCCACGCGAAGATAGTCGGGCGAGTAGACCACCGGATAGATCGCGCCGTAGTAGCCATAGAAAGTACTGTAAGCAGGGTAGAGAGGGTAGGCTTGGCCAGGAACGTAGGTGACCGTCTTATCGACTTTGATCAGGCGAGACGCGACGATCGCGTCAATATTCTGGCCGCTTACCACGTCTCTCAAATTATTCATGTCGATCGGAGTTGCATCAGGCCGCGGGATCAGCGAATAGCTCGGGATGCATTGCACCCCGGGCCGTGCGATTCCGGCGCAGAGTTGGTCTTCGAATTCAGCCCGCACCGATCCTCGGCCGTTGATTCCAATCACCATGATATTTTTGAAGTGCGTCGCCGAGTACGAAGGATTCAACCACGTGAAGACAAGTTTCGTGGAATTGAATCCGGTGAGCGCTAAACCTGCTATTACGGCCACAATCATTAGTCTCTTTTTTCTCAAGTCAATTCTCCGAAGAGCTGGGTAATCGCAGGATGCCGCGATTGGCAATCTAGCACGGTTTCACCGACTTGCTGATGTCCGCGGTGTGCATTTCGTGTTTTTTGTGGATTCGCCGGCGGGTGGGTACTGAGAAATTAGGATTGCGGGCGGGCCGAATTGCCTCGGCCCGCCTCGAAGTCGATCGATGATCTTCTTGCAATTATTTCGGCATCACTTCCCGCGCCAATTTGCTTGCCACCACTTCGCGTATCTCGTTGCGTTTCTTTCCCGCATCGATCATGGCATCTCGCGAGCCATAATGTTTGGCGGAAATGGTTGCGGCCTTCGCGTCAATCTGATCGAGCGCTGCATAATTCGCGAACAGGATCCCCACCGCAACGTCCCAGTCATCCGGATGATCGGTCGTTATGTTGACCCAGACTTTGTAATCGGTGATCAGGCCTTCCTTCTTGTACGATTCATATACGGGTTTCAAGTTCTCACGAACATCCTTCCAAAATGCCTCTCCCTGTCCGGGCTTTATGTGGAGGTAGGTCACTCGCCATATCGGACCGGGATCGAAATTCGGACTTTGCGCGTGTGCAGGTAGCGCCGTCAGCAGTGTTAGTACGAACAAGGCAGTGCCTAGCAGTCTCTTCATGTTGCCTCCTGAAATTGTCGTCGATTGGAACCGATTGCCCGGTTACAGTGGACGGGAGTCTACATCCCGCACCAACGCCGGTCAACAAATACGGGGCAAGACGTGAAGCGCGATTCCTCTTCGGCAATAATCCGGAACGCAAAGCTCAGTGGCCGGCATCGCCCGAGGCATTTCCGGTGCTGTGTCGAACCTCAAGTGCGACGAGAGGAGTCGCGCCGCATGGAACGTTCGTCACAAAGCGTAGAGTTCCGGCGCTGTCCTCGAACGCCAGCCCCGTCTGCGCCGAGCCGCCTTTGAACTGTCCCCAGGCTTTCGGCACGCTCGAAACGCATCCCGGACTCCAGACCTGCACAGGTGGCGCTGCAGCTCTGGTTGGGTACAGCTCGATCGAGATCAACACAACAACAGCGGCAATCGCAATCGCCGTTATTTTTTGCAGAGTATTCACAGCGAAATTCTCCTTTTGTGGATACGGATGCCGTAAGTGCCGCCTGTGCCTTTACAGGAAAATCGCAAATCAGCATCACGCAGGATATCTAGATTGAGCGAACTGGAAGTTTGACGACGTCGTCAATACGCATTACTTCCTTCGTGATGAAGCCTTCGGCGTATTTCACGCCGATCATCCGTCCGTAGTGCCGCGCCTGATCGCTCATTCGGCTTTCAAGTTCATCGAGCGGCAGGAACACCTTTGACTTGAGCGTGCTCTCGGGCGGCGTGAACTGCGATTTATAGGCGAGGATCGCGCGGCGCCGTTGCTCGTACTGCTTAGTAATGTCCACCGCGAACGTAGGCCGTGCGCTCCCATCGGACGTCGCGTAGAGAACTTTGAACGGGCGGAACGACTCGCCCTTCATCGGATAAGCCTTCAGGCCTGCGATGAACGCGCCCTCGAACCCCAACTGCGATGCGTTGTAATGGTCCGGATGTCGGCCTTCCCAATAGGGAAGAATGATCGTGTGCGGCCGCAATTCTCGAATCACCTCCGCGAGGGCAACTTTGAATTCGTCCGTAACCGCCAGCCGAGCGTCGGGCAGACCAAGATTACGGCGAACTTTCACGCCTAGAATCTTCGCTGCGCGCTCAGCTTCTCGCGCACGTGTTTCCACTGTGCCGCGCGTCCCGGTCTCCCCGCGCGTGAGGTCCAGAATGCCCGTTCGATATCCGGCCTGCGACATTTTCAGGACGGTGCCGCCGCAAGTGAGCTCCACGTCATCAGGGTGTGCGGCGATCGCGAGCAAGTCGAGTGTCATGTGGCCTCCCATAAGATTCGTCCGCGCTTACTTCGAGGATTTTAGCAGGGGAATACGATTTGACGTGCGAGAAGCAGCTAGGACCTTTGAGCGGCGAGGACTACGTAAACAGCTGCGGCATACACGACTAGGCCGCCAACCTCCGGTTGACCATGGAGAATGTGGATCAGTGCCGCGAGCAGAAAAATCACCAGCAGGGCATAGCCGCCGACCTTTCGCGTTGGGGGAATCAGGAAAAGCAGCGCAGCGACAACCTCGAAACCGCCGAGCACGGGGCGAATGAGGTGAGGCATGCCCGATTCGGCAAAAGCGTGTGCGCGCGATGTCGAAAAAACGAAGAGACATGACTCGACAAGAACGATGCCGCCGACACACCAATAGAGAATTGCAATTGCCCTCCTAAGCTGATTGCTCGCAAAAACATCGTTCGGAGGAGTTGATTCTGTCATTTGCGGTGTTTGCCCCCTTTGCGAGAGGTGATTGCGCGCACTTCGATCAAGCGATGGCTGGCAGCGGAATCGATATCGAGGTGGTAGAACTTCTTAAGATCGCGAATTCGCGCGAGCGAGGACGAGCCGAACGGACATTTTCCGTCAAAGCTGTGAAGGACGATGCCTTCCAGGAGATCGCCAAGCGTCAGGTCATGATATTCCGCAAGAGCTTTTAGAACCTTCAGGATGCGCTTCTCCATTCGAACGCCGGTCTGGACGCGCTCGACTTCTAACTTGTGATCCGTAGTCATCGCTGCCTTCATTCCTACCTATGTACCATGGTACCCACTTGTGGTCAAGCGTGCTTTTGCTGTTGGGCTGATTCGAGAAAAAAGATAGACCACATCCGACAAGGGACCCGTGTCGGCAACGCGCCACCAAGCGATCCCGCACTGCGCGTGCTTTCACCAAACTATGATTGGTGATACTTTGCCGCCGTAGTTAAAGTTTTGCGAGCTGGCGGTTTATGCCTGAACGATACGTTTTTTCCGACTTGCGGGAACTGTTTGCGAAAGCAAATGAGCAAAAGTCCGGCGATCACCTGGCTGGAATTGCAGCTCGTTCCGAGCGCGAGCGTGTCGCCGCAAAGCGCGAGCTGGCAGATTTGCCGCTCGACGAAATAGTCGCGCGCCCGCTAATCGATCCCGACAAGGATGACGTGAGCCGGCTGATCCTTGCAACGTACGATCCTGAAGCGTTCCGATCTTACGCGAGCCTCACGGTCGGAGAATTTCGTGAGCTTCTCCTGGACGATGCAGCCGGCGAGGCCGAGCTAAGACGAATCCAGCGCGCCATTATTCCCGAAATCGCCGCAGCTGCTGCAAAAATCATGAGCAATAAGGATTTGGTACTCGTCGCTGCAAAAATTCGAAACGTCACGCGTTGCCGCAACACAATGGGCGAGCGCGGGGTGCTGGGCATTCGAACGCAGCCAAATCATCCGGCTGACGATGTGGCCGGAATTCTACTTTCGGCGTTCGAGGGACTTCTCTACGGGTGTGGCGATGCAGTGATTGGCGTCAATCCTGCGTCCGACTCCGTCGACACAGTCACGGCTATGTTGCGCGGTCTCGAACGCCTCGTTGCGGCCTACAAAGTGCCGACTCAGACCTGTTGTCTCGCGCACATCACCACACAACTCGCTGCGATGGAGCGCGGAGCACCCGTGGATTTGTTGTTCCAGTCGGTCGGCGGAACCGAGGCGGCAAATCGCAGTTTCGGGATCAGTTTGGAATTGCTACACGAGGGACGAGAACAGGTTCTCGCGCACCATCTCCGGCGCGACGTCGACTGGGAAGGCACGAACGCGATGTATTTCGAGACGGGTCAGGGAAGCGCGCTTTCGGCGGAAGCCCACCACGGTGTCGACCAACTGACTTTGGAAGCTCGGGCCTATGGGGTTGCGCGCGCATTCGATCCGTTTCTGGTGAACAGCGTCGTGGGATTTATCGGTCCGGAGTATTTGTACGACGAGCGGCAAATCATCCGCGCAGGGCTCGAAGATCACTTCATGGGTAAGTTGCTCGGCCTGCCGATGGGGTGTGATGTGTGTTACACGAATCACGCCGAGGCGGACCAGAATTCAGCGGACAATCTTCTTCTGCTTCTCGCCGCGGCAGGCTGCAACTATTTTATGGGCGTGCCATGTTCGGACGACGTAATGCTCAACTATCAATCGACGAGTTATCATGACGCACTTGCCGTGCGCCGGCTTCTCCACCTGCAGCCCGCTCCGGAGTTTGTCCAGTGGCTTGAGAACTCGGGCATCTTTCGCGACGGTCAGCCAGCGCTTCTCGGCGCACCGGAACGTCAGCGTCTGATGCGCGGCCTTGAATTGTCGCTCGAAGGGACCGCGTGAGTGTCTGACGTGATCAAGCCCGACGACGAAGTACTAGCCACATCGGAATGGCCTGCATTGCTACGGAAGATCCGTGCGCGCACGCCAGCACGACTTTTCGTAGGTCGCGCGGGAGCCGGCTATCGCACGGCCACCCAACTCGATTTGCGCGAGGCCCACGCAGCGGCAAGAGACGCGGTGAAAGATGAACTCGACCTGAATGCGGCGTTTGGCGTGGACTTTGTAAAGAAGTGGGAGCTCACCGAATTTCGAACTTGCGCGCGCGACAAGAACGAATACTTGCTACGTCCTGATCTTGGCCGCCAGTTTGATGAAGAATCTAGCGCCCGCCTCGCAAAAAACCGTCCGCACACAAATGACATTCAGATCGCCATCGGCGACGGCCTGTCGATGACGGCTGTCGCCGAGCAAGTTCCATACTTGTTGCCGCTGCTTTTCGATGGCGCGCGAAAGCGAGGATCGAGCGCGGGCCGCCCTTTTGCGATTCGTCACTGCCGCGTCGGAATTCTGAATGAGATCGGGGATCTTCTCGCGCCGCAAGTCGCTGTGCTATTGATCGGAGAGCGCCCGGGTCTCGCGACGGCGACAAGCCTTTCTGCCTATCTCGCGTTCCGTCCGCAAAGGGGGCACACAGACGCCGATCGGAATTTGATCTCGAATATTCACGCGCGTGGCGTCAGCGCCGAAGAAGCGTCAGAAAGGATCTTGAATCTTGCTGAACGGATGATGACTTCAAAAATAAGCGGCGTCAGTTTGCAAAACGATTTACGGAGGCTCGAATGACGGTAAAAAAGCCGCTCGAAGGCCAGGTGGCACTCGTGACTGGAGCTGCAAAACGAATTGGCCGCAGCATCGCGTTGCGTATGGCTTCCGATGGCGCGGACGTGCTCGTGAATTATGCAACGTCGAAGGCTGAAGCCGAAGTAGTCGTCAACGAAATCGCGGCACTGGGGCGGCGCGGAATTGCCGTAAAAGCCGACGTCTCGAAGCGCGCCGAGGTCGTTCAACTCTTCGCCGCGGCAGTGTCGGAATTTGGCCGCATCGACATCCTCGTGAACAATGCAGGAATGTTTTTCCCTGTGAAATTTGAGGATCTCACGGACGAGCAGTGGGACCGCATCATGAACGCCAATCTCAAATCACAATTTCTGTGCGCGCAGGCCGCTGCTCCAATTATGAAGCGCCAGGGTCGCGGACGAATTATTAATCTGTCGTCTCTCGGCGGAATCTTGCCCTGGCCCGCCTACACGCATTACTGCGTGTCAAAAGCCGGAGCCATCATGCTTACGAAATGCCTCGCGCGCGCTCTCGGCCCCGAGATTCTGGTGAACAGCGTCGCTCCCGGCACGATCCAGTTCCCAGACGAGCTGCCTGACGAAGAATATATTCGGCGCGTACCGCTGCACCGCACAGGAACCGGAGACGACATAGCAGAAGCCGTAGCCTATTTTGCATCCACAGATTTTGTTACCGGACAGGTTCTAGCTGTCGACGGCGGACGCTCCTTAGTTTAGTCTCCACTCCGGATGCACGTAAAAATCGCGTTGACGTCCAATCAAGTCTTCGGCACCATGCTGCGGTTCTTCGGGCGTGTCAATTTGCTCGTGGGATTCTGGGTTTTCGATCATTAGCGCGTAGCGTCAGAAGCGAGTCCGTAGGGGCACACCATGCCGTGCCCTCGCACGCTGGATTGTGGATATCGACTCGCGACTCGGAGAAATCATGAAATCGCTAGCATCATTGGGTTCGATGCTTCTCTTGACGGTGACATTCCTTGCCACGCCCTCAAAAGCCCAAGCCCAACAAATCGGCTCCCAAATTCTAACCTGCTCGTCCGACAACGGCCGCCGCCAATCATGTCCTTCGCAATACAATCCAATTTCCAACGTCCAACTCATGAAGCGCCTCAGCGGCAGCGCCTCCTGCACTCAGGGACGATCATGGGGCTTCGATTCGCGCGGGGTCTGGGTCGATGCCGGATGTCGAGCGCAGTTTCAAGTCTACGGATGGAGCGGCGGCGGAAACACCGGAAATTCCACGACTGTCCGCTGCAGATCAATGGACGGAAGCTTCCGGCACTGCCCTGTGAATGGCTGGGTGCGAAGCGCGCAATTGACGCAGCAGTTGGGCAACGCCGCTTGCACACAAGGACGCACATGGGGCTGGGACAATAACGGAGTCTGGGTCGACCGCCAATGCAAGGGTGACTTTCGCGTGTGGATCGGTGGAAGACCGGGCGGAAGTTCCAGAGTCGTACGCTGCGAATCGCAGGGCGGCAGCCAGAATCGATGTTCCGTGAACGGCTTTATTACCGGCGCTCTCGTCGAACAGCAATACAGCGGTTCTCCATGCATTCAGGGAACGAGCTGGGGATTTGACAATCGCGGATTATGGGTCAGTCGCGGCTGCCGCGCGGATTTCCGCGTCTGGGTGACGAGGTAGGGCGCGAGAACTCTAATATGCGGCCAGTTTCTCGATACCCGCGATGATTTTTTCCGTGTTGACCTGCCATGCCTTATCGAGATTTGGGCTGAAGGGAATCGCCGGCACATCCGGCCCTGTCACGCGCATGATCGGCCCGTCGAGATCATCGAAAGCTTCCTCGCTGATAATCGCCGCAAGCTCCGCGCCGTAGCCCATTGTCTTTTTGTCTTCGTGGACGATCAACACCTTGCTCGTCTTGCGAACGGAATCCAATATCGTGCTCTTATCGATGGGCGCGAGCGTACGAATTTCCACCACTTCCGCATCCACGCCGTTCTGCGACATCTGCTCGGCAGCGTCGAGCGACTTCTGCGTCATGAACCCGTAAGTGAGAATCGTCATGTCGCGCCCTTCGCGACGCACCGCTGCAGGTCCGATCGGCACCGTGTAATCGCCTTCGGGCACTTCACTCTTCGCCTGCCGGTACAACGATTTGTGTTCGAAGAAAATCACAGGATCCGGATCGCGAATCGCCGCGAGCAGCATGCCTTTCGCGTCATACGCAGTCGACGGCATCACAACTTTCAATCCAGGTTCGTGCACAAACCACGTGGCGTTTTCCTGCGAGTGATAAAGCCCGCTGCCGCCGCCCGCTCCGCAGCAAACGCGAATCGTAATCGGGCACGAATAGCCGCCTGCACTCCGATATCGAAGCTTCGAAGCCTGTTGAACGATTTGCTCGACGGCGGGAGTAATGAAATCCGCGAACTGAATTTCCGGCACGGGCCGCAATCCCATCATCGAGGAGCCAATGGCCGCCGCAATGATGATGCCTTCCGCGAGCGGCGTATCAAGAACCCGCTCTTCGCCAAATTTGTCCAGCAAGCCGTCGGTGACTTTG
>Ga0210383_10003196_pt1 | contig 14719 bp, 13 predicted proteins | sample IncBWC14OmetaG_FD_160072 | JGI IMG/M metagenome (GOLD analysis project Ga0210383, IMG submission 160072) | Forest soil microbial communities from Barre Woods Harvard Forest LTER site, Petersham, Massachusetts, United States - Inc-BW-C-14-O ...
CCCTTGAGGAAACCATAGAGACCCAGCGACAGGACGCCGCCGAGGGTATTGCACGCCATGAGGTTGACCTCGCTCGCCTCGGCAAACGAGTAGGCGTGTTTGACGATTGTGTTGGACGTGGCCCAGCAGATGAGCGCGAGGAAGGCGAGCGGGATCCAGCGCCGGCTGAGAATCTTTATGTCGGCGTCCGGCGGCGAATACGACAGTCCGAGACAGCCGCCGATCACCAGCGCCACCGCCGCATACTGCGCGGTAGACAATTGCTCGCCGAGGAAGATCCGCGCGAACACAACGGTGAGCGCCGGGTACGCCGCCGACAGTGTGCCGACGATGGTGATGGGACCGGCGATGATCGACTCGAAGTACAGGATCCAGCCGGTGCCGTCGATAATGTAGGCGAGGACGCCGAGCTCGAGGAAGGTCCGGCCGTCAGCCGACCCCAGCGACGGATGCTCATGCGTGAAGAACCAGGACAGATTGACGATCGCCTTGGCGAGCACGAAGTACAGACAGAAACGGGCCGGCGACACCTCGCCGATGTATTTTTTGACGAGCCCCTGTCCGACACCGTACAGGAATAGCGCAATCATCGAAGGCGTGAGCCAGACGAGCAGGGCCGTATTAGCAGCAGTAGCGGACATATCCCATTCTGCTGTGCCGGCGTCGTAAGCGCTATCTGCGCATGCAACGCATCGGGCATGATAGCGGGGCCGCTTCCGCGGCTTGAGGGCTTAGTGCATGCATAAAATCCTGATCAACGGCGAGTGGGTCGACGCGATCAGCGAGGCGGGCCGCGAGATCACGAACCCGGCGACGCTGAAACCGCTCGGCACGGTGCCGGATTGTGGTCCCGCGGACGTCGCCCGCGCGGTCGCCGCGGCCAAGGCCGCGCAGCACGGTTGGTGGAAGATTCCCGGCGTCGAGAAAGCGAAGCTGCTGCGGGAAATCGGCGCCCGAATCCGCGCCCGCGAGCACGCCCTCGCCTCCCTGATGACCCAGGAGACCGGCAAGGCGTTGTGCGAGTCCATCGATTGCATCGACTGGGTCGCGGCGTGCTTCGAATACTTCGGCGAAGTGGCGCGCTCATCCTACGGCAACTCGGTACCGCCGGTCGCGCCCCATCAGCTCAACTTCACGATCAAGGAGCCGTTCGGCGTGGTCGCTGCGATCGTGCCATTCAATTTCCCGCTGCTACTGATGGCTTGGAAGGTGGCACCGGCCATTGCCGCGGGCAACACGGTGATTTGCAAGCCACCGCACCAGAACCCATTGTCGAATCTCAAGCTCGCCGAGGTTTATGACCTGCTGCCGCCCGGCGTGGTCAATGTCGTGACGGGCGCGGCCGACACCGGTACCGCGCTGGTCGAGCATCCGGACGTGGACCTGATCGCCTTCACAGGTTCGGTCGCGGTCGGGCGCAAGATCGCTGCGGCTGCGGGCGCGCAGCTCAAGAAGGTCAACCTCGAACTTGGCTCGATCGATCCGTTCATCGTCTTCAAGGACGCCGACCTCGACGTCGCGGTCCCCGGCGTTGCCTGGGCGCGGCTTCTCAACGCCGGCCAGGTCTGCACTTCGAGCAAGCGCATCTACGTCGAGCAGCCAATCGCGGTCGAATTCACGCGGCGAATGCAGGAGTATGTCGCCCTGCTCCAAGTCGGCGACCCCGCCTTGCCCGACACCGACTTGGGCCCGCTGATTTCACACGAAGCGGCGCAGCGGGTCGAGAACCAAGTCGTGCGCGCGCTGAAGGACGGCGCCACCCTCAAGCTCGGCGGCGAAACGTTTCGGCCGCAGGGACTCCCTGGACACTTCTTCCAGCCGACGATCCTGAGCAACGTGCGCCACGGCAGCGTCCCGACGCGCGAGGAGATTTTCGGCCCTGTGCTTTCGATCACGACGGTGGCGGACGCCGATGAAGCGATCAGGCTCGCGAACGACTCGGAGTACGGGCTCGGCGCCTCGATTTACACCAAGGACCTCGCGACAGCGATGCGCGCGATGGACTCGATCAAGGCCGGCACCTTCTGGATCAACGACCCGCTAACCGACAATGACGCGGCACCTTTCGGCGGTATGCGCCACAGCGGCATCGGGCGTGAACTTGGGTCCGAAGGACTCGACGCCTTTCGCGAGCCCAAGCACGTGCATCTGGACTGGGTCATGGAGCGCAAACCCTGGTTCTTCCCATATCGCGACCGCAAGGCGCCGGGGGGAAGCGGGAAAGGCTGAGCACAGGTCCCGGAGTTCGACGTTTCGCCATTCCATCGCGACTGTACGCCGCGACCGACACCGCGATTTTTTTGACAGCATCTTTATGAGGCGGCTCGTACCATGCTGCATGTTCCCGCCTTGAGGCATCGAGACGGGATTATTGAGGAGTCTGCAATGGCGATTCTCGATTACGTTAGATCCATCGCGGCGACCGACGGCGTCTCAAAAGCGCAAGTGTTTCGCTTTCTCGAGATGCAGTTCTCGCGTGCGGATAAGAACCACGACGGACGGCTTGAACTCGATGAAGTCGAGGATTTCATGCAAGCAATCGCGCGGCCTGAGTGCGATCAGCGCTGACGAACAGCGGCGTGACCGCCGGACGACTCATGCAATCTCACGATAGACTACATCTATCGAATTGATTCAATCTAGCGATTAGTGTAGTCGCGCCCGGCGCGGTAGGCTCTCGGCGACCTGCGCCACTCTCCCGCCTCGCTTTCGCGCGTTCCGAGAACGACGCGCGCAAATCCCGCAGCATGACTGCATGCACCGAAGAATATCTCGCGTGACGCTGACGTGAGCTCTCGATGCACAACGATGAATTTATTTTCACGCGCTTCGGGCGCGAAGATATACAACGATCGGTAATAACTTTCTCTGGGGCGCGGTCTTCATCAGTGATCGTAATTCATTTTCTTGCTGGAGTAGATCATGCATTCATCAATGTTCATCGGCGGAAGCCAAACGTCCGCGGGGACGAAGAAGATTTTCGCATTCGTTGCCGCCTTGACTGTCGCGGCGGCACTGCCCGGATGCGCACTGTTTCCGCGATCCTCGAACCCGGTTAATGACCAAAAAATTACGGCCGATGTCGAGACGCGATTCGCACAAAACGCGGAGCTGGAAGCTCCGAATCAGCTTAGCGTACAGACAATCAACGGGATCGTTTACCTGAACGGTTTGGTATCGACCGGCCTACAGCGCAGGGACGCCGAATTGGCGGCCAATCAAGTTCAAGGCGTTGACAGAATCATCAACTCAATAGCTGTCGCTCGATAAATTACCTCCGCGCAGGCGGGGGTGATCTGGCATTCATGAACACCTTGAAGTGCGTGTCCGCGGTGAACAGTGCCATTTGGCCAGTCGCATCGCGACGATCGGCGCAATGCGCGTAAGCCTCGACAAGTTCCCGAACGGCGAGGCGATCCGCAGCCTCACCGGGAGAGATTGTGGTGCGCAAACTCATAAGTTGTCCTGGTGAACTCCAATCACTCCAGGATAGCCCGGGGCTCAAGAAAAGCCTCGATGCCGAACGCTCCGAATTCACGGCCGACGCCGGAATGTTTGAATCCACCGAACGGCGCCTGTTGATCGTCCAGCATGCCGTTGATCGCCACGCGGCCGGCTTGAATCTGAGATGCGACGCGGCGCGCGCGCTGAATGTCCGTACCGCTTACGTAGGCATGAAGGCCGTACTCGGTATCGTTGGCGATCCGGATCGCATCCTCTTCGTCCTCGTAGGTGATCACCGAGAGGACCGGCCCGAAGATTTCTTCCCGGGCGATTGTCATATCATTCGTCACATTGACAAATATCGTGGGTTTGACGAAATAGCCCGACTCCAGGCCCGGCGGGTGTCCTTCGCCACCCACCAGCACGGCTGCACCTTCTTCAATACCCTTGCGAATGTAGGACTGCACACGTTGATATTGCTTCTGGTTCACCATTGGTCCGATGGCGGTTTTTGCGTCGGCGGGATCGCCGACCGGAAAAGCGGGCACGGTGTCCAAGATGACCTGTTTGACTTCCCCGAAGCGACTCTTCGGCACAAGCAGCCGCGTCCCGGCGACGCAAGCTTGACCGCTGTTCAGAAACCCGATGATGAACGCATTCGGGATGGCCTTCTTGAGGTCGGCATCATCAAGCAGAATGTTTGGCGACTTGCCGCCTAACTCGAGCGTGATGCGCTTCATTGTCGCAGCACCCTCGCGCATGATCGATTGTCCGACGGCGGCCGAACCCGTAAAGGATATCTTGGCCACATCGGGATTTCGCACGAGTTCCGCTCCGACGACATCTCCTCGACCGGAGACGACGTTGCAAAGCCCCTTTGGAAGGTTCGCATCGTGTATACATTCCAGCCATACGCCTGTTTGCAAAGCGCTCAACTCGCTCGGCTTCATGACCACCGTGCAACCGGCAGCGACTGCCGAGGCAAGTTTCATGCAAAGGAAAAACGCGTTCGCGTTCCACGGTGAAATCAGACCGGCAACGCCAACCGGCTCCAAGGTGACTGTTGTTTTGCCCCGGCTCCGAATCAGCGGCAGCTCGCGGAGGGCTTTCTCGGCCGAGAGAAACACGTCGGCGCCTGCCTGCACGATGAGCGATGCGAACTGCACAACCCCGCCGTACTCCTCGACCATCGTCTGCGTGAGATCATCGGTGCGCGCCGAGACGGCCTTATGCAGTCGGCGCAGAAGCTCCATGCGTTCTTCTTTGGTCGTCCGCCCGAACGTTGCGAACGCTCGCTTGGCGGCGGCAACGGCGCGTCGCGCATCCTCCTCATCAGCCAGCGTAACGCGCCCAAGCAGCTGACCGTTGGTCGGGTTGATACTGTCCATGACCTCGCGACCATGGGATTCGACGAACGCTCCGTCGATGTAGTGTTTCGTGATGGCTCTCATCGCGCCTCCCTGATGACATGGAATAACCCAGCTCCATCGTATGAGGCACTATCCGGGCTCGCCATTACATGTTCCCAGTAGCTGGCCAAAAGACTCCAAGGAAACAGCGGAAGCGTTCTGTGTTTTAACTACAAGGAATATGTAGTTTGTCGATTGCCCATGTATTGCTACCGTCGCGGTGTGCACTCGGATCGTTTCATTCCGCCTATGCCCGACTCAATCTCCGGCGACGTGGAATGTCAAGGAAGGCGCAGGTAATGGAAGCTCTTGAAGACACGCTCACGGAATCGAAGCCAGGTGCGACACGATCGTGCGAATGGATGTACCGGATGATTGCGCTCCTTGAGGCAGCGGCTGGTCAGATTGAAGACCAACGACACCTCGCCCAGAGCACATTGCTTGAAGCAACCGCACTGTTGCGGCGACAGATTCGTCCATCAGCGGCCGGAGATGGTTCAGACGCAAGGGGACGCTTGCTGGCCTGGCAGGCGCGCAAGGTGCGTGACTACATCGACAGTCATATCACAGGGCCGGTCCTCGTCACCGATCTCGGCGCGCTCATTCTGCGCAGCGGTGCGCACTTCTCCCGCTCCTTCAAGCGCACGTTTGGGGTGTCGCCGCACGCTTTCATCGTGCGACGCCGCGTGGAACTGGCCGCTCAATACATGCTTACGACCGATGCGTCCCTGAGTGACATCGCGTCGCAGTGCGGTTTTGCCGACCAGGCGCACTTCTGCAAGCAATTCCGGCAGGCCGCGGGCGAGACCCCGGCGGCCTGGCGACGTGTGCATAGGCGGCCACACCATGAGAACGCGAAGCCCCCGGTGGAGTGCTACGCGAAACCCTGGCGCAACGGCGTTCCGCCCCTGGCTGCAACCAGCGGCTTATCTTAACCTTCGCTAGCTCGCGTTTGCGGAACAGGAACTGCGGTGTTTAAGATGTCAGGTACCTAGCCGGGCTCACTGAGTTCTTCGGAAACGTTCGAATGAAAGGCTAATAGTAGTGAATTCGTTTGGCCGGAAGAAACTGGCAGAATTCTGGATTTCAGTCGAGGCCGGAAGAGAAAGCTCCGGCAATCTCGAATAGATGGGCGTAGCCAGCGACATGACCAAAGCCAAGCGCGCCGACGAAGAACGCCAGGCGCTGGCTCGCAAGTTGGAAGAAAGTAATGCCAGACTCGAAGAAGCCCAACGCGTCGCTCATGTGGGTCATTGGGAATGGGACCTCCAAACGAACGTGATCGTCTGGTCGGACGAGACCTATCGAATCTTTGGCCTAACGCCGCAAGAACGCCCAATGGACTTGGCCACCAACCGTGGCATGGTCCACCCTGATGATCGAGAGTCTCTCTATGGGGGAGTAGACGCAGACCTTTCCGCCGGAGCCAGCCCCATTGCTGAGTTTAGGATTGTGCGTCCCAGCGGCGAAATCCGTGTGGTACGTGCCGTTACCTCAAAACGCTGGAGCTCGCCCCCGATTGATTCGAATAGCCAGCCGCCGGAACGAACGCGCAAACTATTTGGCACCGTTCAGGATATCACGGAGCACAAGCGCGCCGAAGAAGAACGACGGGCCCTGGCTCGCGATCTGCAAGAGAGCAACTCCAGGCTCGAACAGGCGCAACGGCTGGTTCACATCGGGTACTACGAATGGAACCTCATCACCGGTTGCGTGACCTGGTCCGATGAGCTCTATCGCATCTATGGACTGTCGCCGCAACCGGGCCCCATTAACGTGGCGATGGTCAGCCAAATGATCCACCCTGACGATCGCGAGCGCGTTTTTCGGGAAGCGGACGAAGCCGCTCGCAGCGGTGTGCCTGCAACCGCTGAACATCGTGTCGTTCGTCCCGACGGCGAAGTGCGTACGGTTCAAGGCCTCGGTACCGTGAAAAGAAACGCGGCGGGAGTCGCCTGTGAAATGTTTGGTACTGTGCAGGACATCACCGACCGAAAGCGCGCGGAAGAAGCGCTGCGGAGGAGTCAGTTTTATCTCGGCGAAGGCGAGCGTCTCGCTCATATGGGCAGCTGGGCCTTCAACGAATCCGGTCACTATTGGTCGGACGAACTGTACAAAATCTACGGTTTGGATCCGAAGTACGGGGCACCAACGGTCGAACAATACCTGGCTCTCGTGCATCCACAAGACCGAGCTTCGATCGCTGAGTCCATCAATCTCATGCTGGAAGAACACCGCGGCTTCGACCGGATCGAGCGGATTGTTCGGCCCGACGGACAGTTGCGCTACCTTCGCGCGGTGGCAGTTCCCGTCGTTGAACAAGGAGTCTTCAAGGGGTTTATCGGCACTACGATGGACGTTACGGAGCAGGAACTGCTGACGCAGGAATTGCGACGCGAGCGGGCATACCTTGCGGAAGCGCAGGGCCTGACCCATATCGGCAGTTGGGCGGCCAATTTTCACACAGGGCGAAGTTATCACAGGTCGGATGAAGTCTATCGCCTGCATGGATTCGAGCCCACCGAAGTCTCTCTGGAAATCGCCAGATTTTGGGAAACCGTTCATCCCGACGATGAGCCGACTGTAAGGGCAGTTATAGCGGATGCAATTCAGGCGCGAACGGACTACGACATACCCGAGTTTCGAATACGTCTTCCCGACGGATCCATCCGATTTCTGCGCACCATAGGACACCACATTCCCGCCGGAGAGATGGGTGACTACGTCGGCATCACCATGGACATAACGGAACGAAAGCGGGCCGAGGCGGAGCGCGAAAGGCTGCGCCAATTGGAAGCCGATCTCGCACGTGTCAACCGCGTCAACATGATGGGAGAGCTGGCCGCTGCACTGGCTCACGAAATCAAGCAACCGATCACCGCCTCGATCACGAGTGCCAACGCTCTTTTGCGATGGCTGGCACATGACCCACCGGAGCTGGATAGAGCGCGTGCAGCGGCGTCCAGGATTGAACAGGACGCCAATCGTGCGGCCAACGTGATTGACAACTTGCGGTCCTTCTACCAAACGGGGACGCCCGCAGAACGCCGAATCATCGACGTGAAGGGAATAATTGCAGAGATGACCGGCCTGCTGAGGGGCGAAGCGGAGCGGCACGCCATAGCGATCTATTCCGAACCGGAGGCCGATACTCCCAATATCCTGGTAAATCCGGTACAACTTCAACAGGTCTTCATGAACCTCATGCTCAACGCGATCGAGGCCATGAAAGATACCGGAGGCGACCTGACGATCAGGTCGCAGCGCGATTTCGAAGGTCGTCTATTCGTCTCGATCAGCGATACAGGCATAGGACTGCCGGCCGGATCGGCCGAAAAGATTTTCGATCCCTTGCACACGACTAAACCACAGGGGACGGGCATGGGTCTGACGATTACCCGCTCGATCGTGGAATCATACGGCGGACGCGTGTGGGCGAGCGCTAATCAGGACTTGGGCGCAACATTTCATTTCACTCTTCCGAGCGAACCCGGGGTTCAGGCGTGAAATCAGCTGCCGTTCCCACCGTATTTATCGTCGATGATGATGGCGGTGTACGCCGGGCCGTCCAGGATCTCGTCGAATCCATCGGTCTGCGTGCAGAGTGCTTTGCGACCGGGCAAGAGTTTCTGCAAAAGAAGCGGGGTTCGGAACCAAGTTGCTTGGTTCTGGACGTGAGGCTGCCCCAGATGAGCGGACTCGATTTCCAGCGTATGTTGGCTGACGTCGGGATTCGGATTCCAATCATCTTTGTTACCGCACATGGCGACATACCCATGTCTGTCAGGGCCTTGAAGTCGGGCGCCGTGGAATTTTTGACAAAGCCGTTTCGCGACCAGGACTTGCTGGACGCGATTCAGCAGGCTCTACAGCGCGATCGTGCTGCGCAAGAACAGCAAGATGAGGTCCAAGAGCTACACGGACGGTATCTAGCCTTGACGGCGCGAGAGCGGACGGTCATGGGGCTGGTAGTGGCTGGAATGCTCAACAAGCAGATCGCCTCGGAAATCGGGGCCAGCGAAGCCACCGTAAAGATCCATCGAGGCAATGTCATGGAGAAGATGCAAGCGGGCTCTCTAATTGAACTGGTTCGTATGGCCGACAAACTCAAACCTGTTCTTCCATAGTGCGCACTCATCGCAATATATGGACTACTTGCCGTTCGACCTCCTCCTTTGGTTCTAGTCGACTACCACCCGAGTAGTAGTTTTTTGCCCATCGTGCGATTGTACTGCTCCGCTTGAGGGGATAGCGTTGGCTAATGGATAGCGAGCACGCGCCGAGCCTTCTGGCAATTCTCGATGATGACAAATCGGTTCAAAGCGCACTGCAAGATCTGATCGAAGCCGAGGGCATGTCCGCGCTCTGTTTCGGCTCCGCCGAGCAGTTCCTGGACTCCAGAGCGAGGCACCAGGCGTCATGCCTGATTGCCGACATTTGCATGCCAGGCATGTCGGGCGTTGAGCTCCAAGCAAGGCTCAAGGTCGAACAATGTGAAACACCCATCATTTTCATCACGGCGCGCGGCGACATTCCGCTGGCAGTCAGCGCGATGAAGGAAGGCGCAAGTGATTTCTTTGCAAAGCCGTTCGAAGGCAGTGTGCTCCTGGCGGCCGTCGAACGCGCATTGGAGAGGAGCAGAAATGACAGACGCAAGGCCCTCGCAAAAGCCGATCTTCTCACGCGCTACGGTTCCCTCACGCCACGCGAGAAAGAAGTCCTGCCGCTGCTGGTCGGCGGGCAGCTGAACAAACAAGCTGCCGCGCAACTAGGTATCACCGAGTACACGGTTCAAATTCACCGCGGGCACATCATGCGCAAGATGAGCGCCGACTCTTTTGCAGCTCTCGTCAGGATGGCCGAGAGGCTCAGTCCTCAAAGCCAGTAGGATGAATCCGGATATGGTGGGCCGCGGACGCCCGCAACAGCCGGTTGTATACTGCTCCTGATCGTTGGGTGGGGAGCGCCATGAAGAAACTCGACATTTCCATCGTGCCTTCGGAGTCAGGAGGCACCTATCCGCGTCCCTTTGATGAGCCGTGCATCGCTCAGTCTTGTCAACGGCTGGCGCGTTTCGCCGGACTGACCCAATTCGGCGTGAACCTGACGGTCATCGAGGCCGGTGCTTGGTCCAGCCAGCGTCATTGGCACAGCCGTGAGGACGAGTTCGTCTGGGTACTCGATGGCGAAGTGGTGCTCATCACGAATTCGGGCGAAGAAACGCTGCGCGCCGGAGACTGCGCGGCCTTCAGGAGCGGTGATCCCGATGGCCATCACCTCGTTAATAAATCTGCTTTGCCGGCCAGGGTGCTCGAAATTGGCACATCCGACCCTAAAGATCGTTGCACCTACCCGGACATAGACATGATTGCAGATGACCGGGGCTACACCCACCGTGACGGAACGCCGTACCCACTGAAGAAATAAGGGCAGATCCAGGGTTCAGGACTTTAAGAAGTCCGCCTTGAGCTTTTGCTTGAGCGCAGCGCGAGTGGTCGGACGACTGGTTCCAAGCACGCCCTGCAAATCCGCGGGTATGTGATCGACGGCACTGCCTGCCGTTTGAAAGATGTACGTATCGAACATGACCCGCCAATAGCTTCGCTCGGCTGCCGGCAAGTCTTTGAGCGCAAGGAGCGCGGCCAGAAAGCAGGCGTGCGGATTTTCGATGCCTGCCGGTTGTGCGCCCCACCAGTAGTTGACCATGGCGTTATACGGTTCAAGCGAGGTGACGTGGTGCCACCAGTGCCTGGGCATGAAGATCGCATCGCCGCTCTCCAGCTCTGCGACCTGCGCGGCCTTTAGCGCCTCGCCAAAGCGCGGAAAGCGGCCAAAGTCTGGTGAGTCGAGATCCACGATCGACAAGGGAGGCGGATTGTCGATCGGGCCGATGTACAGGTTCGCCACTTGCTCCGGAGGGAATAGCACGAAGCGGCGCCGTCCCGCCAGCACGCAAGAGAGATTGTGATCTCGGTCGTGATGGATTTGCGTGCGCACCCGGCCACCCAACCACAACAACGGCGCGGTTTGCGGCAAGAGCGGCATGGGATTTTGGGCAATGAAATCGGGCAAATGGGTCGCCAGCGGCAACATCTGAATAGCTACGGTGGATGCGTTTGCACGACCCATCTGGCGCTCGATGCGATCCAAGGTCTCGCTGATGCCTTGCTGCCGCTTGGAGAAAGTGAACTCACGCATATCGCGGCTGTATCCAAATCGCCCCTCGGCGCTGGCCGGCGCTTCCATGACGGTCCCTTGTAATCCGCGGTCCAGGGACTTCAGGTACCGGTTGAGGGCTTTGGGCGACTCACGGCCTGCGCTAAGCGCGGGCCATCTCTCAAAGAGGCCTTTGATCAAGAGCGGCCTCGCCGCCGCGATGGCCCGATCAAGATCGGCCGCCGTATTGAGCACGGCCAGGGGCACGGCGGTAAAACGATGGTGCGGCTCCATTGGCTAGACCGCCGCACCCTGCCCCAGATTCTGCAGGTAACTATCGTGCGTGGGCTGCTCCAACACCTTGGCGCGAATGAACTCGTGGATGCGGCGAAATTCCTCTCGTAGACGATCCGGCGGAATGCGGTCGATGGCTGGCGGCCAGGTTTCGGGCCACACGCCGAAGCCGGTAAAAAGCGCCTGCCAGCTTTCCGGCAAGAATGATTCGTCCTCCATCGGCGCAACGTCGCCGCGCGCGCGGAAGGTGTTGACCTTGTGGGTCAGCGTCGTGGGCACGGCGATCGCTCGAGCCTGCTGCCAGAATTCGCCGTCGAATGGATTGAGCGAATAGAACGCGCATTGAAAATCTCGAATGCGCTCGTGGCACGAACGCATGATGCGGTTGTATTCGGCGCGTTCGGCAGCGTAGTCGCCGCCAATGGGGAATAACGACAACAGGTGCACCACGGACAGCTGCAGGGCGTGCAGGGCCACATCGTGGATGGGATCGAAGCGGCAGGCGGCAGCTCCAACGGCGACACAATTACCCACCCAGCCTTCCGATCGCCGACCGGGATGCAAGGGTTGAAAAGTCGGCTCGGAGAGCGACGCGCCCGCCGCCTCGGCCGCGGCCCGCAGCGCGGCTTCATCATGAGCCCATTCGCTGGAATAAGTATGCACGACGCCAGTGAGAACCCGGCTGGGATGCAGAGCCGTCCATCCGAGAGGCGAGGTGCGAATCTCGGCGAAGGCTGGAACGGACGTGAACTTGGGCGCGCGCGCCATGAGCATTCGGTCGGCGGGAAAGTGAACCCGCCAGGACTCCTCGCGCACATCCATCACCTCCCCTAACAGCCGCGCCTCGTCACCCGTGGCGTCGATGAAGAACTCGCCCTCGACCCGCATCGAGCCGTCAACGATCAGCGCGGCAATCGATTCCCGCGTCCCTATCGCTTCGACGCTCTTCGCTTCGAGCACCGTGACGCCAAGTGCCGCTGCGTTGGACTTGAGCACGCCGACATAGGGCAGGGTATTTACGTGATAGCCGTAGTCGGTTCGGCCGAAGGCCGCCGTGGCATCATCAGGCAGCAGCATGCGGCCGTTTTGTGCCGCCACCGCGGTCGGGCTGAAGCTCTGAAAGGGGCTGCTCAGGCCAAAGCGAACCGCCTTTAGCCAACAAGGATAGAAGGGACTGCGGTCAATGGGCGCGCCGTACGCACCCCAGGCGTGAAAAAAATTCGGAGCACGACGGCAGCCGGCGACAATGTTCTGGCCAAAGGAGAAGCTGCCGCCGGTGACGCGGAGCAGGGCGGATTCATCGATGTTGAGCTTGGCATGCAAGGCTTCGAGTGGCGGCAGGCTGGCGCTCACGTGCGAACCATCCAGTCGACTCGGCAGTTCGATCGCGGTGACCTTCACGCCGGCAGGCTTGAGCGCATGACCTATGGCATTCGCGGTGAGCCACAGGTCCGCATCCCGTCCCACCACCACCACCTTCGACAGCGGGCCGTTCATACCGCCGCCTCTTGCGAGAGTGCCTCATCGATCCCGCAATACTCGGCAATGAACTCGGCATGCGTGGGCATGGCCTCGACGTTGCTTGCAATGCGCTTACGAAACTCGGCCAGGCGTTCTTCCAGGGCGGGAAGAGCATAGGCGTCGGCGAGCCGATCGTGACCTTGCGGCGTGACCCCCTGCCCCATCAGTACCGACAGCCAGCTGTCGCGCGCGAACAGGCCATATTGATAATTCGGCAGCGCCGCTCTCGATTGGAACAGCGAGAGCTTGTGAATCAGACTGTCTGGCAGCGGCATGGAGCGGACATAGTCCCACAAGGGTTCGCCGATCCGGTCATTGGCCGTGTAATGCAAAATCAGGAAATCGCGTATGCGCTCATATTGCATGTTGTTGAGGCGATTGAACTCCGCGATCAGGCGGCCATCGGAGGGGCTCGATCCACGCCGCGGCATGAGATTGATCAAATCGGTTACCGCGGCCTGCACCAGGTAGATGCTGGTGGATTCCAGCGGTTCGAGAAAGCCGCTGGCGAGGCCGATGGCGATGCAATTGCCGGCCCAGGCACGCTCGCGCCTGCCGGGCGAGAACTTCAGCAGCCGCGGTTCACCTTGCGCCGCATCGCCGATGACCGAGAGCAACGACTCGCGGGCATCGCTTTCGGAGATGAAACGACTGGAAAAGACATAGCCGTTGCCGGTCCGATGCTGCAGCGGAATGCGCCAGGTCCACCCCGCCCGCCGCGCCGTTGCGCGCGTGTAGGGTGTCAATGAACCGCTCCTCCTGCTTGGCAGCGCGAGAGCGCGATCGCATGGCAACCAGTGAGTCCAATCCTGCCAGGCCACGCCCATGACGCCGCCGAGGAGCAGCGATCTGAAGCCGGAGCAGTCGACGAAAAGATCGCCGGCGATGCGCTCACCGGACTTTAAAGTGAGGTGGCGCACGTCGCCCGACTCATGGCGGGCGATGTCGCATACCTGGCCCTCGATTCGGCGCACGCCGCGCTCGATCGCCCAGCGACGCAGGTAGGCTGCGTACAGTCCCGCGTCGAAATGGTAGGCATAGGCGTAGGTCGCGCGGATCGACTTTAAGTCCTCATTGGGAAACTCGAACTTGTCATTGCGTGCCGCCACCACCGAGTAGGAAAAATCTTGAAGCGGCGCACTGCTGGCACCCAGACGATGAGCCCTCAGCCAATGATGTTGGAACTCCACCCCGCCCCAGGGTTCGCCGAATGCGCCGAAGGGATGAATGTAGGCACTGCCCAGGCGGTGCCAATCGCAGAATTGAATGCCGAGCTTGAAGGTGGCCTTGGTCTCGCGCATGAATTGCGCTTCGTTCAAGCCCAGCATGTCATTGAAAATCTTGATGTGCGGTAGCGTCGCCTCGCCGACGCCGACCGTGCCGATGTCGTCGGACTCGATCAGCGTGACCGAATAATCGTCCGCCGCCAGTTGCCGGCGCAGCGCCGCCGCGCTCATCCAGCCGGCGGTGCCGCCGCCCACCACGACGATGCGCAGCGGTTGAGACTGGCCGTCGTTCCGAATCGCATCACTCATTTCCCCTCCCAAGCTCAACATGCCTCCCAATCTCACCATGCTTCGCGCTCGCGCTTGCGCCTTCTCTAAAACTTTGCCCGCACTCCCGCTTGATAGCGCCGATCGATCAGCGACCAGCCCGAGTCGCGAAATACCGCCGCGGCACCGGGCGTCGCCGAGGAATCGCCGAAGATCTGCTGTTGATACACCGTCTTGGTGTCGAGGATATTGGCCACGTCCAGGGACAGTTCCACATGCGGGCCGACGGAAACGCGCAGCGAGCCGTCGAGAAAGCCTGCAGCCTTCTGAAACACCGGCAAGCCAATGCAGCAATCGAGATTCGCGGTCAGGTATCGCGATCGCCAGTTGTAGGCCAATCGC
>Ga0210383_10003197_pt1 | contig 14715 bp, 8 predicted proteins | sample IncBWC14OmetaG_FD_160072 | JGI IMG/M metagenome (GOLD analysis project Ga0210383, IMG submission 160072) | Forest soil microbial communities from Barre Woods Harvard Forest LTER site, Petersham, Massachusetts, United States - Inc-BW-C-14-O ...
CGCCATGGGCGACCGGCTTTTGAAAGAAGTAGGCCAGCGTCTGAAACGCTTGCTGACTGAAGACGATCTGGCGGGGCGCATGGGCGGTGACGAGTTCACCATTGTGCTGACGCGCCAGCCCGACGAACAAACCGCGGTGCTGGCTTCGCAGGAATTTCTAAACGCTTTTCGAGCGCCACATCAGATTGAAGACAACGAGCTGTTCGTCACCGCCAGCATCGGGGTTTCTCTTTATCCCCGCCACGGCCAGAGCGTCGCCGAATTGCTGCGACATGCCGATTTGGCGATGTACCACGCCAAGAATAGCGGCAAGAACGATGTGGTGGTGTTCCGCGCCAAGGATCATACCGTAAGCCTGGAGCGGCTACGCCTGGAAAACGCGCTGCGCCGCGCGCTGGAGCATCAGGAGTTTGAACTGCTCTATCAACCCGTGGTCAGCATGAACGGAAAGGTGGAAGGGCTGGAGGCTCTGCTCACCTGGCGGCATCCAATCTACGGGACCATTTCGCCCAAACAATTCATTCCCATCGCCGAGGAAACCGGACTCATCATTGATATCGGCTCCTGGGTCATTCAGCGCGCTTGTCTGGAAGCCGCAAGCTGGCACAAAGCCGGCCATCGCGCGGCGCGGATTTCCGTTAACGTGTCGGCGCTGCAGTTTGAGCGGCGCGATTTTCTGGAAACCGTGGCCGCTGCGCTGGCGCTGAGCAAGCTGCCTCCCGATCGTCTGGAATTGGAAATTACCGAGAGCTACATCATGAAGGATCTTCCGCAAGCGGCAGCCCGCCTGACGCAGATCCGAAACCTGGGCGTCAGCATCGCGATCGACGATTTTGGCACCGGCTATTCGTCGTTGAGCTATCTGAATAAGCTGCCGGTGGATTCGCTCAAGATCGATCAGTCGTTCCTGCGGAACCTGCACGAGCCCGAAGGATCGCTGGCGGTAATCCAAAGCATCGTCCGCATGGCGCACAGCATGAATCTCACGGTTGTGGCCGAGGGAGTGGAGACACGCGCCGAGTTGGACCTGGTGCGTGTGCTGGGGTGCGACAAGGTACAAGGCCACGTCTATGGGCCGGCGCGACGTCGCGAGGAGATGGAGGCGCTGCTGTCGGGGAACGATTCGTTGCGGCCGCTAGATTCTTAGCGAACTACGCGCCCGCGGTTCGCTCGGGAACGCTCAGCGAAAGCAGCCCGGCTAATTCCCGGAATTGCTCCGTCCAACGAGCGTCATTCTCGTGCATCTGCGGGTAGATTTTTTGCAGCACTTCATAGCAGCGGTTCTGTACCGACCACAGCACCAGGGGAAACGGCAACGCACGCGCGGCGATCAGGTTTTCGCGAAATCTGGCGAGCTCAGTCAGATTCTTGGGATCGTCAAAAAATAGGTCAGCGGCTTTTTCAAGACTGCGTCGCAGTACAATTTCAAGGCCGCTCTGATCCAACGGAATCCCGGCGATTCGCATCTCTTCGAGCAACGTTTCGATGGCAGACCGATCGAGCTGGGGGGCGGTCAGCGCCTGGCGCAAAAGACCATTCAAGGCCACTTCGGCGGCGGCCTTGAGTTCCCTCGGAATCGGAATGCCACAATCGTTCATAAACCGCAGCAATTGCGCTTCCTCTTTATAGATCTCCCGAGCCACCGAGAAGGAATGCTCCACCGTGGACTCCAGCACCTCATTTAAAACCTTGCGCTGCTCATCGCGAAAGAGATTCTTGAGTGAATACACGCGGCCCGCGAAACCCTGGTCCAGGCCCTGAATCGTGGCCGCCAGATCGGTACGGTTGAAGGCGTCGCGGATGGATTTCGTAATATCGCGATACGCCTCCTCGGAAGCGTGCAAGGCCACACCGCCATGTAGATTGTGATCTCCGAAGTGCAACACCCCAAACATCAGCATTTCGGATTCCTGCGTGATTTCCGACGTGAGCCGGGCCTTGCCGAAGGCCAGCCGCATTTTGCCCGAACGCTTCAAACGATAATCTTTGTTGTCCACCGAATACGCATAGATACGGGTGTTGTCGGGATAGCTTTCAAACAACGAACTCATGGCGTAGTGCGCGCCTACTTTGAGCAGATCGACGCTGGCCGGCTTGACGAACTTTTCATAAATCGCCGCGCCATCGCCATGTTCGGGAAGGTTGCTCTTGGCGAGCGCCAATTTCTCCAGGAAGCGCGGCTCGATACCTGGGCCGAACAGCTCTTCGGCCAACTGCACCACGCGCCCCGCGTATTGGATCACCTGCACCGTCTCGATTCCGGAAAGCTCGTCGAAGAACCAGCCGCAACTGGTGTACATTAGCATGGCGTGCCGCTGCATCTCGAGCAGTTTCCAGACGTTCACGCGATCGCCGCTCTTCAACGATTTGCGCCGGAAGTTGGTGGCGCCGAAACGCTCGCGGCTTTCGGGCGACCGGTCCAGGATGACGTGGATATAATTGTTTCGCGCGGCCCAGGGATCTTTGAAGAAAGCCCGCGCCATCTCTTCATAACCAAGCGCTATCTCATCCCGCAGCCAATCCAACGCCGCTCGCAATGGCGCCCGCCACTCCTGGTTCCATTCGCCGTGGCCTCCGGAATTGCAGCCGCAATTGCTGTTCCACCGGCCGACGCCATGCACGCAGCTCCAGGCGGTATTCTCGAGGACCTCGGCTTCGTGCTCGGCGGGATGCTTCTCCAGAAATTCCCCGTAATTGGTGATCTTCGCCAATCCGCTGGACTCGATGTGATCGAGCGCGTAGGCCAGCGCCATATCGGCGAAGGCGTGGTGATGCCCGTAGGTTTCTCCGTCGGTGGCGATGTGGGCCAGTTGAGGGCCTTCCCGTTGATCCGAGAGCGCATCCAGAATCCGCTGAGCGAACCGGCCGCCGTCGTTCAGAAGACGCTCAAAGGCCACTGCCTGGGACACCGGTCCGTCATAAAAGAACAGGTTGATGGAACGCCCAGAGGGCAGCTTCTGCCGGTAGACGCGGGCCGGGTCGATCCGCTGGCCCGTGACGTCGACGCCATCCATGGTCTTGGCCTGCGACGGAGCGAGGATGGTGAACTGAATACCCTCGCGCGCCATATAATCCAAGGTTTCCAGATCGACCGCGGTTTCTGGAAGCCACATGCCTTCCGGATCGCGGCCGAATCGAAAACGGAAATCCTCCAGACCCCAGATCACCTGAGTCAACTTGTCGCGCGCGTTGGCGAGCGGCATGATCATGTGGTTGTAGCATTGGGCCAGCGCCGACCCGTGTCCCGAGAAGCGCTGCGCGCTCATTTTGTCGGCGTCCAGGATTCCCTGATAAGTCTCCGGCGCTTTATCCTTCATCCACGACAATAACGTGGGACCGAAGTTAAAGCTGATGCCCGAGTAGTTGTTTACGATTTTCGCGATGCGACCTTCGGCGTTCAGAATCCGCGCGGCGCTGTTCGGCGCATAGCATTCGGCTGTGACGCGCTCGTTCCAGTCGTGGAAGGGCGCGGCGGAATCCTGCAGCTCAATCCCTTCCAGCCACGGATTCTCGCGCGGTGGCTGGTAGAAGTGGCCATGAATGCAAAGATATCGATTTTCGTTCACGCTCTGGTCGGCCCTAAGTGAAACGCTGCGCCCTAGCGGGCCAACTTCACGACTACGGCGGTGCCGTAACACAGCACCTCGGTTACTCCTTGCATAATCTCGGTTGCATCGTAGCGAACACCGATCACGGCGTTGGCGCCCAATTGCGCGGCGTGTTGCGCCATGCGCTGGTAGGCATGGGCGCGGGTCTCTTCACACAGGTTGGTGAACAGCGTGATGTCGCCGCCCACCATGGTCTGCAAACTGGCGCCTAAAGTTCCAAAAATCGAACGGGAGCGCACGATGATCCCGCGTACGATACCGATAGTACGGTCAACCGTGTAGCCATCCAGCGTGAAAGCTGTAGTGACCATGGAATCAAGCACAGCTAATGAATCGTCGGCCATCGCGGTAAGGCTAGTATTTTAGCATTGGACCGGAACGGAGCGCGCCTGCGACCTGGAGTGATGCCGCGGGCAGCGCTGTATATCCGTTGCTGCTTTAGGTTTAGACCCATCGGCCGCGATTGTGAATCGGCAAAGGAGTTCCTTACTAGTTTTCCCGCGTTTCACCCTAGGCGAAATTCGCAGTCTGCCGATGAAACTAGGTAGGTGGGGACAAAACAGATCCGCCGTGGCGTGGTCGCAGCGGTTGAAAAGTTTTAATGAAGCCTATGTAGCTGATTATGCAGTCAACCACAATCGCAGCCACGTCCAAATTGTGGGACGCTTCGAGCCCGGTGATATATTTGAAAGTCACTTGTTAGTCCATGCCCTTTGAGATTCAACCGGTTAAGGAATTTCTTGTTCGGCCCGCTCTACCTTCGGGCATCGCTCGCATGAGCGATCTTGCGTACAACGTCTTGTGGAGTTGGGACCACACGGTGCGCTCGCTGTTCCGGCGGTTAGACTCGGCCTTGTGGAAGAATTGCGGCTACAACCCGGTTCTGATGCTGGGACGGGTTCCGCAAGCCACCCTGGAGCGGGCTGCCGCCGATGCTCGATTTCTGGCCGCCTATCGTAGAGCCTGCGAGCGCTATTCGAGCTATCTGGAACGCACTGAGCCAGCCGACGATCGGCTTATCGCCTATTTTTCGATGGAGTATGGGCTGGTGGAGTGCATGCCGATTTATGGCGGCGGACTCGGCGTTCTCTCTGGCGATCACTTGAAAGCTGCCAGCGATGGCGCGGTCCCGCTGGTCGGCGTCGGCCTGTTGTACCAAAAAGGCTATCTGCAGCAATCACTCAATCCGGACGGTTGGCAGCAGGAGCGCAATCCGGTTAACGATTTTTACACGCTGCCGGTGCGTCCGGTCCGGGATGAAGACGGGAAAGACGTAACGGTATCGGTGAAGCTACCTACCGGCCCGGTTTTCATCAAAATCTGGAACATCGACGTCGGGCGCGTGAAGCTCTACCTGCTGGACACCAACATTCCAGAAAACGAGAATGCTGAAGATCGTGAAATCACCGCCCAACTTTATGGCGGCGACAATCTAACCCGCATCCGGCAGGAAATTGTTTTAGGAATAGGCGGCTTGCGCGCGCTGGACCGGCTCAACTTGAAGCCCACAGTGTGGCACATGAACGAAGGCCACTCCGCGTTTCTGGCGATAGAACGCATGCGGCGTTTTATCAAAGAGTACAAACTCAGTTTTGAGGAAGCGTACGAAGCCTGCCGCTCCAACAGCGTATTCACCACGCACACGCCAGTGCCGGCGGGCATCGATCTTTTCGATTCCGGATTGCTGTATCAATATTTCAGCGAATATTGCTTAGAGAGCGGCATTCCATTCGAAAAATTCTTGGCTTTAGGCCGGTTCCGGCCAGAGAATCATCACGAACCATTTTCGATGGCGATCTCGGCCATCCAGACCTCGGCATTCCGCAACGCCGTAAGCAGCCTGCACCGCCAGGTGTCGCAGGAAATGTGGCAAGAGCTGTGGCCTAAGCTGCCGGTGTGGGAAGTTCCCATTACCTCGGTAACCAACGGCGTGCACCTGCTGACGTGGCTCAATGGCGATCTGGCGCAACTCTACGATCAGCATTTGCAGCCCGATTGGCGGGAGCGAAATTCGGATCCACGCATTTGGGATTTGGTGGAAGACATTCCGCCGCAGGAGCTGTGGGAGGCGCATCGACGCCGCAAACGGTATCTGGTCTCGTTCGTGCGCGAGCGGGTGGTAAACGCCGCGGTGGGACGCAAGGCTCCAGCCGCCGAGCAGCGGCGTTTGGCCGAAGTGCTGGATCCCGACACGCTCACCATTGGTTTCGCCCGCCGCTTTGCCACTTACAAGCGAGCTACCCTGCTGTTCCGCGATATCGAGCGGCTGAAGCGGCTGCTCACCAATCCGGACCGGCCGCTGCAGATTGTGATTGCGGGAAAAGCGCATCCGCGCGACCTGCCCGGCAAGACCCTGATCCGCGAAATCGTGCAGCTTTCCCGCGCGCCCGAGATCGCCAAGCACATTGTTTTCGTGGAGGATTACAGCATCGAGGTGGCGCGTGAGTTGGTGCAAGGCGTGGACCTATGGCTGAACACTCCCCGGCGCGGCGAAGAAGCGTGCGGCACCAGCGGCATGAAAGCCGGGATCAACGGCGTGCTGAATCTCAGCATTTTGGATGGCTGGTTCGACGAAGGCTATGAGATTTCCGGAGGCTGGGCCATCGGCGACCGGGAACCTTATTCCGACGATCAGGACGAGATCCACGCCAGGGCCATCTATTCCATCCTCGAAAACGAAATTGTGCCGATGTACTATCAGGATCGCGAGGGCGGCGTGCCGGTGGAGTGGATGCGCCGCGTGAAACAATCCCTGATGCATCTCAGCCACCAGTTCAACGCTGGACGAATGGTGGGTGAATATCTCTCGCAGTTATACGAGCCCGCACATCAGGCCTACTTAGAGGTGGCGCACGATTGCTTCCAGCCGGCTCGCGATCGCGCGGGTTGGAACAAGCGTGTCCACGAGGTATGGAATGAGGTAGCGTTTGTGGAGGTTGGCCCCGGACCCGATCTTTCGGTGCTGACCGGGTCGCCCATTCCGGTGCGAGCAGTTGTGAATCTGGCTGGACTCTCGCCTCAAGATGTACGTGTCGAGGCGGTGGTCGGCCGTATCGGTGTCAACGGTTACCTGGAAGAAACCCAGGTGATGACGCTTCCAGCGGTGGAGCAAACCGGCAACGAATATGTGTTCTTAAAAGAGTTCGTGCCGCATCAAACAGGCAGGCTCGGGTATTCTTTACGAATTAGTCCGAATCACTATGACGATCCCCTTACCCGGCCCTGTAACTCATTGCTGAAATGGAGCTCCGATTGAAGCCTGTTACCAAAAAGCCCTAGTACCACTAACCCAGCTCCAGTTATGACTGTGAGATTTCAGTAGCTTCTGGCATTGATTCGTGGTACATAGTTATTTAGGCGCAAGCGGGACAATGTCTTTCCAGCTTTAGCCGGTTCCCGCAGCTATCCTCCGCATCGATCCTCAAGCTAACCAGCAGTGGACCTGTGCCGAACACCTCCACAGGTAACGTTGCGAGAGCGCGAGATCCAGGAGTCAATTTAATACATGGACGACGACCGTAAGTACCGACAACGGGGCTATATGGACACCAATGGTGGTTCCAAGGACCGCCAGTTGCCCGACCGCCCCCGGCCCTCGGGTCCACGGCCGTCCATCGACGTTACCGGCCCTCGGCTCCCCCGTCTGCTCCAAAACGTGGTGGCGGCCCGCTGTTTCAGCTGTTCCACGGCTCTGGGGCCCGATATCGATTGGAAGGGTAAATGTCCCAAATGCGGGACTGCGCTGCACTGCTGCAAACAGTGCGCACATTTCGAACCCTCCACTCGCTTCCAGTGCCTGAAGCCTGTGCCGTTGCGTATCCCGATCAAGGATCAAGCCAACGAATGCGAGCTCTTCAAGCCCCGCGTGACGGTTGCTAGAGACGCCGCACCTCAGAACCACCATCCAGTGGTCGCTCCCCAGCAAGTTCCGCGAACCCCCCACGATGCTCGCGCCGCCTTCGATAATCTTTTCAAAAAGCCCGACTGAACCCGCGGGTAACCTCGATCCCTTTTTTAGATACTCTACCAATAGGAGCAATTCTTCACCGATGGTGTGTTTTCGGAGGGCCATTCTTGCGCCCCTGTTCTTGGCGTGTCTGTGTGGATGCGCTACGCATAGCGATAAAGCGAACAAAACAAATCGAGTTCTGCCTCCGACGCCGGTCACTGTGGCGCAAGCTCAGATGCGGGACATCCCCATTCAGGTCCGCCAGATTGGGTCGGTTGAGCCTGTCGCCATAATCGCCGTCAAGGCCCAGATCAGCGGCGAGCTCAATCAAGTGTTTTTTAAAGAAGGTGAGGAAGTGAAGAAGGGCCAGGAACTTTTCGAAATCGATCCGCGCCCTTACAAACAAGCCTTGGATCAGGCCCAGGCTGCTCTTCAAAAGGATATCGCCCTGGTGTCGCAAGCCGACGCCAACTTGGCGCGCGACAAGGCCCAGGCGGCCAACGCCCAGGCCCAGGCCAAACGCTATGCGGGCTTAGCCGCGGACGGCGTGATTTCCAAGGATCAGAACGAAACCTATCAGACCACGTCCCAGATGCAGGACGAAGCCGTGCACGCCGACCAAGCCGCGCTCAACAGCGCCAAAGCCTCGGTTGTCTCAGACCAGTCAGCAATTGAAACCGCGAAGCTCAATCTTTCGTATTGCAATATCCGGTCGCCTATCGTCGGGCGCGCCGGCAGTCTATTACTGCAAGCGGGCAATCTGGTGAAGGCGAACGATACCACGGCCTTGGTCAACATTAATCAATTACAGCCCGTTTACGTTACCTTCAGCGCACCCGAGCAACTGCTTCCCGAAATCCGCCGCTACAGCGCCGGGCATACGCTCTCCGTCACCGGCACGGGCGTTGCCGATGGCTCTAACCGCCCAGTGAGCGCTACGGGGCAACTCACCTTCATCGACAATACGGTGGACAGCACCACCGGAACAATCAAGCTGAAAGCGAGTTTTCCGAATGGCGATCACTCTTTCTGGCCGGGTCAGTTCATTAACGTGGTCATGACGCTGCGAACCATTGACCGCGCTACCGTGGTGCCATCGGAGGCGATTCAATCCGGACAAAAGGGCCAGTTCGCTTTCGTCGTCAAACCGGATCAAACCGTGGAAACGCGTCAGGTGACGGTTGGCCAGACCATCGACAATCAGATCGTGGTGCAAAGCGGAATCTCGCCGGGTGAAACGGTGGTGACGGACGGCCAACTCCGGCTGTTCCCAGGCGCGCACATCCGGGTTGTTCCGGCGGCGACATCGGGCGCAGGGGCGTCATGAATCTTTCGCACTTCTTCATTCAGCGGCCGATTTTTACGACGCTCACCGCGTTCGGTATTCTGCTTTTTGGCATCGTAGGGTATCGCGCCCTGCCCGTGGCGGCTCTGCCCAGCGTCGATTACCCCACCATCCAGGTGCAAGCAGCGTTGCCGGGAGCGAGCCCCGACACCATGGCCGCATCGGTGGCCACGCCGCTCGAACGGCAGTTTTCAACCATCGCTGGAATCGATTCGATGAATTCATCGAGTTCGCTCGGTAGCACCAACATCACCATCCAATTTACTTTGGATCGCGACATCGACGCGGCCGCGCAGGATATTCAGTCCGCCATCGCCAAGGCTGGTGGTTTGCTTCCGCCTACCATGCCCCGGCCTCCGACGTTTAATAAAGTGAATCCGTCCGATCAGCCGGTCATCTTTCTCGGCCTGAGTTCGTCTACGCTGCCCATCTACACGGTGGATGAGTACGCCGAGACCGTGATGGCGCAGCGCATCTCCACCATCAGCGGTGTCTCGCAAGTGCAGGTATTCGGGGGCCAGAAATACGCGGTCCGTATCCAATTGGATCCGGACAGTCTGGCAACCCGCGGCATCGGCATCGACGATGTGCAAGCCGCCATCCAAGCCAACAACAGCAATCTGCCCACCGGAAAACTATACGGGTCCAAGCAGGCTTTCACTATCGAATCCACGGGTCAACTGACGAATGCGGCCCAGTACCGGCACATGATTGTCACTTATCGGAACGGCAATCCGGTGCGGCTGGAGGAGCTGGGCAAAGTTCTGGACGACGTGGAGAACGACAAGATTCGAGCCTGGGTGAACGACGACCGCACGGTCCTGCTCGCCGTCCAGCGCCAGCCTGGCACCAACACTGTCGAAGTGGTGGACAGCATCCGGCGTCTTTTGCCGATCTTCCGATCGGAAATTCCTCCCTCGGTGGATCTGGAAGTGGTCCACGACAATTCCGCGTCCATTCGCGACTCCATCCAGGACGTCAAGTTTACGCTCACGCTGACCATCTGCCTGGTGGTGCTGGTTATTTTTATTTTCCTGCGGAACATCTCGGCAACCTTGATTCCGGGCGTAGCCGTGCCGCTCTCGATCGTCGGTACGTTCGCCATCATGTACTTGCTCGGCTATAGCCTGAACAATCTTTCTTTGATGGCGCTCACGCTCTCGGTCGGCTTTGTGGTGGACGACGCGATTGTGATGCTGGAAAACATCGTGCGCCACATGGAGCTGGGAGAAGGCCGAATGGAAGCCGCGTTTCGCGGGTCGCGCGAGATTGGATTCACCATTCTTTCCATGACCATTTCGCTGGTCAGCGTATTCATTCCAGTGCTATTCATGGGAGGCATCGTAGGCCGCTTGCTGCACGAGTTTTCGGTCACCATTGCGGTGGCGATTCTGGTGTCCGGATTCGTGTCGCTGACGCTCACGCCCATGCTGGCCAGCCGTTTTCTGGCGTTGCATCACGATCGCAAGCACAATTTCGTCTACAACGGTCTGGAGCGCTTTTTCCAGGGATTGACGCATGTCTACGAACGCTCGCTGCTGGTTGTACTGCGCCACCGTTTTGCGACGCTCATGATTTTGTTCGCTCTTCTGGGTGGCACCGGCTGGCTGTTTTTCGACATGCCGAAGGGCTTTCTCCCGAGCACCGACAGTGGCGTGCTGAATGGAATCGCGGTGGCAGGACAAGATATTTCGTTTGACTCGATGGTGAACCACGTCTGGTCCGTCAAACGAATTCTGGAACACGATCCGAATGTGCGCGGCGCATTTGCGAATGTCAGCGGCGGTAATCAAGGGCAACTCTACATGATGCTCAAGCCGCGCGAGCAGCGCGCTCTCTCGGCCGATCAGGTGCTCCAGGAACTGCAGCCTAAGATTTTGTCCGTCCCCGGGATTCAGGCATTTCTGCAAAATCCACCGCCTATTAATATCGGCAGCAATAACACGCAGAGCCCGTATCAATTAACATTGCAGGGCGCCGACCAGCACGAAATCTACCGTTGGGTGCCGATTCTGCTCGACAAGATCCGCACATTGCGCGGTTTTATCAACGTGACCAGCGATCTGCAGATCGAAAGCCCGCAGGTGACGCTGGACATCAATCGCGATCGGGCGGAGACGCTGGGTGTAACCGCGGATCAAATCCAGAATGCACTTTTCACAGCGTATGGAACTCGGCAGGTATCCACCATCTATACGCCATCCAACGAGTATCAGGTGATTTTGGAAGTAGAGCCGCAGTATCAGCGCAACCCGGATGCTCTCTCGAAGCTTTATATCCATTCCGCCAAGGGAACGCTGGTTCCTTTGGACACGGTGGTGTCGGTGCGCCGCACGGTGGGTCCGCTGTCTGTGAATCACTTCGGGCAATTGCCTGCCGCCACAATTTCGTTTAATTTGCAGCCCGGATTTGCGTTGGGCGATGCGGCAGCGGCCATTGACGATGTGATCCGCGAACTTCGGATCCCGCCTACGATCGCGCCGCTCTATCAAGGAACGGTGCAAGCCTTCCAACAGTCTTTTCGTGGATTATCGATCCTGCTCATCGTCGCCGTTCTGGTGATCTACATGGTGTTGGGGATGCTGTATGAGAGCTTTATTCATCCCATCACCATTCTGTCGGGGCTGCCATCCGCCGTTTTTGGCGCACTGTTGACGCTCAAGATTTTCCACAAAGAGCTGGACCTCTACGCCTTCGTCGGCCTCATCATGCTGTTTGGAGTGGTGAAGAAAAACGCGATCATGATGATCGACTTCGCCATCGAAGCGCAGCGTGTAGAAGGCCGGTCGCCATTCGACGCCATCGTCCGAGGCTCCATCCTTCGCTTCCGCCCCATCATGATGACTACCTTGGCAGCGCTGTTCGGAACGTTTCCGATCGCTCTGGGCGTGGGCGCCGGCGCTGATGCGCGGCAGCCACTGGGTCTCGCGGTGGTGGGCGGACTGCTGTTCTCCCAATTCATCACGCTCTACATTACGCCGGTAGCCTATCTCTATCTGGAAGCCTTGGCGCGGCGGTTTGGAAACATCCGCATCTGGAGCCGCCGTTCCCAGCCAGCCCGGATTGGCGATCCCGTAACTAACTAAACACCTCCCCGGAAGCTTGCCAAGCCCGCGTGTGTCCTTCGAGATATATATCGTGATACGATATAAGTGATGAAGGATTTGTCCAACGAAGAGTATCGCGCTCTGGCCGAGTTCCGCTACCAAATCCGGCAATTCCTCGGCTTTAGCGAGGAGCAGGTTCGGGAGGCCGGGATGGAGCCGCAGCAGCACCAGTTGCTCTTGGCCGTCAAAGGTCTGCCCGACGGAGTTACGGCCACCATCGGTGAACTGGCTGAGCGGCTGCAATTGAAGCATCACAGCACTGTCGAACTGGTGAATCGGCTGGCGAGGCTCGGTTATGTTGCGCGAGAGGCTGGTAAGCGCGATCGCCGGCAGGTGATCGTTCATCTGACGAAATCCGGCGCCAACGTTTTGCGGAGGCTGTCGATCGCCCATCACGAAGAACTGGAAATTGCCGGACCGCGTCTCGCGAAGGCGCTACGCGCCATTGCGCGCCAGCATGGCCAGAGGAGGACTGCCGCATGAAACACAAACATTCGCGCGCGCAGGAATTGGGCGATTTCACCACCGACTGGCGGGTGATTCCGATTTCGCTGCTAGCCGTCGCCATCGGCTTGATCAGCACCGTGGTGGCGTGGGCGCTGCTGCGGCTGATCGGCATTTTCACCAACCTGTTCTACTATCATCGCTGGAACACCGCGCTCACCTCGCCGGCTGGAAACTCGCTGGGCGTGTGGGCGATTCTGGTGCCGATCGGTGGATCGCTCATCATCGGCTTAATGGCCCGTTATGGCTCTGAAAGAATCCGCGGCCACGGCATTCCCGAGGCGCTAGAATCGATCCTGATCAATGGCAGCCGCGTAGAACCGAGGCTGGCGATTCTAAAGCCGATATCGTCGGCGATTTCCATCGGCAGCGGCGGACCTTTTGGCGCTGAAGGACCCATCATCATGACCGGCGGCGCAATCGGATCGTTGATCGCACAGTTCTTCAAGTTGACCAGCGTCGAGCGGAAGACGCTGCTGGTGGCAGGCGCGGCCGCGGGAATGTCGGCGACCTTCGCTTCACCCATCGCCGCGGTTCTGCTGGCGGTTGAGCTGATGTTATTTGAATGGAAGCCGCGTAGCTTAGTTCCCGTTGCACTGGCCAGTGCAACCGCTGGAGCCGCCCGCCGATATATTTTGGGCGTCGGTCCGCTATTTCCAGTTCCGGCCCATCCGGTGTTTATCGGTCCCTGGGGATTACTGGGCTGTGTGGTCTGCGGGCTGCTGGCGGGCGCACTTTCGGCCTTGCTCACTGGCGCCGTGTACGCCGCCGAAGACGCGTTCGTGAAGCTGCCCATTCATTGGATGTGGTGGCCGGCGATTGGTGGTTTGGTGGTAGGCGTGGGCGGATTGATTTTCCCCCAGGCGCTGGGAGTAGGTTATGACACCATCGGCGCTCTGCTGAAGGGGGACGTTGCGCGCAACGTAATTCTTGGCGTCTTGCTGGTGAAATCTGTCATCTGGGCCGTCTCGCTTGGGTCCGGAACATCGGGCGGCGTGCTGGCGCCATTACTGATGATGGGCGGGGCGCTGGGTGGCATCGAGGCCATGTTCCTTCCCAACGAGGGCGCGGGTTTCTGGCCGCTGATTGGGATGGGCGCAATCTTAGGCGGCACCATGCGATCGCCGCTCACCGGTATCATCTTCGCTCTGGAACTCACGCACGATATCACCGTACTATTGCCATTGTTGGTGGCAAGCGTTATCGCGCACGCATTTACCGTCCTGGTGCTCAAGCGATCGATTCTCACCGAGAAGGTTGCGCGACGCGGTTATCATCTCAGCCGCGAATACTCTGTCGATCCGCTCGAAATTCTTTTCGCGCGAGACGCCATGCGGACCAACCTGGTGGCATTTCCTTCGGTCAGTACTTTGGAAGAGGTACGCGCTATTTTGAGCGGCAATCATCGGCCTCGGGGGCAGCATCTTTATCCAGTCGTGAATGAGAACCAGCAGTTGCTAGGAGTGATTACCAGAAATGACTTGAAGAAATGGTTGGAGGAGCCGCACCCGCCCCACGAAACGCTTGCAGACGTTGTTACGCAGCCCGTGGTTGCGCATCCGGACGAGCCGCTGCGCGTAGTCGTCTACCGTATGGCCGAAACGGGATTCACGCGATTCCCGGTGGTAGACCGGGGCGACGAACGCAAACTCCTGGGCATGATCGGACTGCAGGATCTATTGTCGGCGCGCACGCGTAATCTTTCCGAAGAGCGCGATCGGGAGCGCGTGCTGCACCTCCGCCTGCCGGGTTTTCCGAAGTCACTATTGAAAGCCAACGCCCGGCAATGACTAGTGTGCGGCCGTACCTGTCCAGGGCGGCGCATCACTGGCGGGGAACGACTCTTCGCCGGCTTCGTCTACCTCGTCATCAGGGAGCTCTCTCTCGGGCTTTTGTTCGGGCTCCGTGGAATCCGGTGGAGGTCCTTTTTCCGGCTTTGGCTCATTCTGTTTGCTCATAAAAATAGGACCGTTCAATCCGCCAAAAGTTTCGCGCTCTTACTCGTACCGCAGCGCCACCATTGGATCCACTCGCGAGGCTCGCCGGGCAGGAACATAACAGGCCGTGATGCCGACCAGCGCCAAGATCGCAGCCACCGCCAGAATTGTTTCCGCATCCCAAGCGCCTACGCCAAACAGGAGAGTGGAAAGCAATCGTGCGAATCCGAGCGCTCCTGCGAATCCAACACCGAGACCCGCCAGC
>Ga0210383_10003198_pt1 | contig 14714 bp, 14 predicted proteins | sample IncBWC14OmetaG_FD_160072 | JGI IMG/M metagenome (GOLD analysis project Ga0210383, IMG submission 160072) | Forest soil microbial communities from Barre Woods Harvard Forest LTER site, Petersham, Massachusetts, United States - Inc-BW-C-14-O ...
TAGCTTCACCGTGGGCAAAACCCAGAACAGCTTCCCCTACGGTATGGCGTTCGACGGAGCCAATATCTGGACCGCGAACAACGAGGGCACGGTCACGAAACTGCGCGCCAGCGACGGCGCGAATCTGGGCAATTTCGAGGTGGGGGGATCTCCGATTGGCATTGCGTTCGACGGAGCCAACATGTGGGTCACCAACTGGCGATCGACCGGCAGCATTACGAAGCTGCGGGCCAGTGATGGCAAGATTCTGGGCACCTTCCCGCTTGGCTCCTACCCGTTTTGGATGGCTTTTGATGGCGAGAACATCTGGGTGGTGAACGGTCCGGGGGTGAGTAAGCTACGCGCCAGCGACGGTAAGAACCTGGGCACGTTCGAGCTTAAGAGTGGCGGTTTCGCAGTAGCCTTCGACGGGACCTATATTTGGGTGACCGGCGGAGATAATCCCAGCAGCGTAACGCGGTTTCGGCAAGATGGCTCAAAAGCGGGGCAATTCCAAGTAGGCAGGGGAGCATACGGTATCGCGTTTGACGGCAGCAACATCTGGGTGGCGAACAACGCAGACGGGACGGTGACCAAACTGCGCGCTAGCGATGGAGCGTTCCGAGGCACTTTTGCCACTGGGGGTTCTCCATACGGAATCGCGTTTGACGGAGCGAATGTTTGGGTGGCGCTTGAAATCGGGCTGGTGGAATTGCGCGCGAGTGACGGCGCGAATCTCGGCTATTTCTCTGCCAACGGCGGATCGACCGGAGTGGCTTTTGATGGAGCGAATATCTGGGTGGCGATCAGCCTCGGCAACGTTGTAGTAAAGTTCTAAGATTTTGTTGTTTGCGGAGCAACCAGAGTAGCGCAGGAAAATTCGGAGCGGCAAAGCAGCCGCGTTTGTCGCGTCAGGGAGTGATCTCGAAAACAACGCCACACGGAGCTCCCTCGAGACAAAAGTTGTTGCCTCCCGAGCTGGTCGTACCGTAAACGTTGCGTAGGTTGTCCAAGTAGACACCGCCGAACAGGTACCCTCCGTCGGCACCGCCGGAAAAGATGTACAGCACGGTTTCTTTCCACGCGCCATTCACCATTGCCAGTTCAAAGACAGTGCCGGCATTATTGCTACTGCCGCCCGCAACGGTTGTGCCAAAAAGCTGACCCTTGTTGTTTCGAGTCAGACCGGCATAAGGCTCGGCGCCGTCGGCTCCGTTGGGGCCTTCGAAATAGTGAATCACCTTTGCCTTCCAGTGGCCGTGTTTGGCTGGCGTCAGTTCGAAAACCACGCCACAACTGAAGTGATAACAGACTTGATTGCCGCCGATGGTTGCAGTTCCGTACAGATTGCCCGCCGGATCGGCGATGACTCCGCCGATTGGCGTTCCACCATTACTTCCCCCGGGAAAGCTATGAAGCACGGTCTCCTTCCATCCATACTTCGAGTGCGCAAGCTTGAAAACCACGCCATAGCTGTACAGGCCTCCGGACGAAGTGGTGCCATAGAGGTCGCCGGCATTATCCTGGATGACTCCGGCGAAGGGGTATCCGCCCTCAAGGCCTTCGGTGAATTCATACAGAACTGACTCTTTCCAGCCCTGATTTGCGGGCTCCAGCCGAAAGACTGTGCCGCAACCGGCGTCGCAACCGCTCCCTCCATACCGAGTCGTCCCATAGAGGTTGCCTGCGCTGTCGAAAATCAGGTTCGAGTAGGGTGCTGCTCCGTCACTGCCAGAGAATCGGTGGATTACGGAATACGTCCAGCCTGAGTTGGAAGGGGTCAACTTGAACACGACGCCACAACCCGGGGCAGGTCCAAGGTCGTTGCAAAGGGCTAGATGTCCACCGACTACGGTGGTTCCATAGAGATTACCGTTTTTGTCCAGAAGCAGGCCGGCGGCGGGGCTGGCGCCGTCCGTTCCGCCAGTAAAAGTGTACAGAACGGTTTCTGTCCAGCCACCTTGCGAAGGCGTCAACTCGAACACGACACCGCATCCGTAGCCCAGATAGCAGCCAGGAATGCCGCCATTGAATGCTGTGCCGTAGAAGTTGCCGGCTTGATCGGCCACCAAGGTGCCTTCCGGCTCGCTTCCGTCGGTGCCGCTGAACTTAAATAAAACGCTTTCTGTGCCCGCCCAGGCTGCAGAAACGGATGGCAGCACCAGAGCAAGAACGGCGACCGTTCTAAGGCAAGCGTGACCGATGGTTGGGATTCGCATGAAGGCCGCGCCCCACGTGGATTCGGCACAACCGAGTGTACCAGCGACTCTATGGAACGGCAACGCGAGGGGAGACACTCTCAGTCGAATCGGAACGGGGTGGTTAGGGTTTGTCGAAGCGCGCTGCGGAAATTGGCCAGCTTGGGGAGCGGAGGAACCGCGCGACGAAAAAACCAGCGGTCGGTTGCCAGTTCCCGGTTCCCAGTTGTTTCTGGGAAGGAGGAAGTGATCTGCTGGCTACTGTGCGGTGGTCGCAGTTACGACTAATTCCCGCTGGCGGGGGCCGTGCAGCTCGATCAGCACGATCCGCTGCCAGGTGCCGAGCAGGATATGTCCGGGCTCAAACGGCAGGGCGACCGAGGTCCCGATGAGCGCTGAGAGGATGTGATCGGGCACGTGCGCCGGGTTGTGGGGATGGCGGTAGCGCAACTTGGGAATCATGGCTTCGAAGGCGTCGAGCATGTCGAGATCCGTGCCCGGGTCGAGGTCCGCCGTGGTCAGCGCGGCCGTGGTGTGCAGGATGAATAGATTGCAGATTCCTGTGGCCTGCGCGTGATTTTTCTGAAGCAGAGCCTCGATGGTCTTGGTGATGTCGAGGATTTCGCGCCTCTTGCGAGTTTTGATGGTGATTCTTTGCATGAAGGTTTAAGCGCGTGCCGTTCCACGGTGCCAACATCTGGGTTGCTATGAGCCTTAGCAACATGCTGGTGAAGTTCTAGGGCGCGTTGCTTTTTCGCAAATTAACTACAACGGACGAGATTCGAAAGTTCGACATCCTCCCTGTGGCGGCGAAAGTGCGGCAGAGCAGATTCCTTGTCCAGCCTTGGTTTTGGAGCTTTTTTGCACGGCGCTCTGGTGTAAACTTGGAAGCCCTGAGCACGTGCGCACTCAAACAGCTCAGATACCAGAAAGCAATCAGGAGGAGTTCTGTGAAAAGGTTCGTCGGGATGTTCGCAGTGGTATTGGCGCTGGCCTTGACATCGTGGGCCAGCACGGAAAAAGTGTTGTGGAACTTTGGCGGCGGCAGTGACGGTAGTGGACCCTGGAGCAATTATTTCATCAGCGATGCAAAAGGCAATCTCTACGGGGCAACAGCTGTCGGCGGAACTTACTCCGCGGGAACTGTGTTTATGCTGTCTCTTGCGGGCAAGGAAACCGTTCTCTATGAGTTCACGGGTTCTAACGGGGACGGCAACGGGCCACATGGCCATTTGGCTTTTGATGCCAAAGGAAACATTTACGGCACCACCCAGGGCGGCGGGACCAACGGTACGGGGACCGTTTATGAGTTATCTCCAAAAACCGGTGGCGGATGGAAAGAGAAGGTAATTTACAACTTCAGTGCCACTGGCGCGGACGGAGCCAACCCTTCGGCCGGAATGACGATAGCCACCGACGGAACTATGTACAGCACTACTCCCGATGGAGGCGCCTCCGGCGCGGGCACAGTTTTCAGTTTGAAGAAGACGTCCAAAGGCTGGAAGCAGACGGTGATTCAGAGTCTCAACGGATCGTCCAACGGCGGCTTTCCATACGAAGGGCTGATGATGGACACCGCTGGAAACTTGTACGGAGCAGCCCCGGCCGGTGGTGCTAGCGGACAGGGTGTAATCTACCGCCTGAGCCCCACCAAGAAAGGCTGGGTGGACACGGTGCTCTACAGCTTCACCGGCCAAAACGGCGACGGGTCCGGGCTGTACTGGATTGATCTGATCAGCGACGCGTCCGGCAACATCTACGGTGCAACGTCGTTTGGCGGCACAAACGGCAACGGCACGGTTTGGGAACTGGTTTACTCGAAAACCAAAAAGAACTATTCAGAAAAGATTCTGCATGAGTTCGGCGCCAGTGGAAGTGGAGACGGCAACAATCCGTATGGGGGCCTTGTTATGGACAGCAAAGGGAACCTGTACGGTACAGCGTTGAACGGAGGCTCCAGCAATTTAGGGGCATTCTATAAGCTCACAAAGGGGAAGACCTGGAAGGAGACGGTTCTGCACAGCTTCGTAGGAGCCAATGACGGAGCTCAACCGACCGGCAATCCCTATATCGACGCAACGGGAAGATTGTATGGAATGGCGGAGACCGGAGGGAAATCCAACTTAGGGATCGTTTACCGCATTACGCCGTAGCGCGACGGATATTTCTTTAAGCTGCCGATTAACGGGGCACAGCTCAGCCGCTGTGCCCTTTTTGTCGGAGACAACGATGACTCGAATTGTCGCCCTTGCACTGCGCACCGATGTCGATCCCACTTGTAAAGCAGGCATCTCACGTGCTAACGTGCGCCGTCCTACTTTATATTGAATATTGATCAGCGCTGACCATTTGCGAGGATTTTGCCCATGAGCCCCCAAAGCACCATCAATTCGACCGAAGCCCCCAAAAAGTTCAAACCTTATGTGCCCGAGAACATGGAGATGCGGGAGTTCACCTTCCGCGCCGTAATGCTTGGGCTGGTGATGACTGGAATTCTAGGGGCCGCGAACGCCTACCTCGGACTGAAGGCCGGGATGACCATCGCCGCCACTTATCCCGCCGCCGTCATTGGCATGTCTCTGCTGCGGCTGATGAAAGGGTCGCTGCTCGAAGAGAACATGGCGCGAACCGTGGGCGCGATCGGCGAATCGGTGGCTGCGGGCGCGGTCTTCACGATCCCGGCGTTTGTTCTTGCAGGTCTGTGGCCGAGTCTTGGTATGGAAAGATATTGGCAATCGGTCGCATTGATGGTGATCGGCGGACTTCTCGGCATTCTTTTCGTTACCCTTCTGCGGCGCGTGATGGTGGAAGATCCGGAGCTGCCCTTCCCCGAGTCAGTGGCTGCGGCCGAAATTCATAAAGCCGGACAGCAGGGGTCGAAGGCGGCGAAAATCTTGTTCGCCAACATGGGCTTTGGCGGGTTGATGTACTTTCTATCGCAAGTCAACCTCTTCTGGTACACGAAAAATATTCTGGTCAACATTCCGAAGATGGCGACGGGCTTGCGCCTGGGACGCGGCGCGAACGCCCCCATGCTTGCGACCGGTGGAATGTCGCAATTCACTTCGCCCGCGGTTAGTCCGGCCTATTTAGGGGTGGGCTACATTATTGGTCCTCGGCTCGCGTCGCTGAACTTCGCAGGTGGCGTGGTGGCGTGGGGCTTGTTGGTTCCGCTCCTCATCTACTTTCTCGGACCGACTCTGCCACCGATGCCCGCGGGCGCAAACCCCGCGGCCTATTGGGGAGGCATTGCGTTCAGTGTGTGGTATTCGATCGTGCGTCCGATTGCGGTGGGAGGCATGCTGGTGGGCGCAGGGTTCACGCTCTTTCGCATGCGCAAACAACTGATGGCCGGCATGAAGCGCGCAGTATCTGATCTGAAAAAATCCGCCGAAGCGCATAAGGCGACCAGCCGTGTGGACCGCGATCTCAACGCGAAAGTCGTTTTTGCGGGCGTAGGGCTGGTGTTCATCGCGATGATCGGCCTGTATTACTTTTTCATCGCGGGCGCACACAACTTGAGCACAAGCAAGGTCGTGGCCGGCGCCGTTGTGGCTGCCGCCGTCATGATCGTTCTTGGTTTTTTCTTTGCGGCGGTTTCCGGCAACCTGGTTGGCATGATCGGCTCGTCCAACAATCCGGTTTCGGGTTTGACGCTATGTACGCTCGTGGTTGCCGCTCTGCTTATGGTGGCACTGGGAGTCTCGGGGGTAGGCGGCGTGGCCGCGGTGCTGGGAGTTGCAGCCGTAGTGTGCGTGTCGTCGGCAGTTGCGGGCGAGATGCTGCAGGATTTGAAAGCCGGCCACATTCTGGGCGGCACGCCTGCAAAAATGCAGATGGGCGACATTCTTGGCACCATCGTCGCTTCCCTCGTATTGTTCTTCCCGCTGATGATTCTCGATAAGGCCTATCATTTCGGCAGCGCCGCCTTGCCCGCCCCGCAAGCAGGCCTCATGGCAATGTTGGCTCAGGGCATCGTCGGCGGCAACATGGCTTGGCCACTGGTCGTGGTCGGCATCCTCATGGGCTTCGCCATGATTCTGGTGGAAGTAAAAAGTCCCATGTTGTTCTCCGTCGGCATGTATCTGCCGCTGGAGACGACTTCCGCGATCTTCGTGGGCGGAGTGATTCGCTGGTTCACGGACATGATTCGCGATCGGCGCAACTACAATGATGCGCAGAAGGCGCGCGTCGACAACGCTGGCGTGTTGACTGCATCGGGCCTGATCGCCGGAGAAGCGCTATGCGGGTTGGTGATTGCCGGTGTGGTCGGAAGCAATCACCAGCTCTGGCACATCGATGTTGGAGATTTCTCCTTCTCCGGTTTGATCGGTATGGCGGTGCTGGTTTTTGTCATGATGAAAGTGCCCCTAGCGAATGCGGGCAGCCCGGATGAACCGGCGCCGCCGACGGCGATCATGTGATTCGGACGAATCTCTTAACCACAAAGGACACAAAGGTTCACAAAGTAACCCGGATTTCCTTTGTGAACCTTAGTGTCCTTTGTGGTTGATGCCCTTTCATGTCAATTGCGGAGAATCTGGCCCGGGTGCGTGAGCGAATCGATGTTGCCGCTCACCGCGCCCAGCGCCGTCCAGAAGAAATCAAGTTGATGGCGGTCAGCAAGACATTTCCCGCAGAACGCATCCGCGAAGCTTACGACGCTGGATTGCAGCTGTTCGGCGAAAATCGCGTCCAAGAGTTCGCCAGTAAGGCTGACTCGCTTCGGGATCTGCACGATGCCGAATGGCATCTGATCGGCCACCTGCAAACTAATAAAGCTGCAAAAGCGGCTGAGTTGTTTGTCGCGATCGACTCGGTCGATTCGGTGAGGCTGGCCCAGAAGCTCGATGTCTCGGCACAACAACTCGGGAAAAAGCTCGAAGTTCTGATCGAAATCAACGTCGGTGGCGAGGCGGCCAAGAGCGGAGTCGCTCCGGAATCTGGCGAATTAGAGGAACTTCTCTCAGCCGCGCCGAAGCTAGACCATCTCGAGTTTCGCGGTCTGATGACGGTTCCTCCCTTCGCCGACGATCCCGCTGAGGCTCGGCCGTATTTTCGAAAGCTGCGCGAATTGCGCGACCAGATTGCCGCACGAAGATTGCCTGCGGTTGACATGCGCGCACTTTCGATGGGAATGTCGCACGATTTCGAATTTGCCATTGAAGAAGGATCAACCTGTGTGCGCGTGGGAACGGCAATCTTTGGAGATAGAACCAAACCTTAACCACAAAGGACACGAAGGTTCACAAAGGAAACCCGTGATTCCTATACACGAGACTCCAACAGGAGCCAGTTTTGCGATCAAAGTCCACCCTCGCGCGAAGAAGAACGCGATCACTGGCGAACTCGGCGACGCACTGAAGCTGGCTTCGACCGCGCCTCCGCTCAACGGCCGGGCGAACGATGCCTGCATCGAATTCTTCGCAAATCTTTTGGATGTTCCGCGGTCTTCCATTACCATAGCGTCCGGCGAAACCAGCCGAAGAAAAGTAATTCGCGTCGCTGGATTATCGGCGGACGAAGTACGCAGGCGGCTTAGCGGGAGCCTTTCTTGACCTTTTCTGAGCGCTTTCACGAGATTCGCACCGGCTTCGAGCGGCCCTTTTGGGTCGCCAATATTAGCGAACTCTTTGAGCGGCTTTCTTACTATGCTGCCTTCGCATCGCTGGCGCGATATCTTCACGAGACTTTAAACTTTCGCGTCGAGCAGGCCAGCAGTCTGACCGGCCTGTTTGGCGGACTGGTCTGGTTCCTCGCGGTGTTCGGCGGTACGCTGGCGGACCGTTTGGGATTCCGGCGATCACTTTCGCTCGCGTACCTGATCTTAAGCTGCTCGTATTTCTTGCTTGGGTCGATTGGATCGCCCTGGCTCGCGCCCGTGCGCAATGCCATGCCGCTCGGCGTTTTGGTGACCATCGTATTGATGCTTCCTGCCCTGGGCATCGCGCTGGTCAAGCCCTGCGTGGTCGGAACCACGGCGCGTGCTTCCAAAGAAAACGTTCGCTCGATTGGTTATTCGATTTACTACACACTGGTGAATATCGGCGGGGCAGCGGGACCATACGTCGCTTCCTGGGTGCACCAGCACATGCGGGTCGAAAATGTATTTCGTGTGGCGGCGCTGAGCGTCTTTGCCATGTTTTTCGCCGTGCTGCTGTTTTTCAAGGAGCCGCGCCGCTCAGACGAGGCGCAGACCGTCAGCCTCGGCCAGGCGGCGAGGAATTTCGCAACCGTCCTCGGTAATCCGCGATTCATGCTTTTTCTTTTGATCTTCTCCGGATACTGGGTTGTGTACTGGCAGGAATTCATTATTCTGCCGCTCTACATTCACGATTACATCAATCCGCAGACCACCGAACTGATTCTCATCACCGGGCCGCTGACCGTGATCTCGCTGCAAATGGTCGTCAGTTTTCTCAGCCAGCGCATGCCTGCATTCACCGCAATCACATTGGGAACTCTGATCTCAGGCCTCGCCTGGATCATTCTGATAGTGCATCCCACGGTTCCGATGGCGGTTGTTACCCTGTTCACAGTTTCGCTCGGGGAGATTACGCAATCGCCGCGTTACTACGAATACATTTCCCGGCTTGCGCCTTCGGGACAGCAGGGCACGTACATGGGCTTTGCGTTTCTGCCGATCGGAATCGGTTCGCTGATCGGCGGATGGTTCGGAGGAATGCTGATCCATCATTTCGGAGAAGTCATGCACCAGCCTGGGCGAATCTGGTGGTGTGTAACGGCTGTGGGCGTTGCTACCGCGGCCCTGCTCTGGATTTATGACAAGACTCTCAGGACGAGCGCACCTGCTGCGAAATAGCTCATGCTATGACAACACGCAGAACTTCGCCAGCAAGCATCGCCGCTGAGATCCGGCAACTGCTCCGGGACGGAGACTCCGCCGAACACGGCGTGGGTGTGCAATGGTTCTTCAAAGACGAGATCAAATCGCACGGATGGTACACCGCCAAACTACGCAGCGTAGCGGTCCGCTTCCGACGAAAGATTCAGAATGAGTTCGGACTCGAATTTCTCGTGCAAGTCGCGGACAAGCTTTTCACTGGGTGGGTCTTGGAAGAAAAAGTCTTTGCGGTGTTCCTTCTCGAAAAACTAACGAAAGAATTCGGTGCCGCCGAGTTTCAATTATTCGAGTCCTGGCTGCCTCGAATATCGAGTTGGGCTGATCATGATGGGCTGGTGCACTATCTGATCGCACCGATGATTGCGGCCGAGCCAAATCGAGCAGCGAGAGTTTTTCGCTGGGCGAAATCGCCGGACCGCTGGCACCGCCGGGCGGCTTGCGTTGGGTTGATTCAGGGAACGCGAAAGAAGATGTTCTTCCCCGAGATTAAGCGCTTATCCGATCTGCTTCTCTCCGATGAAGACGACATGGTACAAAAAGGATTGGGCTGGCTGCTGCGGGAAACCGCCAAAGCCGATGCGAAGCGGACCGTGCCCTATCTGATGAGCATCCGCGAGCGGGCGCCGAGATTGGTGTTGCGCACAGCGTGCGAAACCTTGCCGGCGGATACGAAGAAGAAAATTCTGACGAACCCTGCCTGATCGCATTGCCGACCTTCGCTCGACAGGACAACCGGCGAGCGGCTGTCCCCACGCTAGTGGAGACAGAACGATTCGCTCAAAGCCGCCGACATTGTTAGAATGGTTCTTTGCTCATGAACCTTCCCGCCATACAGTCTGCGCTGCGCGAGCGGAACATCGACGCATGGCTTTTCTACGATCACCATCACCGCGATCCCATTGCCTACAGGGTGCTGGGGTTGTCTCCGGATTTGATGGTTACGAGGCGGTGGTTCTATCTGATCCCGGCGGAAGGCGAGCCCACTAAGCTTGTACACAAGATCGAGTCGCGACACCTCGACTCGCTGCCCGGCAAGAAGCTTCAGTATGCGGGCTGGCAGGAGTTATTCGATCAAGTGAAAGTGCTGCTGTCATCGCATCGCGATGTCGCCATGCAGTACTCGCCCAATAACATCGTCTTCACCATTTCCCTGGTCGATGGCGGCACACTGGAACTGATTCGTGGCCTTGGGAAAAATGTGGTCAGCTCTGGCGATCTGGTAGCGCTGTTTGAAGCGACTTGGACGGACGAGCAGATCAAGACTCACTTCGCGGCGCGGGATGCTGTTGATGCGATCACAGCGGCAGCTTTCCAGGAGATCGGGCGCCGAGTGCGTAATGGCGGGACGAACGAGCACCAGATCCAGCAATGGTTCATGGAAGCCTTCCGGCGCGAAAATCTGGTGACCGACGATCCGCCAATTGTCGGGGTCAACGCCCACAGTGGCGATCCGCACTACGAACCTCGGGCGGAGAATCCAGCGCCCATTCGCGAAGGCGATTTCGTTTTGCTGGATGTTTGGGCGAAGAAAAACACGCCCGGCGCCGTTTATTACGACATTACCTGGACCGGCTTTGTAGGCAAAGCGCCTTCGACGCGAATGCAGGAAATCTTCACCGTTGTTCGGGATGCACGCGACGCCGGGGTAAATGCGGTGCAGGAAGGCATCGCCAGCGGGCGCGCGATGTGCGGATGGGAAGTGGATCGGGCAGCACGAGATCACATCAAGAAGGCTGGTTTCGGCGACTACTTCATTCATCGGACTGGACATTCCATTGGAACTGAAGTCCATTCCAACGGCGCTAACATGGACGATTTGGAAATCCACGACGAGCGCCGGATTCTGCCCAATTCCTGCTTCTCCATCGAACCCGGCATCTATCTGTCGGAATTCGGTGTGCGCAGCGAAGTGAACGTGCTGGTGCGGCCGAAAGCGGCTGAAGTTACAGGTAAAATTCAACGCGAGATTGTAATCATCTGAATGGCAAATCCCTCGACAAGTAAAGAAATAGAAACTCCTCCAACCATGACCCCCATGTCCGTGGTCGCGCCCGCCATTGGCTGGCTGATTCCGGGCGCGGGACACCTGATCCAGAGACGCTGGATCCGCGGCCTGCTGCTCATGGCTTCGATCGTGATCATGTTCATGCTTGGGTTGGCGTTGCAGGGGCGCGTGTATCGACCCAATGGCGGCGACATCCTCGACATCCTCGGGTTCGTAGGCGACGTGGGTGCGGGAGGACTGTACATCGTGACTCGGGCGATGGATCTCGGGCAGAGCGCGGTTTCCCATGCCACGGCCGATTACGGAACCAAGTACATCATTGTGGCGGGTCTGCTGAACTTCATCAGTGCGGCCGATGCATACCACATCGCGATCGGGAAGAAGCCATGAACCTGCAACTCTCCCATTTCAGCGCCGCGGTATTATTCGGTCTGTTTGCGTCGGTGGTTTTCGGAATCACTCAGCGCAGCACCTCCCGCGAACAAATTCGCTATGGCCTCTATTGTTTTGCCATGTTCGTTGGCGGAGTCTTTGTGGCAGGCTGGGTGATGTGGCTGTTGAGACATTAGGTCAGCTCTCAGGTTCCACTTGGAACTCACATACGGCTGCTCCAACCGATGGACATCAAAGTAATCCAGGGCGACATCACTAAGCAAAAGGTCGATGCAATCGTCAACGCGGCCAACAGTTCACTCCTGGGTGGAGGCGGCGTGGACGGCGCGATCCATCGAGCGGCCGGGCCGGGGCTGCTTGCAGAGTGCCGTCTATTGGGCGGTTGCAAGACCGGTGATGCCAAAGCGACCAAGGGACACAACCTACCTACAAAGTATGTAATTCATACCGTTGGCCCGGTTTGGCGGGGTGGAAATAGCGATGAAGATCGGTTGCTGGCGTCGTGCTATCGTAAGGCGCTCGAGCTTGCGACGTCGCTAAAGGTCCGGATTATTGCATTTCCAGCGATCAGCACCGGCATTTACGGTTTTCCGAAGCAACGTGCGGCGGAGATTGCTGTAAACGAAGTACGAGCTTTCGTAGGAGATATTGAAACCCTGCAATTTGTTTGTTTCGATGCAGAGACTGCGGAAATCTATCGCGGACTCCTGCGCGCCGCTCAGAGCTGAGAACCGAAAGCTGGGAGCCAGCCGCTAGCCTTCCCACACAAATGCGTCGAACACCCGCTTGGTGTCGAATCCCAGACGAAGATAAAGCTCCACGGCGCGGGCATTGGCTTCCGTGACCGTCAAAGACAGCAACGAAAATTTTCGTTGGCGTAAGTTCGCCGTGGTCGCCGCCAGCAACGATTCGCCGATTCCATGCGAGCGATACTCCGGCAGCACGCACACTTGCGTCACATGGCCCACGTCGTGGCGTACGCGAGAACAAAGGATGAGCCCGACCAGCGTGCGCGTCCGTTTATGCAGCGCGACAAAAGATGATTCGGAATCAAAGGTGCCGCATCCGGGGAAACGCACAATGTTGTTGAGAAAGCGCAATGAGCCGCTCAGGCTGCGATATTGGTCGTTGATTTCGGAATCCACGTGCCCGCGATAAGCTGTGGTGATCACGGCGGCGGCGGGTTGGTAATCCTGTTCCGACCATCGCCGTATTTCAATGTCTGTATGCAACGGCGGCGTTGGCCGAGTCGCATTTTCCAATGGCAATACCATGAATAACCGCGCATGCCGGCTGAAACCCTGTTCCACAAAGGGTTGCGACACGACTCCGGTTTCGTGCATGAGCAATTGCGCTTCGACCCGATGAATGCCCGGAGACTGCTGCAGGGTTTCGATCACATGTTTCAGGAGCTGAGATTCCACTTCGTGAGGGTTGGGCAAGCGGCCGCCATTGGCGACAAAAAGATCTCCAATTACGCCTTTGCTGCCTTCGTAAACAAAAAACGAGTAGCCGAAGATTCGTCCGCGATCGATGGCCGCGTAGCCGGGCAGGATCTTGGCATCCACGTAGCGAAGGATCATATCAGTGGAGCCGCCGTAATCCCAGGACAGCAGACGCGACCACACGCTGATCTCGTCCTCCAATAAAGGACGCAGATCGACGGAGGAAAAATGCCTGAGATCGAGAATCTCCACCCGAGCTCCTGGAGGGTTGTGCCTCAGCGGCGCATTCAAATTGCAGCCGCGAAAAACCGAGTGTATTAGCTTCTCACGCCCCGTGGCAAACGGGAGTATCTCGGAGGATTCACGGCGCAATTTTGGCTCGACTACGAATGGACTGACATGAGCAACTGAATTGGAAGGGGGCTCGCTTATTGGGTTCGACGCAAATGCTACCATGAGCGAGCAGCGCGATATCCCCGCTACGGTAGTCTAGAGGACGCATGATCTTCGGCGGTTTTCTCGCAGGCCGCGATCTTGACCGAGCGGAACGGACATTCTGCAAGCTTGGTCGTCACGACACTTCGCGTTGGGCGCTGACTGGTGGATTCGCCACCGAACTGCATATCGGGCAGCGCGGAGCCAACCAATCGATACGCTCTCTGAACGATATCGATTTCATCGTCCCCTCTTTTGACTGCATTCCGGAGAGTTTGGGAGGGGACTTTCTGCTGCGCCACGTTCATCCCTTCGACCCTCCGGGGAGAACCCTCTTGCAGTGCGTTGATCCGGAGACGAAGGTCAGAGTGGATGTGTTTCGTGCCTGTGGTTCGGTGATGGACCGTGTCTCGCCGGCCGGCCGCTCGACTGGACTCCCCAGCATGATCTCTCTTCAGGATTCGACCGCGCGAGCTGCAAGACTGAGCTGGGACTTATCGGCGAACGTTCCAATTGCGCCGAAGTATGCAAGAGATTTCTTGAGACTCCTTGCGATTGTGAAAACAGACGAGGTTGAAGTAGCTTGGAAGGAGCACAAAAAGCCAGCTGCACCGGAGAGCTTCGCGGATGCGGCGACTGAACTGCGAAAACTGATTGAATCGCGGACGGATTTGCTCGTCACCCGGACGTATTCTTCGGATGTGAAGGTGCTCTGCGAACGGTGCAGGGGCACCGAGGGGTTTCCTCTGGCTAACCCTGAACAGATTGTCTCGCTTCTGGGCTATTACTGATGGCAAGATTTGAGCACTAACTTCTAGCGGTTATTCTGCTCCATCCCCACCGCGGACACCCAGTAGTAATCCAAACCTTGCGGCGCAAAACTGCCCAGGTAAGACACGCGGCGGCCCGCAACTTGTTTGGCAATGGCCGTCTGCGATCCCTCGGGAGCCACCACCAGATGTTCTCCAGGCGGAACCTGCCCTGAGTCGTAGCGATCGATGGTTTGGTTTCGATAGAACGCCAGGCCGAATTCTATTTCTCGCGAAACATGGGCCACCGCCAGTGGAAGGGGTTTGTTCTCCAAGTGGCTAATCTCATTCGCCAGTGGCCGCACTGAGAGTGTGCTATCGAGAGCAGGAGCTCCTAGCCGCAGTATCGCTGCAACGGCCAGAACCACTGGAACCAGCGTGACAAAACGCAATGCCCCGAAACCGAGCTTCGTACGCAACGTTATCGCAATGCCGATCGCCAATACAGCGGCAAAGGAAAATGAAATCGCCGCAGCCTTGCCCCATGGAAGCCGGTGTTGCAGAACGATGTACTGGATCATCAGCGCTGAGACGACAGGCGTCGCCGCAACCATCGAGTGCAGGATGGTTACAAAAATATTCGGA
>Ga0210383_10003200_pt1 | contig 14706 bp, 15 predicted proteins | sample IncBWC14OmetaG_FD_160072 | JGI IMG/M metagenome (GOLD analysis project Ga0210383, IMG submission 160072) | Forest soil microbial communities from Barre Woods Harvard Forest LTER site, Petersham, Massachusetts, United States - Inc-BW-C-14-O ...
TCTCGCCTGGTGAGCGAGGGACGCGGACGCGGCTACTCCGAGCGCGGTTATTCGCGTGGCGGCCGCGATTTCAGAAGCCGAACTTACTATTCCCATGGCCGCTACTACGCGCGGGCCTACCGTGGCTACTACTATCACGGCTATCGCTACTATGGATATGTCCCGGGCTACTACTACAACCCGGGCTTCTATGGCTGGGCCTACAATCCCTGGAGCGCGCCCATCGCGTACGGTTGGGGCTGGGGCGGAACGCCGTGGTATGGCGCCTACGGATATTACTTCTCGCCGTATGCGACTTATCCGAGCGCTTCCTTCTGGCTCACCGACTACCTGCTCGCTCAAAACCTGCAAGCCAGCTATGAAGCTCAGCAGGAAGCAGCCAGCAATCAGGCGGCAGCCAATTACGGGAACGATAACGGCGATTCGGGCAGCGGGGGAGGACAGGCGCAACTTACGCCCGAGGTCAAGCAAGCTATCGCGGACGAGGTCGCGGCGCAAATTGCCGCGGAAAAAGCTCAGGCCGGAAATCAAGGGGCGGCTCCGAGCGGTGACCAGACTCCCGACGCGCTGGATCCCAACCATCGCACCTTCGTCGTGGCTACTACGCTCAGCGCGCAGACCGCCGACGGTACTGGATGCAGCCTGAGTCCCGGTGACGTCATCCGCCGGATCGACGACACGCCGGACCAAGATCAAAACGTGAGTGTGCGCGTCGTCAGCAGCCAGCGGGGAGACTGCGGTGCGGGTGCTCAGGTTCCCGTTGGCGTCAACGATCTGCAGGACATGCACAACCACTTGCGCGAGCAGGTGGACGATGGCCTCGCCCAACTCAACAAGAATCAAGGCCACGGCGGTTTGCCGTCCGGTCCCGCGGGCAATCCTCAAGCGAATCCCGATGGACAGGCACAGCCGGATACCAACGTGCAAAATGATTTGCAACAGCAGCAGCAGTCGGCTGATCAGACCGAACAAGACGTCCAGCAATCCGCAAACTCGCAGAACTGACGAAGTTTGCGGCGATCCCCAAGGACGGCCCGCGCCTGCGATCATCACGGGTAGCTCGGGGGCGCGGGAGTAAAGGTTTCCGGCTTTGCCTGTTAGCCAGCAGGAGACCGAGCCAACAGGTCCACGTCCCCAGGGATGTCCTTTGCCGGGTACAATCGGCTTAAGAGGACAACCACCCATGCCGCCACGTTACCGAGCTGAGAATGTTGGAAGTTTCCTGCGTCCGCCCGATCTTCTAAAATCCCGCCTCGCCTACGCCCAGGGCCAGATCAAGGTCGAGGAGCTGCGCACAGCCGAGGATCGCGCGATCCTCCAGATCTTCGATGGCCAGCGCAAGGCTGGCGTATCCGTTTTCACGGATGGCGAACTGCGCCGCGCCTCCTGGCTCACTGACATGGCGGACGCGGTCGAAGGTTTCGTTGCCGACAAAGTGATTCTGGATTGGAAAGGGCCCGGCGGCGGATTCGAGGCTAGCTCGGCCCAGGCCGTCGGCGCAAAGCTGAAAAAAAACCGCAAATTAACCGCGCACGAGCTTCCCTTTCTGAAGAAGTCCGCGCCGGGACCGTTCAAAATCACGCTGCCGGCGCCTTCGAATTTCATGGTCTCCAGCTACAAGCGGGGCGTCAGCAGCCGGTTCTATCCCACGCATGCCGCGCTGCTTCAGGATCTGATCGAAATCGTGCGCGACGAAATCAAATGGCTCGTCGCCGAAGGCGCCACCTATATCCAGCTCGATGCGCCTTTTTATTCTCACTATCTCGATCCGATCCAGCGCGGCAGGCTGGAACGCGATGGCCTGAGTCCGGACGAGGAGTTCAAGAAATCCGTTGTGGGCGACAATTCACTGCTGAAAGAGATTCCGCGCAGCAAGGTCGCCGTATCGGTCCACATCTGCCGCGGCAATAGCCGCAGCCGCTGGTACACCGAAGGCGGCTACGACGCCATCGCCGAAAAACTTTTTGGAATGCTCGACGTGGACAACTTCCTGCTGGAATACGACACCGACCGCGCCGGCGGCTTCGAGCCTTTGCGCTTCGTGCCGCGCGGAAAAAGAGTTGTCTTGGGACTCATCACCACGAAATTCCCCAAGCTTGAATCGCAGGACGACTTGCGGCGGCGCATTGACGAGGCCGCTCGTTACGTCCCGCTCGAAAATCTCGCGCTCAGCACCCAGTGCGGCTTCGCTGCCGTCGCCGCCGGCAATCTGCTCACCATGGACGAGCAGTGGCGCAAGCTCGAACTCGTCGTCAACACCGCCCGCAAAGTCTGGGGTACCACGTAGGTAGGTGAGCGCTTTTAATTTCGCATTTGTAGGGGCACAGCATATTGTGCCCGGCACACGTGTTTGGCTCGGTGATTCCCAATCATCACGATTTTCGAATCGGTGCGGCGCGTGGTGGAGCGTCGTCAACTCGTCCCAAGCCGCCGACATCCACTCCGCCGCAAAGAAGTCACATCCGATAAGGATTGCCACCCCGACCGGGGCCGCAGTTCAGCCGACGAGCGATCGCTCTTGTAGCGCAGCGAGACACTATCCATAAGTATGGATGGGAGTATGTAATGCTGTAATCGTAGTCGGGGAACCCTCAATAATGGCATTGAGCATAAAGAACAGTGAGACGGAACGCTTGGCGCGGCAGGTGGCGAAGAAAGCCGGTGAATCTCTCACCGAAGCAATCGAGACCTCTCTGAAAGAACGGTTGCAACGACTCAGACAGCGGCACCGTGGGCGCGTCATGACAGAGAAGCTCGAAGACATTGTTCGACGCATCGATAGTCTTCCAACTCTAGATACGCGGTCGGAAGACGATATCTTGGGATATGACGCTCATGGGGTGCCACGCTGATGGTTGCCGGTACGTCGGCGTTGCTGGCGATTTTCCTGGCCGAACCAGAGCGCAGGGAATTCTTGGAATTGATTACCCAGGCCGAAACACGGTTGATATCTGCCGCTAACGCGCTCGAAACAGGCATTGTGTTGGAGGCTCGACGGGGCGAGGCTGCGGGTCGGGAGTTTGACTTGTTCCTGCATCAAGCAAAATTCGACGTAGTCTCAGTTGATTCCGAACAGATGGAAATCGCGCGCTTAGCCTGGCGCAAATACGGGAAGGGTCGGCATCCCGCAGGGCTGAATTTCGGAGATTGCTTTGCCTATGCTCTGGCAAAGGCCATAGGTCAGCCGATCTTGTTCCAGGGTGACGACTTCAAGCAAACGGATCTGTTGCCGGTTTTGGCTTAGAGATATAATTCCAGGCCAAGTTCGGAAGGCGTCTTGACCGTTGCCAAATCGATTGAATCGTTCTACCTCAAATGCTAGCAAACGGTGGCTTGGAATAGCACAAGGTAAAGACGCACGTACAAGAGATTCTTGGCGGAGAGGGGGGGATTCATATCCCTACTGACGAGCGTCGGTGACGGTTGGAATCCCGGACTGACGGTTGGCGTGTTACCGCAAACAAACGGGTTATTTTGAATTCTCGGAACTGCTTGAATCACCGCACACTTCCCCGCAGATAAATCGAACCACGCGTGGTAGCACAGGTAGCACGCCCCTTGCCAAGTACGATTACGCGCTTCGCCTATGGTTCGCTGGTTTAACGAAAATCTACTCTTGTTTGAACTATGTGCGCGATGAAAACGGCCCTCCGCGAATGTACCCTTACGCTGAACTAGGAATACGCCTAAAAGCCTATGGATAAAGGGTTTTCTTGATGTTGGGCCTTGACATCGGCCTCGAAAACTGCGAGAATATTTATGCTGGGAATTGGACAGGATCACCTGTTCGCATGCTTCCCACCGTAACCTGTCGGGCGTTGGCGTCGGGTGCTACGCCTAACACAAAGGAACCTGACAGGGATGGATCAACACTTCGCACCCAAGCCTGCGTTCCTTTCGGGGGCGTAGAACAATCCGCTAGTCGGAAGCCTACCAGTACAAGGGCAACACTTTCCTACAAAAGCGTAAGGAAAAGTGTGCGCCCATGTCTACTCAATCCGTAGTTCAATCCGACCCACAACTGTCCCGATGGCTTTCGATTCATGAAGCCTCGATCTACATTTGTGCGACTCATTGGTTCGTTGAAGAACTCTGCCGTCGCAAGAAAATCCCACACATTTTGAACGGTAAGCGGTTTGTCATCGACCGTCGTGACCTTGACCGCTATATGGAGGCTCACAAGGTCGCGCCCGAAGCGGTGTGGAGCGAGCGGGAGCAGGCGGCATGACCACCGCGCTCGTTCCTTCACCCGCCGATGTCGCTTCCACAACGCGAGCACCTGCTATTCCTGTGCGCCTGAACGTAGCGTCACAGACCGCCGTGGCATATCTCACAGCAACATCGGAACTGGACAAGTGGGATGCCTTTGACCATTTGGTTCGCATCTGTATTAGTGCTGCTGCAACAAAGAAGGCCCGCCTGAAAATTATTCCGCTTGACCCGCAAATCCGAAATACGTGGGATACCAAAACGCTTCGGAAGCGGATAGAAGAAAAAAAGACGATAGCATCTGAAGACACGACTGACGTAGCAACGAGAAAATGGATTGAAGAGTTCGTACTTCGCTTCTTGGAACCCTTTCGCAACTTAACCGCCGCCGAAGTGCGAGATGCTGCCGCACAGGACAAATTCAGATACATCGGGCGTCTCTGCAAGCTGCGCATGATTGATGACATTCGCAGGCAGGAGTACACGTACAAGTATGGTGACTTGTACCCTTCAGAAGAACAGACGGTAATCCACGTTGAACCAACTGATAATTGGGTCGGTCAGTCACCGGAAGATGCCCTGCGATCCTCACTGGGCCTTGCATTTGGTGCGGGCAGTTTGGGACAGATGTTGCAGGACAACCAGAAAGAATTTGAGAAACTGCTGGGCAAACAACTCTTCATCGTGCTGCAAGTAGAATACGAATGTTATCTCATCGGCCTGTCCAAAGGCGACATTTCCAGAACGGTGGCCGAACGGTTGGACGTTAAGGTCAGGCAAGCACAACGGTACCAGAAGCAACTCCGCGAGAAGATGGGGGCGGCGCTGAAGACCAACGCGACGACTCAGGAACTGTATGGTCTGCTGAACAGTAGACCGCGCCAAAGCATCCTGCCCCATTCCGGCCCCATGGTCATAGACTGGAACGATGAACAAGAGTTAAAACAGAGAGAGCCGAAAGAATGTTCATACTTAGACCCGCGTGATGAAGACCAAAACGACGACTCAGAAGACGAATAATTCTTTAGATGGGATGACGTTTTTGGGAGGTGAACCGCGAATAAGCTTTAATAGAGGGGAAATAATGCCTTGAAGACGTGTTCACCCCGTCTCCAGCAGTTTTCCACTTAATGAGCAGTAGCCCCGTTGGTCGGGGTTCGTGTGATGGATTTGGTCAGTAACACCGAGATTCTGTAGTTCAAGTTCCACTGCGCCCCCGTAGTGGAAGTGGAAGACCAACCACAACCATCACATAAATAAAGAGCCTGAACTCCACGTTGACCAACGACGCGGGGTGTCAGGCTCTTTTTGCGTTTGTGAGCAGTTGTGCATTGGGGTGCCCGCCTTCGCATCTCCAGCAACAAATCAAAAACTAACACCCTGCGGCGGAGCACTGTCCGCAAATAAGAGGAGAAAGCCGATGCTTACAAAAGATAACGACGAATACAAAGTAGTCCAAATTGTCAGCATGCTTGTTGACGAAGGTCGAAAGCGTGGCGTTCACGGGACAATCGGCATTCTGAACACTGAAGCCATCGAGTTCGCACAAGACCTTCAGGAGCGGACAGCGGCTCGTTTGGCAAATCGTGGGGTGGGAATGAATCCGAACGATATGTTGCCCATCGTGAACGAAGAACTGGAAGCAGCAATTGATCGGTTTTGGTCGCAGCCGCACTCCTTTGCGAAGTAGACGGACACCTCAGCGACAAGCACCTGATAGCCTGCTTCGATTACCTGAGCGGCAAATCATCTCCGGGTCGGGTCTGGATTGGCTTCACCTGAGAGTAGTAGCAACGAACTCACACACAGGAGAAGCCTCAAATGCCTTCCAACAAGTCTGCCCGCATCGCGGCTAATATAGATTCCCAGCGAACATCTCGCCCCGAGCAGTTGCTGCCCGAGACGAAAGCATTCCTGCATCGACAAGCACTGAATCGCAAGCCGACCGATGAGGAGCGCAGCACGATCCGCAAGTTGTGGACGTTGCATGGATGGAGTGTGGCAATGATCGCCTGCGGTCTGGAATTGCGAACCGAGACTGTAGCCGACAACATCTTCCCTTAGATTTCCATCGCTTGCACAGCACTTGTAATCCTGTCAGCGATCAGCAATAGCAGCAACTCAGAACCCGCGAGCACGATCAGTTGGCTGAGTAAAACAAAGGCAGTCCCATGTCTACCATCACAGGAGCGGTTCAATCGCAGCACAGCAACATTCGTTCGGCCCCGACGCCGAAAGGCGTGAAGTCGCAGCAGGCATCAGCACCAAAGCAGACTCCGCTTAATCTTCAAGAATTGAAACGGCAAGTCGGCATCACACCATTCTCGGAGCGAATCCAGATTGATAGTGATGGATATTCCGGGTGCCCGTTCCACAACGGTGACAGCAACAAAAGTTTCCACATCGTTCAGAAAGAGAGCGGAGTATTCATCGGAACCTGCTTCTCGGAGTGTGGGAAGTCGTTTGATGCAATTGATTTCGTTGCCAAGCATGACGGCATAGGAACTGGTGAAGCCATTCAAAAGCTGAAGAATATCGTCAGCGACAATGGCGAAGTACCCGCCACGATTCTCCACAAACCCAAGCCTGCCACACCGATGACGGCGGAACAGTGGGCCAAGTCGGGACGAGCAGTCACAGATCAGGACGTTGCAAAGTTGGCCGCAAGCCGCCCGAACAGCCTCACGCCCACGGCAGCAACTCTCAATGAGACGGGCTTCCGTATCGCAACGAAGGGCGGCAACACTTACCTTGTGGCTCCCTATCGTTTGGGTGACACGTTCTACACGCTCAAGGCTCGTAACCTAGCAACGAAAGAGTTCATCCAAGAGAATCCGGTATCGCAGAAGGGCCTATTCAACATCGACGCGGTGACGCCGGGTTGCGATGTCTACGTTGTGGAGTCCGAACTGGATGCGGCAGTCCTTCACGCCAATGGGCATGTGGCCGTCAGCGTTATCAACGCCACGCAGAAGGCCATCGAACTGGAAGTGCTCAAGAAGCTGACTACGGCGCGTCGTATTTTCCTCGTTGGCGATCAGGACGGCGCGGGCCAAGTCTGCATGACCAACATCGCGGCCCTGCTTCCAGCCGAGAAAGTATTTCGGCTCTCGTTTGCCGATGCCAAGGATGTGGGCGAACTCGCCAAGCAGAGCGAGTTGATGGCGGATTTTAAAGAGACATGGGAACAACTCAAGGCCGATGCTCTGGCGTCGTGGGTCACGCACAACATCCCGTTCATCAGTCAACTTCCTGACAAGCGCCAAGAGTGGATTATCGACCGTTTGCTTCCCCGAAACGGATATCTGCTTGTTACCGCGAAGTTCGGCGCAACGAAGTCCTTGTCGGCTCTTTGCATGGGCTGGGGCATTGAGAGCGGCACATCCGTCTTCGGGCGCAAGGTATCAAGGAAAACTCCCGTGCTCTATGTTGACCGGGAAAATCCTCTGCAAACAATCAACGACCGTCGCTCGCATTTGGGTATCCCCGAAAACCAAATCCGCTACTGGGGCGACTGGATCGACGGAATGGAGACACCTAATCTCGATGACCCCCGGTTGGCTGAATTCGCCGTCCGAGAACAGGGCGTCATCATCTTCGATTCGCTGACCGACTGGCTCGAAGGTGTGTCGGAGAACGACCCGTCCAAGATGACAGAAGTGGCTCGCAAATTCCGCCGACTGGCCCGGTTGGGTGCTGGCGTGATCGTTCTGCATCACGACAACAAGAATGGGGTGGGATATCGCGGCACGACCGCCATCCCAGCAGGTTCGGACATGGCGATCAAGCTGGATAAGGACGAACTGACCAAAATAGTCCAAATCCGTACTGAACGATTCCGAATGTGCGATGCATGGGAAATCGACATCCAGTACGACTTCAAAGCCGAGCCGTGGACCTGTACCGTGCTCAAGGACAATCAATCCACCGACAGCTACAAGGAAAAGATCGCGGATGAAAACGAAACTATCCGGGTGATCTTGGCCGACCATCATGAGCGGAATAAGGGTGCTGGGATCAGTCAGGCCCAATTGCAGAGTCTGCTCGCGGCACAGGAAATTAGTAAACGCCGTTCGCCCGCCCTACTCGCAGCAGGCACGAAATCCGGCCAATGGCGCACCGAAATAGGCAGCCGGAATGCCGTCCTATATTTCCTCAACGGCTGGGAACCGAATGGAGTGATCTAATTCCATTTAACAGAAAGACCGGGGCGAGTTCACGCAGTGTCGCTGCCAACTGGCCCCAGATTTTCCTCATGGTACGTGGACGGGATTACAGCCGAAAACGACCTATCACACGACCTATTACACGAATATGCCTTGTGACCGGTCACACGACCTATTACAGAGGATATTTTGTGATAGGTCGAAGTCCTTTGTTCAGTAGAAGTTTACACGCTTTCACAAGTGTGAAAACTGAATGTGTGATAGGTCACCTGTCACGCTTCTCACACACTAGAGTGTGAGAGCGTACAAGACCCGTGACAACTCGAAGAGGATTTACCCCCATTCGAATGGAATCCAGTCGCGCACCACAGCCCTTTGCATCGAACACGACGGAACTGACGGTTCAAGCAGGCAAGCAGTTCCTGAGATTGTCCGCGCATACCACGGTATAGGCAGGAAACACCGTTCAGACTGGAGAGAACTGGGTACGAACTCGATCTTTTAAGCAGGATTTAAGCGGTTTGGTAGCGTATTCGATGTGCAACTGCATGAGTGACTGAACAAATCGGTCACACTGAAAAAAGACCAAATACCGGAAATATCCCTTTTCAGGCAGGACACCGTACGGTGTACCCCGCTAGGGAATCGGTCGGATGGAAAATTTTCCACGATTTCCACTTCGCAGATTCGCGGAACGTCGTTACTTGCGGTTGAGCGTGCGGCTGACCGTAGTCGGAAACCAAAGCGTGCCTGTTTGAGTTGAGCGACCTTCGGAGTTCAGCGCGATAGCGATGGCGCTATAGTTCATTCCTTGCTTCGCCAGTTCGCGCATACGCTTCAGGGTGGTCTGTTCGGCTGGCGTGCTGCCAAATGGCTTCCTGCCTTCACAGCGGCCAGTCTTAGCCTTCATTCGCATTCGGGCTGCGCGGAGTTTCAACACGATCATTCCCTTGTCGTATTGAGCCACGGCACCGAAGATTTGGCGCATGAGAATCCGGCTAGGGTCGTTGTCGCAGAGATCGGGTTCGCAGGTGGACCGAAGTTCGAAGGAATGCTTGCGGAACTCGCTGATTAGGGTTTCCTGAACCATCAGATCCCGCGCAATGCGGTCCAGCCGCTCTATAACGACCGTCCGAACGCCATCGGCTAGAAGTTCGACCAACATCTCGTCAAGGGCTGGACGGTGCTCCAGAGTGCCTGACACGCCCTCTTCGCGGAACCATCGGACAATTCGGATGTCGTGCTTTGTGGCGTAGGACTTGATTGCCTGCATCTGCCGCTCGAAGCCATCGCCGTCTACTTGGCCCTTGCCGCTGACCCTGAGATATCCGAAGGCTTTGGTCGTGTTTGCCATGCTGAAATCGTAGCAAATCCGACAGATTCAGGCAAGCACAATCTACAGAATGTGTTAAATCGAGAGTTTTCAACACCCCAAGGAGACGCAGCCGTGTGGGATTTGGCGTCTATTCGCCGACCTAGTGCGGACAGAATTTGTCACCCGGATGGTGCGGTGGTTCCACCGATTCTGCGCGACATCACGTCTGCTGTAGCCCTCAATTCGGAATTCACCCCTCAAGGCAATTTCCAGTCGGTGGGATTCGCATGGCGCAGTGAGCGGAAATTGAATCGGCTGGCTTTGCGAATCGAAGGCTCGGTAGGCCCCATTTGATCCGTGCCGCCCAGCCCCCGGACCCGACCACCGGACGCAATAAAGTTGGCGGATCGGTACGGTCAAAGCAGGGACCCAAAGCACTCCCCGGCATCACGGATTTTACGCAGTACCTTCCAAGCCGTCGCACGTTGACGGACAGGAAGACAGAGGAGAACAAAATGAACAGTCAGAACGTTCAGCATTGCCAAACAAAGACGGACGAGAAGCATGACTTGGTGTTTCGAACGCTGTCCGATTCGAGCAACCGCACCGAAGATGTCGTGGCTGGTTTGATGGAGCGGGCTATCGTCGCCCCGAATCCCATCACTGATATTGGCTCGCCGTGGTGCAGCCGCCCCGTAACACCCGAAGAGAAACAAACCTTGCGCGATAAGTGCCGAAAGATGGCCCTGAAGTTCCTGTGGATTCTTTGGAACAGCGAGCGAATCCGTGGCAAGGGCAACGGATGGGTGCCGACACAGAGTTGCGTTGACCTGACGACAACGGGTGCCGCATTGACCGCCGATGAAACGGCCATGTCAGTGGACGAAGTTCGGGAGTTGTGGGCATTCGATTCTGGCACCGTCCGCAGGAAGACCAGTCGCAAGACTGTTCGACACTTCAAGAACTGCCGCCAGTGCGGGAAAAGGTTCCTTGCGAAGCGTGCCAATCAGGAGTTCGACACCAAGAAATGCGGATTGCGCTGGAATCGTGCCCATGCCAGTTCGCGGATGATGCTCGAAACTGCGCAGCCTGCCTTGGGGACCTAGAAAAGGCAAGACTTACAAGGCTCAAAAATGCAGTTGGCCTCAAAGTGGGGAAAACCCCCATACCCTGCTTTTTGGCCCCCCAAAAAACCATCTGGAGCCAAGCCATGACCAAACCCGTACCGCGCATCAAGGACGATCCCGAGTTGTTGGCAGCACTGGAAGAATCCGGTGCCGTTGTGCATTTGGCCGATGGCCGGGGCGGGACGGTCTACTTCAGCAAAGACCGATTCGTTGCCATCGAGGAGGTTACGGTACGGAAGGTGATGTTGCGTGACGGAATCTCTTGGCTTGTGACGGACACCGCCGAGAACATTCGAGCGCAGTTGGGAGAACGCACCGATGCATGCCCGATTCACACCGGACGAACTAGCTGCTCGACGGGAAATTGAAGTCCAGATCGCAGCCGCCGCAACCGAGGAAGACCGGGATCGACTTCGGGAACTGAGGCAGGCAATCGCCGACACTGCCCGCGCCCGCTTGAAAGCAAGAGTGGCTAAGAAGAACGCACCGCCCAAGCCTCCTCCAGCACCGAAACCAGCGAAGCAAATTTACACGTTAACGAGTGCGCAGAAAGAGGCAAGGGCGAACTGGTCCAATCAACACACGTCTGCAGCCGAGCGACGGGCCAAGGCAGTCGCTGAAGTCGTGGTCGCGCAGAACAAAGCAATTGCACGAACTCGGGTTTACCGCTTGTTCGACGGAACGCTGTTCTATGCAGACAACGGCGAAGTCATTTCAGCAGTTCCCCAAGGCTGCCGAGTGTTTAATGCGTGTGATCCACCGCACTACATACAGGATTCGCATGTCATCGAGGGATTCTTTTATGACGAGTTGATCTTTCATTGGCGACCAAAGCCAAAATGACGTTCGAGTACTAGGAAAGGACATGTCCGATAATCCGACTAATCAGATGGGATGAGAAGGCCGGTCTCCAGCGGGATGCGATACGCTCCCAATGAACGACGCGCTCGAAGCGCAACGTGAAAGGAGACCGGCAATGAAGAAGATTAGCACTGTGGCGATGGAGAGGATCCAGATTTTCAAAGAGAGCCAGCGAACGATTGGAATGGATCTGGGAGATCGCAGCAGCCATTACTGCATTCTCAATGAAGCGGGCGAAGTGATCTGGGAGAGCAAGTTGCCGACGACGCCGAAAGGGATGGAGGAAGTCTTCGGTCGGATTCCGCGGAGTCGGATGGCGCTGGAGACCGGGACGCATTCGCCCTGGGTCAGCCGGCAGTTGACCGAGTTGGGCCACGAAGTGATTGTGGCCCATGCGCGTAACGTGCGATTGATCGGCGAGAGTAGTCGGAAAGATGATCGGCTGGATGCCCGTACACTGGCACGGCTGGCCCGAATCGACCCCGGCTTGCTGAGTCCGGTGCGACATCGGAGTGCCAAAGCGCAAATCCATCTGACGGTGATTCGGGCTCGCGCGACCTTGGTGGGCGCACGCACGGCGCTGGTGAATGCGGCACGCGGGTTGACGAAATCCTATGGCGCACGACTGCCGAAATGCGGGAGCGAGCAGATGAATCGGGAGATCGCCAAAGGATTGAACCAGGAGTTGCGGGAGGCACTGGATCCGCTGCTGGCAGAAATCGAATCACTCAACGAGCGCATCGCGGAATACGATCGGCGAATCGACAAAGTCGCCAAAGAAGTGTATCCCGAGGCTGCTCTGCTCCGACAAGTGAAGGGGGTAGGACCCCTGATTGCGCTGACCTACATTCTGACCTTGGACGATCCGCACCGCTTTCGGCGCAGCCGGGATGCAGGATGTTTTGTGGGGTTGCGTCCGGGGCGCAGGAACTCTGGGATGAGCGAGCCGCAGATGCACATCAGTAAGGAAGGAGACCGTTACCTCAGAACGCTGCTGGTGCAGGGAGCGCACTACATCCTGGGGCCCTTCGGACAGGATAGTGATCTGCGGCTCTGGGGACTGAAGCTAGCCGAGCGCGGAGGGAAGAATGCCAAGAAACGAGCGGTGGTTGCGGTGGCGCGGAAGCTGGCCGTACTGCTTCACAAGTTGTGGGTGAGTGGAGAGGTGTATGAACCACTGCGCCATAGCCAAAAAGCGATGCGCGCCGTGGCCTAGAGTGAAGCGCTCCCCCCCAAAACAGGGGATGCTAGGGGTCGACGGAGTTGGCGATCGTCGTTCCTAGACGATCCTGGCTTGAAATTTCTCTGTGAAAAACTGGGAAAGGGAGGAAAAAAGAAAAAAAGAGACGTATCGGAACGGCCGAGCTCAACCGCCGAGATCCGGTGACTGCGCCAAACTCCTGGCCCCAACTCCCGTCCAATAGACAGGAGCCGAGGTCGATTATCAGGTAGCAGCACCGACTGAATTGAGAACGCCCACCTTGCAGCGAGCGAGAATCGCTCAGAACAGACTGCGGATGGAAGGATGGCGACAGGGCGGCCCGGCTCGAAGGCAAAGAATCCACAGAAGTAAAAACAAAAACTGTCTTGACTCTGACCGGCCTTCTCATGGAAGGAGTTGGCTGCATCCTGTAACGGGCCTTGAGCTTTCGGTCAGCGCAGACTCTTCGTTAGGTTTCCGCATCCATGTCTGATGTGGAACCAACCTGGTTCCGGGAAGGATATGGTCGAACGATGATTCGCCGCATAATTCTGTGCTTACTGGTTGGTGGTTCGATTTGTCTAGCCGACGACCGCAAGGACGACCTTCACGCGTATTTCGTTCGGTCGTGCGAGTCTCACAAGTTCATGGGTGCGGCATCGGTCACGGTCAACGGCGAAACCAAATTTGCGGAGGCTTGTGGTTGGGCAGATGCGGAATGGAAAGTGGGGAACACAACGGATACCCGGTTTCGCGCCGGCTCGATTGCGAAACAGTTCACAGCTGCGGCGGTTCTATTGCTCTACCAGGACGGAAGGATTTCGCTCTCCGATCCGATAGGCAAGTATTTGCCGGATCTGCCCGACTCCTGGCGTCCCGCTACGATTCACCAACTGCTTACCCACACCTCGGGTGTGCCGATCCCCGACTACGACGCTTTGTTCAAATTGTACCCGCTTGGTCCTACGCCGACTCAGATGGTTGCCTTGCTGCGCGACAATCCCTTGCTCTATCCACACGGGACGAGACTGACCTATAACAACGTCGGCTACATCTTGCTTGGATTCTTGATTGAGAAAATCTCCGGGATCGAATACGAGCGTTTCGTTCAAGAGCGGCTGTTTGACCAACTCGGGATGCGGGAGTCTGGATTCGACGACATACATAAGATCGTTCCTCGCAGAGCCAGAGGTTACGCTCTCGACGGTGCTGGTATGAGGAACGCAGACCCAATCGATCCCCGGTGGGCATGGTCGGCGGGCGGTTTCTATTCGACGGTTCATGATCTGACTGTCTGGTCCGAAGCGCTCGCGCAGGGAAAACTACTTAACCCAGATTCGACAAAGCGAATGTTTACTATCTATTCTGAAACCCTGCTTGAAGGGATGCATTACGGCTACGGTGTCGTGTTAACAGAACGTTTCGGGCATGAATTGCAGTATCACGGAGGAGGAATCCGAGGATTTACGTCCGTGCTGCAACGCTATCCGCAAGTGAACCTCGTCATCGCGGTCATGTCAAACCTGGATTCTGATACAACACCTCCACCAATCGACAGCTGGGTTGTAGGCGACGGCTTGGCTAAAATCTGGTTCCATTCCCAATCTCAGTAGCACCGTTCCGCAAGCAACGTCCTGGTTAACGCGCTTACTGGAAAAATGGGTACTGGGACCTACATGTCCGATAATCCGGGTGATCTCAATGGGTCGATGCAACACCATCTAATATGAAGCTTCTGTTCAAAGGTGGTGTGTATGACTCAAGGAAAACGGGTGGGGCTGTCTGCGGCGCAACGGACCGAGCTATGGAGCCGTTGGAAGGCGGGGC
>Ga0210383_10003201_pt1 | contig 14706 bp, 18 predicted proteins | sample IncBWC14OmetaG_FD_160072 | JGI IMG/M metagenome (GOLD analysis project Ga0210383, IMG submission 160072) | Forest soil microbial communities from Barre Woods Harvard Forest LTER site, Petersham, Massachusetts, United States - Inc-BW-C-14-O ...
ATGTGAGACTCGATGAGTTCGTGGACTTCATCCTTGATGGCACTGGCTGGGGTAGTCATCATGACCTCGATGGGTTGTCTTTTACGACCACATTTTAGTCAGCGCGTTCGGGTGTTCTTTAGAGGTTCAACGCGTTCGTCATTCCGCTGTTCATCCGCTCGCAGTTGATGCACATAGCATCTTTCGTGTACGGCCTTGCTATCCGCATTGGTTTTGGCCTCTTCGAGATCGACTGGCAGACCACACTCGGCGCAGTAGATCTGAAAGGGATCTAGCTTCGACATAAACCCCCCAACCAGGAAGATTTTATCGAAGCAGCGTGGGGGTCATCAATTGCTTTTACGAACCGTTACGCGGGCCACCGAGGAAAAAACAGGAGCGACCGTCAATCCGCCGCTGGAGCTTGAGACACCGACCCTGTAAATCCAAACTCCCTGCCCGCAAGAACCGCTTCTACTGCTGCTAGCAGGTCACTTGCGGCCCTGGTTTTAACAACGTAGCCCGAAGCTCCCAAGCTAAGAACTTCCTCCACAACATCAGCACCCGATTCCTGGCTCACAAAGATTATCTTGGATTCCGGGATGAGTTTGCGGATCTGTCTAGCCGCGTGGATTCCATTCAGAGTTGGGAGTCCGATATCCAGAAGAACTAAATCCGGTTTCAGCTCTTCCGCTTTCTGGACCGCTTCCGGTCCGTCTGATACTTCATCGACGATCTGTAAGCCGGGTCTAGTTGCCAGTGTTTTGCGGATGAATTGGCGGAAGGGTTTGAAGTCCTCTACCACCAGAACGCGAATTTCGTTGATCCAATTCATGCGTCACCATCCACAGCCAACTTAAGTTGCATGGGGGTGGTTGCGGGTTGCCTTTTTAGAACTCCGGCTGCTCAACTTTCATGGAGGAAAAAGCCCCCGCTCAAATGTGGTTGAACGGGGTCTGGAAGGGAATACTTACTCCGCTCGAGTTTGTCTTTTCGTGAAGCAAAAATCGTACAACGACCTCTTAACCTCGTCTGTTCAATATTGAACACTTTGACTCCACGCGCCTGTTCACTATTGGTCAGTTTGCGCCTTGGCGATCGCCTACCATTACCGTTGGAGGTTTTTATGTCCTGCTCCAGTCATCAATCGTTGGTCGATTCTGACAAACGAATATGGGAAGAATGGAAGCGTTTAGACGACAAGACGAATAAAAGTGAGTCAGAAAATGACGAGCTGCGTAGGCTTGCCAGAGCTGGTGGCGATAGCAGCCAAGCAGTGAAGGCCCACATTACAGACTGCCCTGAGTGCCAAAAAGAAACTGATGTGACAGCCAGCTAGCCGTCGTAGTCATAGCGTGGGTCCTCGCGCTCGTGAAAGAAAGAGGCAACCCAGCTAGAACGGGTTTACCTCGGGTAAACGTATCTTCAGCTTAAAGCAAATGAAGAGAATCAGGATCGCTCCCAGTGTGGAAAGAATGAGGCCAGCGGGATGATATCTCTCGTTGGTCGGACGCGAGAACATGTGAGCAACGCCGCCGCCCAGAATCGACCCGATGATGCCAAGCACGATTGTCCAGAAGATCGTCAGATGCTCGTGCATCACTGATTTTGCGATAACGCCTGAGATTAGCCCAATGAGGATGTACCAGATCAAGTGAAACATAGTTTCTCCTCCAGCAATGCCTTCAGAACGTTGATGATGGACTGCAAGGCGGAATAATTCTGAGCAAGACTGACCACATCCATAAGCCTACTTCGAAGACTTGGTAAGACGGCGCAACCTATCGTGAGACTCAAGCTTGTTTTTCTCTTCCTCGATCCGGGCATCGATGCTCCTCAGGATGCCAGCGTCGGTGAATTCCTTGCGAGCCTGTTCCAATCGCTCAATCTCGGCTTCAATTACTGAAATCTCTCCTGGTGACAGCATCATTCTCCCACTCTGTATACTTCGGGCCGTGGATAAGTTGCCTGGGATTGATTCCGGGTTGCCTTTCGCGCTCTGGAGGCCGTGCTATCCTCGTCGCAGACCGAACCTAGGGGGCAGGCATGAGTCTGGAGTCAGCAAAGCAACTGGTGAAAGAAGAAATCGAAAAGCTGAACAAGGCACTAAAAGCATTAGAGAAGTTGAGCGGGAAGAAGATGAAGCAGGCAAGAAAAATGTCAGAGGCAGCGCGGAAGAGAATATCGGCAGCTCAGAAAAGACGGTGGGCTAAAGTCAGAGCAGGAAAATAAACACCGTACTCACGAAGCTTTGATTCGTGCGCTCAGCAGAGGCCACGCGCCCAATGAAAGAGCGATTGCCGGAGTAACAATCCAGTTCAGCACCCCGCACAGCAGGCCGAACCACTGGCCCGGAGACGGATGGCTCATCCTGGTCGCCAGTGCTATCCAGAGCGGAATCATCACCACCGAGGGAGCCAGAGCCGCAATAAAAGCAGTCAATCGGTCGCCTCCGGCACGGCGAGACAGATAGACAGCCAACGCGCCAAACAACGGCAACGCGGCGAGCCAGAGAAGCTGGTAGGTAAGCGGGAGTCCGGCATGGTTTAACAGCGCCTGCGATTGTGGGAAAGCTCGCTGCATGATGAACCTCCACACCATCGAACCTGTGAGGCTCGCTAGAGCAGGCAGCCAGAATGTTCTTGTGCGGTTGTTCATGATCGTCTTGCTCTATAGAACGCTCGCCACCTGCTAACTTGTGCTGGGAAATAACCTCAAATCCTCAGATTCTGGCGGGATCAGATCAATGACCCACGCCTTATCTTCACTTCTTCAATCACGATCGCTAAATCGCACAAAGAGACAAGCAAGACCACAACCACCACCAGCAGATCAAGCACACCGAAGCGACGGGTCTCAAGCACCGTGAAAACACCAATGTCAAATACCCAGAAGGTGAGCCAGAGAGCGCCGGCACAGATCAGCGCTCTTCCGCTGCGTGGTAAGCGTGGCTGGATGACCGCACCTAAAATCAATGGGATCGGCATAACAAGAAATAATCCACCAGCGAATGCACCTGCGACAGCCGCTACAAATCCTGTAATGACGGCAAACCAACGTGTCCTGTCAGAGATGATGAGTTCCCGTCGTTTTTCACTGCTCACGCTGCGAATCCTCGCATTGTTTGACTCTACAGTAGCAGCCAGGGAAAAAGATTCCGGGCAGGGCAGGGAAGAACTAGCCCTTCTCAGAAACTGTGCCCAAAATTGTGCCTACCACCAGACCCTCCCAATTGCGATCAGCAGTGACCGCACCGCGGGAAAGCCTTGCTGGACAAGGCATCTGTGGCAATTCGTCGTAAGTGGTAGCAACCTGCCGCACTCGCCATAAGTTGTTGATTATTCGTTCTTTGGCTTCCTTACAAGCAGGAGGTCGCGGGTTCGAGTCCTGCACTGCCCACCAATTTGACCAATAAAAATACATGCTCAGCACGACAGCTCGCCAGAGCCGCGTCTGTCGTTCGCTATTGTCTTGCGTTTGTTTTAACGGTCTACTCGGTGGCTTCAGGTGGGGTTATCAGTTCGTAAATACAGGGTTTCCCCGATTTTGCGCTCATCGGAATGTGCGCTACCGTACATTGATTGTATTATTCATGACGAATCTCTTGAACTGTACGCCGGGCGCTCCGAAATTTGAAGGTGCAATTGGGAAAAAACTTCAAACGCCCTGAGCAAGCGTTTCGGACGCGTCCGGCGATATTTTTGCAAGAACAAGAAGACGAGCTTCAACGCATGCAAGGCATGTCTGGACAGGATCGCACCGAACACCCGCAGAGTCGGATCGGAGAATCCTGGAATACGTCATGGCCGAAGTGAAGGAGAAGGGCCAAGGCGTTACCGCCGCCAATTTCATACAGATGCTCGAATCCGGCACGCGAGTATCAGATTTCTTGAACGCCCTGAACGGCTTACAAACACCGGCCATCCCATCGGTCGCGACACTCAATAACCGAAACTCAATAACCGAAACTCAATGGTAATAGTTAGGATTGTCGCATAGCCAACAGCCCGACAAAGTCTGGCATCAGACGACTCTCCAGGGACAAGGATGTTCAATTCAGTCGGAATTTGCTAACGATTAAGGCAAATGACATTAAGACAAATCACAGTGAGTAGGCATGCCGGTCTCAACTGAAACGCGAATCGAACAGCTATGCGTCTGGATTCGAGCTCGCGCTCGTGAGCGTTTCTCCCAAGGAACCGAAGCGGAGCTTAGAGAACTAGCCTGTGAACTTCGAGCTGCCATCGAGCTGCACGTAAAGTCGGCCAAGTCGTCTTTGACCACAAAGAAAGCGGCGATTATCCAGCGTGACCGAGACGAAAGACATGACCTTTGAACACGGTGTGTTGGGTTTGTCGGGATAATTGTTGGACTAATTTCACTCGATGATTTCACTGATTGAGAACTGGCCATGGGGTCAATGAGCGAATCTTGGGGATTGGCCGACCCGGGTCAACGACCCCGGGACGCGGGCGATATTTCACCACTATAGTAGTCTGATGAAGATCCGCAATGACCTTTGGCTGGCCGTCGCAATTTTGCTGATTTCTGGCTGCCTGTTAGCCCAGGTACAACTTTTAGACACGCCCGCCGCCCATCAGCTTTCCAATTGGCTCACCGCTTTCAACAGCGGTGACAGAGCCACGTTTCTCACGTTTCTTCAGAAAAACGATCCCACTCGCGCCGCACAGATTGATGACGAAATGGGGTTTCGCGAAGAAACGGGCGGCTTCGATCTGAAGCAAGCCGCTGACTGCGCGGACACGAAATGCTCGGCAATCGTGAAGGAACGTGCTTCCGACCAGTTTGCGCGCATCGTCGTTGAGGTTGATTCCGCCGAACCGCATCTCATCAAAAGCATCGAACTTCGCGCCATTCCGCGCCCCGCCGAATTTTCGATCCCCCGGATGAGCGAGGCGGAAGCGCTCAAAGCCTTTCACGCGTACCTCGATCAAGCCGCCGCTGCCGGCCGTTTTTCAGGTGCAGCGCTGGTGGCAAAAAATGGAAAGCCGGTATTCACCGCCGTATACGGCATGGCCGATCGGGAAAAGAAGATTCCTAACACACTGAACACCAAGTTTCGCATCGGATCGATGAACAAGATGTTTACCGCCACTGCAGTGCTGCAGCTTGTGCAGGCGGGCAAAATCAATCTCAGCGATCCGCTGGGCAAATATCTCCCCGACTATCCCAACAAAGACATGGCTGCGAAAGTCACTATTCACCACCTTCTCACTCACACTGGCGGCACAGGGGACTTCTTCGGTCCGGAGTTTAATAAGCACCGACTGGAACTGCGCACGCTACAGGATTACGTGAAGCTCTACGGCGACCGAGGGCTCGCCTACGAACCCGGCAGTCGCTGGGAATACAGCAATTACGGTTTTCTGTTGCTGGGGTTGGTTGTCGAAAAGGCAAGCGGCCAGGACTACTACGAGTATGTCCGCGAACACATCTTCAAGCCGGCTGGGATGACTTCCACCGACTCTCTCCCCGAAGATCAAACGGTCGCGGATCGATCCATCGGTTACACGAAAATGAATGGCTCTAAAGAGTGGAGTCCGAATGTGGATACGCTGCCCTATCGAGGCACCTCCGCTGGCGGAGGTTATTCCACGGTCGCGGATCTACTTGCGTTCGCCAATGCACTGGAGAACCGCAAGCTGCTCGATGCCAAGCATGTAGATCTGCTCACCACCGGCAAGGTGGAAAGGCCGGGTGGCGGTTCGAAGTATGGCTATGGCTTCGGCGATGAAATCTCGGCAGACGGCGTCCGCTGCTTTGGCCACGGTGGGGGCGCGCCAGGCATGAACGGCGATTTGAAAGTGTGTCCGCAAACAGGATACGTAATCGTCGTCCTGGCAAACCTCGATCCGCAGACCGCCAGCCACGCCTCGGATTTCATCACGGCGCGCCTGCCGAAGGACTAGCGGCGGATGGAGTCGGTGCGCGCGGTTAGCCTAGACTCGCTCCCAGACACAAGAAGATCTCGAAAATCGTCTGCTTCAGTACTTCCACATCCTGATTTCACTTCCACTATTCTCGAAATGCACTTCGTCCATCAGTTGGCGAATCAGGTAAACGCCGCGTCCATGATCAACGTACAGGTTTTCACGCTGCTTGGGATCGGGTACGAGATTCTGACCGAAGCCTGGGCCGGGATCGGTCACGATAATTACGATTCGGCCGCGTGGATCGGTCTGCAGCCGGCACCGGACCTGTTTTGATGGATCGTTACCACATCCGTGCACGACGGCGTTGGCGAGGGCCTCCTGAACCGCCAAAGCAATCTCAAAGCGCTTTTGTTCCGGGACCTGTAATTGGGTCAGCGTGTCCGAGATTGTGTCCACGACCGTGGCGATCGCCTCAGAAGTCGCCGGCATGCTGACGTCGGACAAATCAGATAATGCGTGGTCTTCTGAACCATCGCTAAATTCGGCCGGCATAAATGCTCGTTTCGCTCTCGAATCCGACGATCAGGGATCGGGGGTTCAGTTGAAGGAATCCGCAGCCGCGTCGTCGTCATCGAAAATCTCGAACAGGTTGAGAACGCCCACCAGACGCAAGGTCTGCACGGCGAATTTGTTGGGTTGTACGAGCTTGATATTTCCGCCGCGCTGCTTGGTCGAAGCCAGAAATCGCACCAGCAAACCGATTCCGCTGGAATCGATCATGACGACTTCGGCGAGATTGAGGACGAAGTAAATATCCCCGTTGGCGATTGACTCTTCAAAGGTTTGACGCAACCCGTCTACGGCGGTTCCCATTCGAAGGGGCCCGCGAAGCTGAACTACTTGTACCTGGGAACGCTTCCGGACATTGATGTCCAAACTATCCTCCGCCGAGACCCGACGCAGCGCGGGGTCAAGGTAAGTGGCGATGCAAAGTGCGACCAAGCTACTGGAAGCGGCCGTGTTTTGCAAGCGTCAGGGCACATTTAAGAGATGGCATCGACGAAAATCCAGCGAGCGAACAAAGATAAATATTTCATCCCAGGGGGTCGAAAACTTTGACATAATCGGTTGCCACTGGCGAGAGAAGGGCGGCGGCATGCGCAAGACGAGTTCCCGGGCTGAACCCGCCCGTTTTTCTGTAGTCATCGTGACCACCGACGAACGGGTGCGTCCCGAAGCCGAGACATATCTCTCAGGCGAGTACGACCTGTTGGTGCTTCAGACCTGGGATGAACTGATTGTGCTGATCAACAAGCAGCCTCTGGATTGCGTACTGCTCGATCTGGATACAGTGGGGGAACATAGCAAGGATGGAATCACCGCTCTGGGCGAGCTGCGCGCCCTGCGGCCTGAGTTGGTGCTGGTGGGGTTGACACGTTCGAACAGCCGCAACTTGCGTCTGCGGGCAGTCGCCGCCACAGTCGATGAATATTTTGTGGCGCCAATCAACTTTGAGGAAGTACGGCGCGTTCTGTGGCGCGCATTGGAGAAGCGCGTATTGGAAGTCGAGTGCCGGCAACTGCAGAGCCAGCGGGCCCAGCAGGAGTCATTCTGTGAACTGATCGGTGGCAGCGAGCCCATGCGCCGCGTCTACGACGCAATCACGCGGGTCGCCGAGAGTACCAGCACGGTCCTCATTCGGGGAGAGAGTGGAACCGGCAAGGAACTGGTGGCGCGGGCCATTGTTGCGCTGGGGCCACGAGCGCAAAAGCCTTTCGTCAGCATCAACTGCGCGGCTTTGCCGGAGAACCTGATCGAGACCGAGCTCTTCGGACACGAGAAGGGCGCCTTTACCGACGCGCGGGCGGCCAAGCCCGGTCATATCGAACTGGCACATACGGGCACGCTGCTGCTCGACGAAATTGCGACTCTGGGTCTGGCGCTGCAGTCCAAGTTGCTACGGGTGCTGGAAGACCGGGCTGTGACCCGCATCGGGGGACAGAGTGCGCGGAAGATCGACTTCCGGCTCATCGCCGCGACCCATGAAGACCTGGAGGGAATGGTACGAGCCGGTCGTTTCCGCGAAGATCTCTATTACCGCATCAACGTCGTACCCATCGTGCTGCCTGCGCTGCGCGATCGGCCAGGGGATGTTCCTCTGTTACTAGATCATTTCCTGCGCTTCTACTGTGCGTCGAACAATGTCGCTTTGAAGCGTTTGGACCCGGAAGTCATCCAGATACTGGAGGAAGATTCCTGGCCGGGCAACGTGCGCGAACTGGAGAATCTGGTGCAGCGGCTGGTGCTAATGGTGGACGGACCGGTGGTCAAGGTCCAACATCTGCCACAACGGCTGCTCTATAACAGCGCGACCAGCCAGGAGTCTTTGCTGATCCCAGAAGGCGGGGTCAGCTTTGCTGAGGAAATCGCGAAAATCGAGGTCGCCTACCTGACAGCGGCGCTCCGGCGCTCGGGCGGCAGTAAGATCGGAGCGGCCCGGCTGCTACAGGTCGATAAACAGAAAATGCACTATCTTTGCCGCAAATATGGCATCGGCAGGGATTAGAATTCCGGCTCCTCTACCTGCTTGGATTGAAAAGTCATCCATCGAGGATTGATTTTTAATACGTATCGGGATTGTTTTCCTCAAACAATCGGCCGCCTTGGCTTCGAATAGCGTGTAACCGCGTGACGGGATTAGAGATTTGGGTTGCCATTGAAACCACGCTCAGTTTGGCATAGCAACTGCTCTGTACGGAGGTGAGCAGGACAAACGACAAAACAGGAGAGGGTCAACAATGGCGATCCAGAAGAAATCTTTGATCAGCAATCGGGCGGCAGCGAAGAAGGCTGTGCTTGCGAAATCCACCGTCGAGCCTAACCTGGGCACAACCAAGAGCGGCTTCGGCGCTGCCAACAAGTCTGGCATGGGCGCTTCCAGCAAGAGCGGCTTCGGTGCGTCCAGCAAGAGCGGCTTTGGTGCGTCCAGCAAGAGCGGCTTTGGTGCGTCCAGCAAGAGCGGCTTTGGTGCTTCCAGCAAGTCCGGCTTCGGTGCTTCGAGCAAGTCTGGCTTCGGAGCGTCCAGCAAGAGCGGCTTCGGTGCTTCCAGCAAGTCTGGCTTCGGCGCTTCCAGCAAGTCTGGCTTCGGCGCTTCCAGCAAGTCTGGCTTCGGTGCTTCCAGCAAGTCTGGCTTCGGCGCTTCCAGCAAGTCTGGCTTTGGCGCTTCCAGCAAGAGCGGCTTCGGCGCGACCAGCAAGTCCACGATAAAGTAAGGTTTTACGAAGGGTAGTTCGAAGGGGCTGAGTTCATGCTCGGCCCCTTTCGTTTTTCACCAGAACTTGCGATCGAGGGCGTCGCGGAAGAAGCGCCATCCGCTGGTGGCCAAATTGCGTCGCTTCACGAAAATCTTTGCTGTCCCCGACATGCCCACGCGCAGAGAACTGTCTCCTTCCAAGGGAACTGTAGCCACGTAGTACTGCGGCTGTCGAAAGCCGGTGTACGACTTGTCCTGCTCAATGAGGCCGTCTGGAAGCGATCCGGGAGCGGGGGCGATGGTAGCAACCGAGCCTGCGATCAATGCAAAAGAGGAATCCAAGCGTAGCTGCGCATGCGCCCCCGGCTGCAGATCCCGCAACCCAACCTCGGGCACATAGATTCGCGCCCGCATCGTCGCCAGGCTGTCCACCTCAGCGATTTCCGCGCCCGCCTTCAGTTCTGTGCCGAGCAAGTCCTGCAAACGCGGAGTAGCTACTACTCCTGAGAGCGGGCTGACGGCCTCGAGCTTGGCAACTTGATCGTCCAGCGCCTGACTGTGTTCGGCAAGACGCTGGCGGTCGCGTTCCGCAGTTCCAAAAGCCGTATAACTCAACTGAGCCTGAGTCGCGCGATCCGTCGCCAACGTAAGGTCAGCGTGACTTCGGTCAGCCTCCGACTCCAAATTGAGATTGCGCATCCGCAACAGGGGGCTCCCGGCGGAAACCATCTCGCCCTCATTGGCCAGTACCTCGCTGACCCTCCCCGGCACTTCCGCGCGAATGACCGCGCGCTGGCCGGGCTCGATGACGAATCTTCCCTCAATGGATTCTGGCCACACCGGAACCAATAGAACGGCTAGAATTCCCGCGCACACCAGCGCCACCCGTACTGGCGTCAGCCAGGCCTTTAAACGTTCTTTTTTGTCGAGGTAAATCACTTTGAGGAACCTCCCAAAGACTTGAATGCGTGACCGGAAGATTTTGTAGGTCAGCCACAACGCCAACACCAGAGCCCAGTCGGCCGAGTATTTCGCGGTGACGCGGTAAACCATCTGCACTACCGCGAACAGAAGCAGATAGCTGTAGGCCCCTGAAAGCAGAGCGTAGGTCACGAACAGCAGCCGGCGCATCGCCGGGACGTACTCAACTTCCAGGGGCAGCCGGAACAGATACTTCTTCGACAAGGTTGAAACGTAGAAAGTAGAACGTTCCTTCAAGTCTCCGATACCGATCAGCTCGGTGAAGATGAAATAACCGTCCAGTTTCACCAGCGGGTTTATGTTGAGGATGACCACGCCGATTCCGGTGATGAGAATAAGCTTGTAGGCAATGTCGTGGATCCACATGCCTGGCGTCGTCGCCCACCACACGACCGTAACCACGGAACAGAAAATCAGCTCGATCCAGATGCCGGCAATCGCGGTCGCGACGCGCTCCCAACGGCCGCCGTACACCCACACTTCGCCGCTGTCATTGAAGAAGCACGGCAGAAAATACATCAGGAGAAAGCCCTGGCTGTGCACGTTTGCGCCAAAGTGTTTGCACGTCATGCCGTGCGCGCTCTCGTGAAAGAATGCGGCCATCGTGAACAGGATCCATACTTCCAGGAAGTCCACGAAGCTCTTGTTGGTGATGGTGTAGTACTCGAAGGTGTCGTGCCAGATCTCGCCCCAATGGCTGATGAAGATCGCGGCCATGAAGGTGATCATCCCCACGGCCAGCAGGTTGAACCAGGTGGAGTAGAAAAACTTGGCGTAGGGATAAGTCTTATTCAGGAACTCGTTAGGATCGTAGGAGAGCAGGGTGACCTCGGCCAGGTCTCCCCACTTGCGCTTAAGGCGCTTAGCCCGCTGCTTCTTGAGTTCCTCAGACAGGGTCACATTGGTGTCCAGCCTGGTGCGTTCGACCAGGTGGGTATCGGCAATCGATTTGGCAAAGGTTCGAATGTCCGCCTCGGAGCAGCTCATCCCGCTCTGCTCCTGGAACAACTCCGCGATTTCCAGATAGGAGCGCTGGCCATTGAACAACTCCAGCACCATCCACTCGTCGGGCGTGAGCCGGTAGTAGGAGTCCGACTTCGGTTTCATCACGATGACGGTGGGTGTCCCGGCCTCGATGTGTTCACGGGCAATCAGCGAGCGCTCCATTTTGGGCAGCAGTTGCAGCTTCCTCTGGGCGTGCAATTCAGGAAGGGCAACATCGAGGGCGCGGACGATATTCATCGCGGTTTTACAATGCGGACGTTGGCAGTCATTCCTGGTCGCAACTCAGCCGCAGGTCCCGTGATCTCCGCCAGCACTTCAATCGTTCCACTGGAGGGATCGATCACCGGACTCATCTGGATCACCTTCGCTGCATGTTTTGTATTAGGGGCGTCGATCGAAGTGACCTCGATGCCTTCGCCATTCCGGATAGAGCTGGCATAGCGTTCCGGCAGAGTGAACTTTACGCGCAGGGGAGCCGTGGCCGTGACCCAGAACAGGCGGTCTCCGGAGGCGACTCTCTGGCCCAACCGGACGTAGCGACGTGCCACTACCCCGTCGAACGGCGCCGTGATGCGGGTCTTTTCCAGTTCCAGTTCGAGCGAGCGTATAACGTCCTGCTGATGGGCGTAGTTTTGCCGCTCCCGCTCCAGTTCAAAACGATCGGCCACCACTTTGAACTCAGCATGATCCAGCTGCTCTTTTGTGATGACTTGTGCCTCCCACATCTTTCGGGCACGACTCAGGTCCGTTTCCAGAATATTGACGTCGGCTTCCCAATTCTTTACGCCCGCCTCTAGAGCTCGCAGATTGGCCTGGGCGGCTTCGTCATCGGCCGTCTGCTGGCGGTCGTCTAGTTTGGCTAGAAGGTCTCCCTTGTGAACGATTTTCCCCGTGTCCGCGAGGATCTGAGCGACGACTCCGTCGCGCAATGCAGCAACGTCCACCTGGTTCTCGACCACGATCGGCCCCGACGCCGTGATCGCATTCCCGGCAGGATCGTCACTCGAGGCGGTGGCGGGCGTGGGAAGGGGCGCGGCACTCGCCGTGGGCACGGCCGCCCTAGCGGTATCGACAGGTCCCGAACTGCTGCAGCCGGCGGCTACAACGCAAGCAACCAGGGCGACGATCATCCACGTGCGACTCATGCTAAGACTCCTGACTATCGGATCACCATCCGATCACCACCCGAACCATGACCATAGCTTGGACCAAATCCACATCGCAGGGCGGCGCAGCAAGACGAATCCGGCGGACCGCCATCCTGACCACACCTTCGCTCGCCCCTGCATTCCCGAACGAATCAGGCCCTGCGGATTCACAACATTCACCCGGGCAAAGAACACCCGGCCGTCCCCTTGCGGCTGGCTGGTCGGACTGACAACGCTCACCGTTCCTTTGAACGTGCGCGTCGGATAGCTGTCCAACTTGATGGAAGCGGTTTCCCCGGCTTGCAGCAGGACGACTTCCTCCTGGTCGACGGCAACGTCCACCAGGGCGGCGGAAGTGTTCACGATTTGCGCCAAAGTGTCGCCCCGGGACAACTGCCGGCCGACGTAGGTATCCAGATGAGGCGTGGCTACGATTCCGTCGATCGGAGAGCGCAGCCGCGTCGCCTCGAGTCGCTGCCGCGCGCGCTCCACTTCCGCTGCCCAGTACTCCGACTGGACTCGTTGCACACCCGCTTCACTGCCATCGTTTGCTGCCAGGGCGCGATTCGTCTCGGCCGACGCGGCACTGTATTTGGCTTCTGCTGCGGCCAAAGAAGAGCGGTAGTCCCAGTCCTGCATTTCCGCCAGCACTGTACCCTTTTTAACGGGGTCGCCTTCTTTCACGTAAACCGCCCGCACTACGCCTTCAACCTCCGGCTGCACGAGAGCGGTGCTCTGCGCCGCCACGGTTGCATCTCCCTCCACGCGCAGCGGCAAAGGGAACACTGCGAGAAACACGACTACCGCAGCCGCGGCCATAACAAACATCGCCCGGCGCCGTTTTTCCAGGTCGAGGAATTTCTTCTTCTGTTTCAGGATTGGCGCCAAAACGCCGATGAAGGGCACCTCGCGATAAAGTTCGGCGTTGCGAACTGCCACCGTGACCTGTGCCGCCAGAATGCGGATCATCTCCAGGTGGGCTTCGGTCAAGAAGTCGGGATCCGCGCTTTCGAACGACAACATCCCCACTCGTCCCTGATCGTCAATCAGGGGTACGGCGTAGAAGGCGTGCATACCGCTACTCTTGAAGTACTCCGCGAACTTGGCCTGGGTTTCCTCGCGCTCGGTGTCGATGATGTCGTCGTGTTGGGTTATGTGGATTTCGTCGTCGGATACTGCCGCCCATTCCAGCAGGTCCCTGAGCCTGGCCACTTCGACGTCGCCGGGCCGGATCTCCGGCACTCCCGAGACAGCTCGCACCTGCAGCTTGCCCCGCTGCTCCAGCGCAATGGCGGCGCGGTCGTAGGGAACAACCGCTTTGGTGCCATTGACCACGGTTTGCAGTACGCTCCCCAGGTTCAAGGTTGAGGTGATTTCCTTGCTGACTGTGACCAGCGTTTCCAGAATTTCTACTTTGCGTTCGGCCTGCAGCAGGCTGGCATTGTGCAGAGCATTGCTGGCGGTCTCGCAGATGTTGCTGAGGAGGAACTGGTCGTCCTCGTCGAATGGCGCACCGTCCATGCGATTGACGGCCTCGACCACGCCTACCAGGTTCTCGTGCTCCATGAGAGGGCCGGCAACGATGGAGAATATTGCCCCATCGTCATGTCCGGCGTTGCGTTTCTGTAAACGCTCGTCGTCAGAATCGTCGATCAGCACCAGCTCTCCGTTGTCGGAGATGTCTCCCGCGATGCCTTCTCCGGGTTTCTGCAACTGACCCACATTTACAGTCGGATCGAATCCCGCACTGCTCACCAGTTGGAGAGCGTCGTTGTTGACCATCCACAGGTTGACGCCTTGAACCCCCATCACCTCCTGGAACTTCTTGGCGATGATCCCCAGCAAATCATCCATCTCGAGGGTGGAGTTGAAGACCTTTTCGAGGTCGTACATCTGGGTGACGCGGCTGATCGAATGCAGACTGGCATTGCGTTCACTCTCGTAGAACCGGGCGGCGACGAGCGCTGGCGAAGCCAGTTCGGTGACCTGGCGCACAGCCTCCAACATCGCCTCGGGAAAGGATTCTTCGTAGCTGACCAGTTCGATGGCGCCAAAAACAACTTCGTCCACGACCAGGGGCACGTAGGCGAGTGCGGTCACAGTGCGGCGGATATCAAGGTGAGCGTAGTCCTCTCGCTGCAGGTCAGCGCCCTCGAACACCATAAGCGTTTTGTTTTCCGCCACTATGCCTAGCGTGCCGGTATTAAACTCCAGCGTGCCGCCGACCTCGACCTCGCCGGCAATTGCCTTGCGGGTCCACGAAGGATTGTCAATATCTTCGATGATGTACACGACGACTGCCGTGCCCGGCAGCAGTTGCGCGATCTGCTCAGCCGTCACTTGAGCACGCGGGCCCACCTCCGACCGCTCAAGGAGAGCTGCGGCAAATTCCGCCACGGAAATGGTGAATTCAGATCTTTGAGTCGCCATGAACGGCGCTCCTGAT
>Ga0210383_10003204_pt1 | contig 14699 bp, 9 predicted proteins | sample IncBWC14OmetaG_FD_160072 | JGI IMG/M metagenome (GOLD analysis project Ga0210383, IMG submission 160072) | Forest soil microbial communities from Barre Woods Harvard Forest LTER site, Petersham, Massachusetts, United States - Inc-BW-C-14-O ...
CCCTATCTGGCTCCTGGTCATCAGTTTACATTTAAATACTCAGCCAGTGCCGGATGGGTGCTGTAATCTGTCGCCTGGAACCAATGAACCCTAACCTTTCAGATGTGCGTGGCGTCAATCTGGATTCGCAAACACGCTGCGAGCATTATCATGGGCCGACAGACATCGTCGCGATTAAGACGAAGTGCTGCGGCCTGTACTACGCTTGCAAGGATTGCCACCAAGCTCTCGCCGATCATCCAATCGAGGTATGGCCCCAGAGCGACTTTCACCAGCGAGCGATCCTTTGCGGTGCCTGCGGTGCGGAGCTAACGATTAGCGAGTACATGGGTTGCGAATTCGCGTGCCCGGCTTGCCACGAAGGGTTTAATCCCGGCTGCCGAAACCATTATCATTTTTACTTTGGTGTCCGACAGCCCTCGAAGGCGGGGTAGCGATGCGGCCCGTTTGACTAAATTCCTACACCGCATGACAAATCCGAGCGTGCGCAGCAAACTTGAGAAAATGTGGTGCCCCTCGATCTCAGAGCACGTCCCGCGATCTATTGGGCACTATCCTCCAGACGTGGTGGATCGATAACCGCGCATTTCCCAAAAATCGTAAAAGGGCTTGACAATTTTCAGGATAGCGTTATACATGCCGCCAGCGATTTTCAGCGGCGTGGCGCTTCCCTTCCAAGCATGGGGGCAATAAAGTTTCCAAGACTCAGCGCTGATTGGTCCCGAGCGTTTCGCATCTTGAATTTTATGGGTTGCTAGCAAACGTCCGCCTCGGAAACGATGAGTCGGGGTTGAGCAGAATCTGTCGCACCTTGACTATCGAGAAGGAAATCGTGGACGGGTTTTTGTTCGCGCGAATGCGATATACGTCTGTCCCTTGGGTTCTACGGCAATTCCGGAGGATTATATGAAATGGCGGGTTTCAGTTGTTCGGCCGTTTGGAGTTCTGGGCCTGTGTTTATTGGCAATGCCGATTCACGCGCAAACAGCGGTAACAACTAAAACCGCCGTGCCGCTCCGCTACGACATCAGCAAGGAAGTAACACTCACAGGTACGGTGAGCAGTGTAGTGAAGAGTGCGAGCCCAGAAACAAAGATGATGGCTGGCTCTCATCTTATAGTGGAAACAACTTCGGGCACGGTCGACGCAAGTTTGGGCGGGTTCGCCCTGAGAGGTACGGGCGCGCTAGCGGTTACGCCGGGACAGCGGGTTCAAATGACAGGCGTGATGAAGAAGATAAGAGACAGGGAAGTTTTTGTGACTCGCCTTGTTCAGGTGGACGGTCACGTATACACAATCCGCAACGAACACGGCTTCGCGCTCGCGCCAACGGCGCGTGAGCGCGTCACGAAGTCCGAAGCGAAGGGAGGCCAGCTATGAAGCGAGGGACTCTCTGGATCGTTTTCGTCGCGCTCGTTGTGTGGAGCAGTGCGGGCTGCGGTAGCAGCAGTAAGAAGCCACTTACGGTCACGATTTCGATGGCCCCTACGACTCTGGCAGTCAATTCAGCCGGTAACGTGGTCGCCACTGTTACCAATGATCCTGCGAACAACGGAGTGATTTGGAATTGCACCCCTGCCGTTGCGTGTGGGGCGTTTTCCTTCAATCCCAGCAGTACGCCGAGCGGAACTACCAGCGTATTTACAGCTCCCCCAGCGATTCCATCGGGCGGCTCGGTGACAATTACTGCCACCTCGTTAACGAACGGCTCCGTCGTCAGCGCCCCCGTCACCGTAACCATCACAGCAGCGACTGTAGCCACGAACAATTTTGTGTTCTATGCGAGCGGCGAGCAAAACGCCACCGACGCCGAAGCCACTTACTCGATCGCCGGGGTCGTGGCGATTGCCAGCACTGCCTCCGCGGATGGTTCCTTCGCCGTTATTAGCGGCGAACAGGACTACAACGATGGTATCGACATTACGTCTCCGCAACCAGCAGGTGATTTCATCACTGGTGGATCGTTAGTTTTCGCGAATGCTGCGGGACAGGCAACCCTGACCCTGATCACGAACAATCCGGCCATCGGTAATTCAGCAAATCCAGGGACGGAGGTTTTCGCACTCGCCTTCGCGAACGATAATCACGCGCTCATTGTGCAGTTCGACGGAAGCGCAACGTCGAGCGGAAGCTATGATTTTCAGTCGTCGACAACCGCACCGGTCAGTACTTCGTTCGCCTTTACTTCCTCCGGTGTGGATTCCAGTGGGGCGACAATTGCGGAGGCAGGCGTGTTCGCGTTGGATGCTTCCAGTAATCTGACCGGCACGCTGGACGTCAACGACGGCGGAGCGGTCACGACAGGGACCGCCTTCCCAGTCGCGCCTGCGACTGTAGCGCTGGGGGTGGCTGACTCACTCGGTCGCGGAAGCGTCACTGGCAGTATCGACGGAATCACCGCAATCAACTTCTACGTCGTTGGTCCCGAAGTGCTTCGTCTCGTCGACGTGGACGCAGCCTCGGGTGACACGTCCGTTGGTTCGGCGTACGGCCAAGGTGCGGCCGGCACTACTCCGGTCTTTAGTGCTGCTTCGATCGGAACGTCGGTGTTCTCTGTTGCCGGCAATGACGTTGACCAATTTGCGGCCGCTGGTCGGTTCACTACCGACGGTGTCTCAACCTTCAGCGGTGTCGGGGATGAGAACGAATCCCTCTCGATCGGGAGCGTTCCCGTGCTCGCCGGAGGCTTCGGCGGGACATACGCGGTTAACGGCAGCGGGTACGGAAACTTTACATTTGGGGCTGCGGATGGCCTTGGATCTATGCTCGTTTTAGGGGTGTATGTGGTCGATCCGGCCCTCAACATTCTCGATCCCAACAACACAACTAACACAGTCGGGGAAGGGGGAGCTCTTTTTGCCGAAATGGATGCGAATCTCGTCGGCACTGGACTTCTTATTCCGCAAACCGATACCGACTTGAGCGCGCTCGCGGGACCGTTCGTCTTCGGAGCCCAGGGTAGTGGCACCGCCGAATCTACCGTAGGCCCTCCCCCGGTCACCGTCATCGATGAATTCGACTTCCTCGGTGAAGGGGCAATCGCGGGTGGTGCTTTCACCGGAACGGGTGTCCTCAGCGATCCGTTTGGATCGCTCACCGCCACATCCGTGCAATCGACCAACGCCGTGTTTTCCGCATCATTTGTCGATGACCTAGAAGGCATCGGACGCTCAACGAGCAATCTCCAAGTGTCCGCGACCTTCACTCCGCCCGCGACGCCCGATTTCCCCACGGTTCTCCTGGCCGTCACTGTCTACGAGGCGAATGCGGGGCAGGCATTCTGGATCGACACGGATGATCTGACAGACGTCTTTGCCGGATCTATACAGTCGAACATAGGGGTAGCCGCCGCTGCAAAAAAGAGGGCCCAGGCACGAACAAAGAACCAGAAACACTAACGACGCAAAGTGTGGTGCGGCCGGTTCGAACCCGTCGCACCACAGTTAATCTAGTGATGAGGTCGCTTGCAAGCCCGCTGCATTAGTCTCTCGAGCGTTGCGGGCGTCTTTTCGATTTGTGAAGGTGTGAGCCCGGATGCGGAGATGAAGAATTTTCGGTCTCGTATTTGTATCGCTTTCTTCCGAACAGCTCGCAGCCACCAAAAGGTTTGGCCAGATAAAACGGCCTTGACAATTTGGAAGATCGCGCTATACATGCGGGCAGCGATACAAGCGGCGTGGCGCTTCCCAACCACAAGGGTTCAGTATCGGTAGTAATCTCGGCGCGAAAGAATGGGGGCGAAAAGTGTCGAATACAAATCGATTGGTGTGTCTCTTCCTCTGTCTAGTTGCAATTCTCTTCGGATTTTCTGTTCCCGTCCTGGCACAGAACGTAGGGAGCCTGCACGGAACCGTGACCGATACGACCGGCGCTGCGGTTCCGCAGGCGACCGTGACTGTAACCGATTTGGCGACCGATGTGTCGCGCACGACGAAGACAGACAACAACGGGGCGTTTACTGTCGCGCAACTCAGTCCCGGTACGTACAAGGTTGAGGTCGAGAAGCCCGGCTTCAAGAAATACCTCGAACCTAGTGTTACGGTCTTGGTCGCTACATCGACCACTCTTGAGGTCCGTCTCAACCTGGGTACGGTTACCCAGACAGTGATTATCGAATCAGCAGCAACACCATCACTGAATACCGAGGACGCCACGGTGGGCAATCCGTTTGCGGAAGACGAAGTCAAAAGCCTACCGTTCCTCGCGCGAAACGTGGTCAACCTTCTTACGTTGCAGCCGGGCGTCGTCACTACCGGGAACTCCAACACCGACCAACTTGCAATGGGCTCGATCGGGACTCTTGACCCACGCGACGGTGCGGTGGACGGGGTTCGCGGGAACCAAACGAATGTGACGGTTGACGGCATCGATGCTAATGATTGGCAGAACCAGGCGGCCTTTACGAGCGCCCTGCCCATTACACTCGACTCGGTTCAGGAATTCCGCGTCACCACTACCAACGCCAATGCCACGGATGGCGTCGTGGGCGGCGCGCAGGTCGCTCTGGTTACAAAGAGCGGAACAAATGATTTCCACGGAAACCTGCGCTGGTATTACCGGACGTCCGGACCGTCTTCGAACGACTTCTTCAACAATCTGAATGGTATTCCTCGCGGCAAGGACCAACGAAACATCGGAGGGGGATCTCTGGGCGGCCCCATCAAGAAAAACCGCGCCTTCTTCTTTATCGACAATGAGGATCGTCGCGAATCGGTCTCTCAGGCTGCTCCCACTCGCACTGTACCCACCAGCACCTTGGCGGATGGAGTTTTGGTTTATCAGTGCGCCGTGGCGGCCGCATGCCCAGGCGGCACGGTCCAAGGCTTGACTGCCTCGCACACGGTTCCCGCGGGAGACTTTGGACTGCCACCCACTGCTGCGTCGGGTCCCTCAGTCCAGTCCTTGGACCCTGCGGGATTGGGCGTTAACCCGGCGATGGTCACCTACATGGCGCTGCTTCCGCCCGGTAACAGCCCCGCGTCAGGTTTCGATGGCGGCCTTGCCTTCAACGGTCTCAATTTCAACACGACTCTTCCGACGAAAAGCAATCTCTATACCGCCCGCGTGGACTACAATCTCACGCAGAATGGGCGTCAATCGATTTTTGTTCGCGGCTCGCTCGAAGGATTGAGCACCGGGCTGCTTCCCGGGGAGTTCCCCGGCCAGCCTGCAGCAGCTACTCTGCTGAACAACAGCCGTGGTATCGCCGTGAACTATAACGCGCAGATCGGTTCGAATGTGGTAAATAGCCTGCGCTACGGTCTGACCCGAATTGGCGTAAATATCTCGGGCGCGACCGGCCCAACGTTCGACGTTCGCAGCTTCAGCGACATTATAGACTTTGGAGCGCGGGCCGACCTTCGAACCGTACCGGTGAATCAAGTGAGCGATGACGTGACTTGGGCTCGCGGCAAGCACACTTGGTCTTTCGGTGGCGCCTTCTACTTTGTCCGCAACCAAACCACGAACGAGTTAAACTCCTTCCCGGGATTCGTTGTTAACAACGGTTTTTGTGTCAGCCTTTGCGATCAGGCGAATCCCAACGGCACGAATGCTCCGCTAGCTAATAATCCGACTGCGTTCGAGCGTGCTTTCATGATGCTCACCGGTTCGATCACGCAGGTGAACGCCACGTTTTTTGCGACTCCGCAAGGCGAGTTTCTGCCTGCGGGAAGTCCGGAGAAACGGGATTTTGCCGAGAACCTGTTTGAAACCTACGTGCAGGATAGCTGGAAGGTGCGCCCGAACATCACGGTGACGCTTGGTCTCCATTATGGCTACGAGACTCCGCCGTGGGAAGTCAACGGCTTCCAGGTCGCTCCGACAATCAACATCGCGCAATACTTCAAACAGCGTGAAATAAATATGGCGGCAGGCATCCCATCCAGCGCATCGCCGCTGTTGAGCTGGGGTTTGGCCGGCAAAGCAAATAACGGCGCAAACTCTTGGCTCACTCCGAATTATCACAACTTCGCGCCACGGCTTGCTGTCGCTTATTCACCGAACTTCGACTATGACTGGGCGCGAAAAATCTTTGGTAGCGGAAACCAATCAGTGTTCCGGCTTGGCGCGGGACTCTTCTACGATCGTGTCGGCCAGGCGCTCGCGGTGGACGCCGACCAGAACGGCTCTCCCGGGACGGCGACCGCGCTGATTAACCCGTCGACCCAATTCACGCTCGCCACTGCGCCGCGCTTCTCCGGCACGTGCTCGAGTACGGGTTGCACTGGCCTTCCGAACGCCGGGGAACCGTTCTTCACTCCTCCCACCGCGGCCACGTTTCCCTTTACACCTTCCAGCGCCGTCGGCACCGGCAACGCTCCTTCCAATCTTGGCTTCGCCGTGGATCCGCACCTGCAGACTCCCTACACCATCCACTTGACTGCTTCTTTCCAGCGCCAATTGCCGAAGGGCGTCGTTCTTGATGTAGCGTATGTGGGAACTCTGGGACGCCGCTTGCTCGCGAAAAACGACTTTGCTCAGTATCTGGATCTTACCGACACAGCTTCAAAAACCGATCTTTTCACCGCCTACCGAGAGCTTGCGAGGCTCGCGCAGGCGTCACCGAACAGCTCGGGCGCAGCGATCAATCCGAACAATTTCGCAGCGCTCTCGACCATCGCATCGATTCCGTATTTCAATGATCTGCTTCCCAACATGCCGGCATTTGCGGCGGCGTTTCTGGGCAATCCCGCCTATGCGAAGTTGACGCCGACCCAAGCTTTCTATGCATTTACGACAATTACGGCCGGGGCGGCCGGAGGGGGAGGTGCGTCTTGGTCCTGCGCTCTGTCTTTTTTGGACACTTCCGTGACACCGGGCGGCCTACCGACTCCTTGGAATTCGAAGCTGGATCCGAACAATTCCGGCTTCGTCTTGTTCCCGCAACAGTTCGCTCAACTGGATGCCTGGACCAACCTCGGAAATTCGAACTATAACAGCCTGCAAGTTACGTTGAAGAAGACCGTAGCCTACGGTTCATTTGCCTTCAATTATGTGTATTCGAAATCGATTGACAACTCTTCCGCCGCGGAAAACGGCGATTTGCTTAGTCCCACCGTATCGAATGGCACCGCGAACGGCTTGATTCAGAATCCATTTGAACCTGGGCTGAATCGCGCCGTTTCCGACTTTAATCTCAAGCACAACTTTACCGGCAGCGCGGTCATCGACCTGCCCTTCGGTAGGGGGCACCGCTGGGGCGGCGAATCAAACTGGATGGTGAACGCTTTGATTGGCGGTTGGGAAGTCACCTCTGCCATGAGGTGGCACTCGGGATTCCCGCTGAGCCCTGGGAACGGCTTCAACTTCCCGACGAACTTCTTTCTTACTGCCTCTGGGACAGAAGTAAATCCGCTCTCGAGCAATGTAACCAGGAATATTGGCCAAGTCAGCGGCGGCAGTCCCGTACTTCCGAATCTGTTCTCGAATCCGACCGCGGCTCAGGCGGACATTACCTTTACGTTGCCGGGATTACCGGGATCGCGCAACACACTGGTTGGCCCCGCCTTCGCCGCTGTGGATATGGGTATCAACAAGAGCTTCCGGATAACCGAGCGGCAGCGCCTTCAATTCAGGGTGACGGCGTTTAACCTATTCAACAGTGTCAATTTCAGTGACAATTCCCTCTCACTCGACCCGACTTCACCGGCTACGTTTGGGACCTTCACCGCAACGGCCAACCAAGGTCAGGCTTTCGGGCGGCAGGTGGAGTTCGCAGCTCGGTGGGAGTTTTAACTGAACTAAGACCTGTTTGGCAGAAGGCCTTTGCTTTGGCGAGGGCCTTCTTTTTTCGGCCTGAAACAAGCGTGCGCGAACAACAGCGAAAAGTTGACGCAATCGAACTTTGCTTTTTGCAGACTTGCGCTTAGAATTCCATTTGCCTCACCCACCCTCATCTTCGGCTCCGCCATGCCATCAAGTCGACGCCTAAAGATTTCGCGCAGGGAATTGCTCAGCGCCCTAAGCCTTGCCGGCGGCGGAATTTGCATCGGCCTCGATCGGATACTGTTACCCGCTCCGGTTTTCGGTCAATCGCGCGATACCTTTGCCGGTGGCGGGATGCTGGAAGTCGTTCCATTCGCGCGTGAGGGCAGGCCTCCTATGGATACGGCCATCGGTGAGGAACTCGATGGCCGCCTCTATACCGATCTCTCCGCGCTTTCGCCTGAAAACCCGGTCACGCCCGTAGGGCGGTTTTACGTCCGCACGCGCGCATCGGTGTTGCTCAAGGTCCCTGAACTCCAGTCCATCGAACTACACGGGCTCGCGGGTGCGCCCATTCACATAACCGTCGAAGAACTGCGCGCCCAGTCCCGGCCAATGGGAATCCACTTGATGGAGTGTGCCGGTAACACACGCGAAGGCCGCTTCGGCTTAATCAGCGTGGCGGATTGGACCGGCGTACCACTCGCCGATGTGGTGCAACGCCTGACGGCAATTCCCAAAGACACCCGCGTCCTGGTCTCCGGCTTCGATCGCTATGCTTCGACGTCTGTAAACTCCACGCCCGGAGCGAGCTGGATTTTCTCGCTCGACGACATTCATTCCACCGGCGCCTTCCTGGCCACCGAAATGGACGGGAAGCCTCTCACACGGGACCACGGTGCCCCAGTTCGTCTCGTCGTGCCCGGCTGGTATGGTTGTACTTGTATTAAATGGTTAAATGAGATGAGAGCCGTTCCTGACAACGCGGAGCCCACGTCGCAGATGCAAGAGTTCGCTTTTCGCACAATGCAGCAGGGATCGCCCAAGCTGGCACGCGATTACCAGGCTCCTGCCATTGATCAGGCCGCCATCGCTACTCGTGTGGAAAAATGGCGAGTTGGCGAGAGAATCAAATATCGAGTCGCCGGCATCCTGTGGGGCGGTACGAAGCCCGTGAAGCGTCTTGAGATTCGGTTTAATCCGGAGGAAGAATACGTTCGGGTGGATGAGGTCCAGCAGAGTTCCAATGATCCTTGGAACTTCTGGAGTCATTCTTGGTCACCGGCAAATCGGGGAACCTACTTGATTCGTTTGCGCGTAGCCGAACCGGTGATGCAGACTCGGCGACTCGACATGGGCTTTTACGTACGTGAAGTCGAAATCTCAGAAGTCTAGGGAGCATCGCAATCGCCGTTTAACAATTGCCCCATTATGCAGAAGTCCATTGGACATTATTTCTTGATCGTAAGAATGCTGGTCCTGGGTGTGTCACTTGTCTCCACCTCGTTCGCTCAGCACCAAGAGCACGACGCAAACATGGTTGGCTGGGTACCTCGCGAAATCCTCGAGCGTCCCGTGCCCCTGCGCCAGGGAATAGGGACCCTCCATGATCCTGTAACTACTTCGTCGCCCCAGGCCCAGTCCTTCTGCGATCAAGGCTTTGCTTACCTGCACTCTTTCGTTTGGATCGAGGCAGCGCGGTCGTTCCATCAAGCCCTGCGCCTTGATCCGAAACTCGCCATGGCGTACGTCGGCCTCTCCGACGCCTACATCGGGCTCGCCGATCCCGCGGCAGCTGGCGCAGCGCTCGAGAAAGCACAAAATCTCGCTGATTCAGTCACGGAATCGGAGCGCCGCAAGATCGAGATTCACGCGTTACTTCTTGCGTGGCTTGGCGACTCCGATCTTCAAAAATATTTCGCATATCGAACCGCTATCACAGCTGCGATTGCGGCAACTCCGAACGACCCGTGGCTCTGGATTCAGCGCGGATTCGCCGAAGAAGGCTCGCCGCACGCTCACGGGCAGAATGGCGGGCCCGACACAATCGCGTTCTACGAAGCGGCGCTTGCCCTTGCCCCGGACGAGTTCGCCGCCCATCACTATCTGGCGCATACATACGAGACGATCGGTCGCCCTCAAGACGCGTTGGCACAGAGCGAGGTCTACGTACGTATGGCTCCAGCCATTCCGCATGCTCATCACATGCACGGCCACGACCTGCGCTGGACCGGGCGCACGGAAGAGGCGATTACGGAGTTTGAGCGCGCTGACGAACTCGAAGAAAATTATTATCGCTCCGAAAATATAGCGGCGCGATATGACTGGCACCATATTCACAATCTGAGCCTGCTCGCGATGTGCCACCAGACTCTCGGTCAGATGAAATCAGCGGAGAAACTCTTTCGTGAAGCGTTCGCGTTGCCGGTTTACAACGACCTTGCGGAGTTCAATCGCCGTGAGTGGCCCGAATTCTTGCTCAGTCGCGGACGCTACGAAGAAGCCCTGGCGGCGGCACAGCAACTTGGTAATGGTCAATGGCCAATAGGCCGCTTCGCTGGTCACACGGCTGCCGGACGAGCGCTGCTTCGCCTCAACCGTGTGGAAGAGGCGCAATCGGAACTTTCACTAGCCGAACGGGAACTCGAGCACGTGCCAACGTCCGTAGTGACGCAATTGCCTGATGCGGGCCTGCTCAACGCGGAGATACTGCTCCGACAGGGCCGCATGGAGAAAAGTGATGCGCTATTTCACGAGATCGAAAAAAAAATCCGGGCAGTTCCCGGCCCGGACGCCTGGAGCCAGGCTCTCTTTCAGCTCGCCTCAATAGCCAGCTTCGCGCGCGACGCGGCAGATTGGGAGCTTGCGGAATTCACCGCCAAACAAATGATTGAGCACGACCCAAGTTACGCAGGTGGTTACTACGCACTCGGTCTTGCCGTGGAGCATCGTGGAGGAGAATCCGCCCGCGAGCAATTTGTAAAGGCTGAAAATCGGTGGGCCAGTGCTGACACCGACTTGGCGGAACTCGTGCAAGTCCGCCAAAAACTCACGGCACTAAAACCGTAGGCTCAAATCCTTCGAAACGAGAACTCTTCAGTGCGGCCCTCAAACATATCGTCGCAACATACCTGACGAATACTGTGGTTTAGGTCCAATATGCCGGAACCAGATCGAGTAAGTCGGTGTTCATCCCAAGAAGAGAACGTGATCCTTTCTAGCAGGACCAGCGATTATGACCTCGGAAGAAAACGGCTGAAGATTTTCCAATACGAAATAGGCGCTACGCGTTCGAGGAAGGCCAAGAACTTCGCATCGTTGCCCACCAGGACACGCGGCGAGCGGCGTTCGATACCCTTCACGATAATCTCACCGGCAGCTTCGGGAGGCATCCGCAACGCCTTTTTCGCGATAGCTTTACGTTTGGCGACTTCTTCCGGAGGCATCCCTTTCGGCACTCGAGCATTATCTGCAATGGAAGTCGCAATTCCGCCCGGGTGCACCACGGTGACTCCGATTTTCGAACCCGCCAGTTCCCACAGCAGCGAATTCGAAAATCCGCGCACGGCGAACTTGCTTGCCGAATAGGCGGTTTGCCCGGGCGGCGAGATTATCCCGTAAATACTCGAAAGATTCACGAGACGTGCGTCATTACTTTTTTGCAAAAGAGGCAGAAACGCTCGCGTCATGCGAACTACGCCCCAGAAGTTAATGTCGAAAAGCCACTCAAAATCTTCTTCGCTCACCACTTCGAAAGTGCCGCCGATGGCGACGCCGGCGTTGTTAATGAGGATGTCCACCCCGGGATGCATCGCGATCACGGCTTGTGGAAACGCTGCGACCGCACGGCGGTCTGCAACGTCAAGGTGGTGTTGAGTGATTCGCAGCGAGGCCGCTGGCGCGGTCGCGTTTGCCGGATGCGTTTGAGCTGATTGAGCCATACGAGCCGTATCTGACAAGCCCTCATCGTTCATGTCAGCGAGTGCGAGGTGACAACCGCGGCGCGCGAGCGATACGGCGATGGCACGCCCGATGCCGCTCGCGGCGCCAGTGATCACTGCCGTGCGATTCTCAACTTTCATTGTGCTGGTCATAATCTCCGGCCCGCAAGAAAACTCGGGCTGACTGTCACAAATCTCTTGCGGCGTGATGACTCTATCCCAGGCGGCGGTCTAAGTCGCGGAGGCTTGCGCACGGTCACGCTGAGTGGCGAGATATTCTAAAATTGCATGGCTCGCTATGCCAGGTTGATCGGTCTCGAAAATGTGACTGGCGCGAGGAATCATTACCAGTTTGGCGCCAGGGATACGTTCAGCGATCAAACGGCCGTTTTCGGGCGGAATAAGCAAGTCGGTCTCGCCGTGAATGACCAGTGTTGGAGCCGTTATTTGTGCGATGCGGCTGTAGGCTTCCCAACCCAGAATCCCTTGTAATTGCCCCACGTAGCCTTGTGCCGTGGGATACCACTTCATGCGGATAGCCATATCTTCGTCGATTCGCTCGCGCGGCGTGCCACGGTCATAAATGACTGGGATGATGGCCTCCTTTGCTTCTTCTGGAGTTATACCTTGGCGCATAAGAATTTCAAGCACCTCGGGTTCCGCCCGCACCGCATGAGGGCCACCCGCCGCAGTACAGCCCAAAATCAGCGAACGCAGGCGCTCCGGATATTGCAGCGCGAATTCCTGTGCGATCATGCCCCCCATCGAAACGCCAAATACGTGCGCGCTCTGGACACCCGCGACATCGAGGACGGCTGCTGCGTCGGAGGCCATCAACTCAATGGAGTAAACGCCCTCGGGTACGTCGCTTTGTCCCACCCCCCGATTATCCAGAGCGATGGTGCGGTAAGTTTGCGCAAGAATTGGGCGCGTGCGATGCCACATGTATGACGGATAGCTCAGGCCCTCGATGAGCAGCAGAGGTTCGCCTGAGCCCTGTTCGTCCCAGTAAATTTTGGCGTCCTGATTTTCAACAAATGGCATTGATCCTCCAATTGCTCAAAATACGAGCCCGCGCGGCGCGTGTGGAATAACCATCCAATCAGATAGCGACCAACAGATGAATGTTACTAACGCGGTTGGCATTGTATATAATCCGCCTCATCATGCCAAACCAAGAAACGCAGTATGACGTAGCTGACCGGATCGCAACGATTACGCTCAGCCGGCCCGATAAACTGAACGCCTGGACAGCGACAATGGAGCACGAAGTGCGCGCTGCTATGGCAGTAGCGGAGAACGACGATAACATCCGGGTGATCATTTTGACCGGCGCGGGACGCGGGTTCTGCGCGGGCGCGGACATGTCACTTTTGAGCACCATCTCGGAAAAAGGAATCAACGCGGCGCTGAGGGCGCAGGCCACGCAGGCTGCCGGCGGGATCGGCGAAGGCATCCGACCGGATTTTCGAAAGAAGTATTCGTACTTCCCGGCGCTCACCAAGCCCGTGATTGCGGCCATCAACGGACCAACCGTGGGCTTGGGTTTGCTGATTACTTTATATTGTGATTTACGTTTTGCTTCTGATGCGGCGCGATTCAGCACAGCGTTCGCGCGGCGGGGATTGATTGCCGAGTACGGAATGGCGTGGATGCTGCCGCGTCTGGTGGGCCATGCGAACGCGCTGGACCTGCTCTTCTCCGCGAGAATGATTGATGCGGCCGAAGCGTTGAGAATGGGCCTGGTGAATCAGGTTTACCCGCAGGAAACATTTGGTCAGAAGGTACGCGAATACGCGCTAGATTTGGCTTCCAACGTTAGCCCGCGCTCGTTGCGCGTGATCAAGAAGCAAGTGTACGACGCGATGTTCCAAACGCTTGCCGAATCGTTTGAAACCTCTGAACAAGAAATGCTTGCCAGCCTACAATGCGAAGATTTCAAGGAAGGGGTGGCACACTTTGTCGAAAAGCGTCCGCCGGTTTTCAAGGGAAAATAACCGAGATCTATGAGCTTTGAACTAAGCGCGAAGGCCAAGGAACTGCAGCAGCGTCTGCAGCGATTCATGGCCGCTTATGTGTATCCGAACGAGCAGCGATTCCATGAGGAAGTAGCGCGCGAGCGCTGGAAACCGACGAAGATCGTCGAAGAACTGAAGTCGAAGGCGCGCGGCGAGGGATTGTGGAACCTGTTCTTGCCGCAAGATCCAAACGGCGCGGGCCTGACAAACCTCGAGTACGCGCCGCTTTGCGAAATCATGGGGCGCAGTCATATGGCGCCGGAAGTATTCAATTGTTCTGCGCCTGACACTGGAAATATGGAAGTGCTGGCGCGCTATGGAACGCCCGAGCAGAAGAAGAAATGGCTGAAGCCGCTGCTGGCAGGCGAAATTCGATCCTGCTTCGCGATGACTGAGCCGAATGTGGCTTCCTCAGACGCAACGAACATTTCCGCAAGTATCGTGCGAGACGGCGATACGTACGTAATCAACGGACGGAAATGGTGGTCCTCTGGAGCCGGCGATCCGCGGTGCAAGATCGCTATCTTTATGGGCAAGACCGATCCCACGGCGCCAGCGTACAGACAGCAATCGATGATCCTGGTTCCTCTCGAGACGCCGGGAATCACAATCGTGCGGCTTTTAACTGTTTTTGGTTACGACCACGCGCCGCACGGCCACGCCGAAATTAATTTTGAGAATGTGCGCGTTCCGGCCGCGAACATGCTGCTTGGCGAAGGCCGCGGATTTGAGATCGCGCAAGGACGCCTGGGTCCGGGGCGGATTCATCACTGCATGCGTTGCATCGGCATCGCGGAGCGCGCGTTGGAAACCATGTGCAAACGGGTGCAGTCGAGAGTGGCCTTCGGAAAACCGCTGGCTGAGCAGGGAACGATTCGTGCAGGCATCGCCGAGTCTCGTATGGAAATTGAACAGGCGCGCCTGCTTACTCTGAAGGCAGCGCACATGATGGACACAGTCGGGAATAAAGCGGCGCGGGTCGAAATTGCAATGATCAAAATTGTGACGCCTAACGTTGCATTGCGCGTGCTGG
>Ga0210383_10003205_pt1 | contig 14695 bp, 14 predicted proteins | sample IncBWC14OmetaG_FD_160072 | JGI IMG/M metagenome (GOLD analysis project Ga0210383, IMG submission 160072) | Forest soil microbial communities from Barre Woods Harvard Forest LTER site, Petersham, Massachusetts, United States - Inc-BW-C-14-O ...
GATCGGCGAAATCACGCAACAGCCGCGCTATTACGACTACATCTCGCGCCTCGCACCCGCGGGTCAGCAAGGGACCTACATGGGGTTTGCGTTCCTTCCGCTCGGTATCGGATCATTTATTGCGGGCAAGTTCAGCGGGTGGCTGATGCATCACTTCGGCGAAGAGATGCACCGGCCGGCAATGGTCTGGTGGTCGGTGGTTGCGGTTGGCGTCGCCACCACAATACTGCTGTGGATTTATGACAAATACGCGAGAGTCCCCGCCGTCGGTCCAGCCGGCTAGCGCGCGAGGATTCGAGCCTTGACTTCGGTCCCGGCCTCTGGAATCATTCGCCCCCAGCAAGCGAATCAGAAGGAGGTTCCATGCCACATTACTTGCACCAGGTAGCATATTCGCGCGAGGGCTGGGCTGCTCTGCTGGCGAATCCGCAGAACCGCATTGAGGCGGTGCGGCCGGCAATCGAGAAACTCGGCGGCAAGGTCGAAGCCGCCTGGTTCTCGTTTGGAGACTACGACGTGATCGTGATTGCGCAACTCCCCGACAACGTGAGCGCAGCCGCGATCGCCATGGCCTTTGCGGGCGGCGGGGCCTGCAAGTCAGTGCAGACGACGCCGTTGATTTCCCCGGAAGAGGCGTTGCAGGCCCTGAAGAAGGCTGGGGAATGCGGGTATCGGCCCGCGTCGTCCCCCGCGCGCGCAGCATGAGTATCGGCCAGAAATAAAGCAACGAACGGCCACAGGCGGCCCTTGCGGCCGCCTTTGTGGATAGGCTCAGCTTGATGATGCTTGGGATAGTAGTTGAGGTAATGCTTATGTGGGGACAGCCGCCCTGGGCTGTTCGGTCGAGCGAAGCTCGACGGTTTCTTCGTCACGGCCGGCAAGCTGACTCACTACCTAGCTTTCAGATAGTTGAATTCCATGCCTTCACGCAGCGACACTCCATCAGAACTCGCCGCGCAGATTCGCAAAATGCTGAAAAGCGGCCGATCGCTCGAGCATGCCGCAGGCGTGCAGTGGTTTTTCCAAGCTGAGATCAAATCGCACGGCTGGTACACGGCCGACCTGCGCCGGGCAGCGCGAAGTTTCCGGCGGGAGATTCGGAAAGCGTTCGGACTCGATTTCGTTGTGAGGGTCGCCGATGAACTTTTTTCCGGGAGCGTTCTGGAAGAAAAAATCGCCGCCGTGTTCCTTTTGGAAAAGCTCGACACTGAGTTCAGCGATCGCGAGTTCAAACTGCTCGAATCCTGGCTCGACCGCATCAGCAGTTGGGCCGACCACGACGCCTTAGTGCACGACCTGATCGCGCCCATGGTAGCGTCCAGTCCTGCGCGCGTGAAGAATGTGTTTCGCTGGGCGAAGTCTCGAAATCGCTGGCATCGGCGGGCGGCGTGCGTAGCTCTGATTCGGGGCACACGGGCGAAAATGTTCTTCCCTGAGATCACGAAACTCTCCAATTCGCTTCTCGCCGACGAATGACGATATGGTGCAGAAAGGCCTGGGCTGGCTGCTGCGCGAAACCGCAAAGTTCGACCCCAAGCGCACCGTGCCGTATTTGATGAAGATTCGCAGGCGTGCGCCACGCCTGGTGCTGCGCACCGCGTGCGAAACGCTGCCGCCGACAATGAAGAAGCGGATCCTGGCCGTTTAGCGTGCGTAGCCGAAAGTGGACGGCCGGAACGTGGGTTGCCGCGTGTAGTTAGGTGGAGTTTGCCTCACGTTGCCTCGGCGCGATTCGCTCAAATGCTTCGGCTTTGTTTACAATAGAAGTTTGCCCATGAACCTGCCCGCCATCCAAGCTGCACTGCGCGAACGGAACATCGACGGCTGGCTTTTCTACGACCATCACCATCGCGATCCCATCGCTTATCGCGTGCTCGGTTTGTCTCCCGGTTTGATGGTCACGCGCCGCTGGTTCTATCTGCTTCCCGCAGAGGGAGAGCCGGTGAAACTGGTGCACAAGATTGAGGCGGGGCATCTCGACACGCTTCCCGGCAACAAGCATCTGTATTCCGGCTGGCAGGAATTATTCGCCACCCTCAAGACGATCCTGGCTCCCTACCGTGACCTCGCCATGCAGTACTCGCCCAACAACATCGTCTTCACGGTTTCGCTCGTCGATGGCGGCACGATCGACTTGATCCGCGGACTGGGAAAAAACGTTGTAAGTTCCGCGGACCTGGTGGCGCAGTTCGAATCAACCTGGAGCGAAGAGCAGATCGAGACTCACTTTGCCGCGCGCGACAGCATCGACAAGATTGTGGCCGCGGCCTTCCAGGAGATTGGGCGGCGCGTGCGGAACGGCGGAACCAAAGAACACGAAATTCAGCAATGGTTTATGGAAGCGTTCCAGCGCGAAAACCTGCTGACCGATGATCCGCCCATCGTTGCGGTAAACGCCAACGCTGGCAATCCGCACTACGAACCTAACCCCGGTCGCCCCGTGCCGGTACGCGAAGGCGATCTCGTGCTGCTCGATGTGTGGGGAAAAAAGAACACTCCCGGCGCTGTCTACTATGACATTACGTGGATGGGTTTTGTGGGGGCCGCGCCCTCGGGACGCATGCGTGAAATTTTTCAGATCGTGCGCGACGCGCGCGATGCCGGAGTGAAAACTGCGATCGACGCCATCGCCGCCGGACGCCGCATCGCCGGCTGGGAAGTGGACCGGGCCACGCGCGGCCACATCCGGGAAAAAGGCTACGGCGAATATTTCATTCATCGCACCGGACACTCGATCGGCACCGACGTCCACGCCAATGGCGCGAACATGGACGATCTCGAGATCCACGACGAGCGGCAACTTCTTCCCAACTCTTGTTTCTCGATTGAGCCCGGCATCTACCTGCCCGAGTTTGGCGTCCGCAGCGAGGTGAACGTGCTGGTGCGCGCAAAGTCGGCGGATGTGACGGGAAAAATCCAACGCGAGATCGTGACCATCTAATGGCAAATTCCACGGCAAAAGCAAGAACAGAAGAGACTGCGCCGGTCAATCTGATGGCGGTGGTCGCTCCCGCGCTGGGATGGCTGATTCCCGGCGCCGGCCACATGATCCAGAAGCGCTGGATACGCGGCATCCTGCTGCTGATCTCAATCGCAACTCTTTTCGTGCTGGGACTGATGATGCAGGGCCGCATCTACAAGGTGAACGGCGGCGACATTCTCGACATCCTCGGCTTCATCGGCGACATGGGAGCAGGTGGCCTCTACATCGTCACCCTCGCTCAGGATTGGGGCCAGGGGGCAATCGCTTTCGCCACGGCCGACTACGGAACAAAGTTTATGATCGTCGCGGGACTGCTGAACTTTATCGCGGTCGCTGACGCGTATCACATCGCGATTGGGAAGAAACAATGAAAAAGCTCTCAGCTCTCAGCCGTCAACCGTCAGCGGGAACCTTCCGCTCCGCGGAGGAACTGTGACGCTACACTTCGGCCACTTCAGCGCGGCGGTGGTGTTTGCGCTGTTCACCTCCATCGTCTTCGGCATCACCCACCGGGAAAATACCCGTGCCATGGTGCGCTACGGCCTCTACTGTTTCGCCGTCTTCCTCGGCGGCACTATCCTCGCGGGCTGGGCGATGTGGGTGTTGAGAAGATAGTTTTCAGCAATCAGCTCTTAGCTATTCGCCTTTAGCTTCCGGCTCACCGATTCTGAATCAACCGGAAGCGAAGCAAGTCGCCGAAAAAGGGCGAGTCATTCCGGCAAAGCTAACAGCTAAAAGCCCTTCTCACCCTTGCCACACAAACGCATCAAAGATTCGCTTCGTATCGAAATTCAGCCGGCGGTAGAGATCCACCGCGCGGGCGTTAGCTTCCGTCACGGTCAGCGAGAGCAGCGAAAAATTCCGTTTCCTGAGGTCTGCGACCGTTGCTGCCAGCAAAGCTTCGCCAATGCCGCGGGACCGGTAGTCCGGCAGAATACAGATCTGGGTCACATGACCCACGTCGTGGCGCACGCGGGAACACAGAATTAACCCAATCAGATTCTTGGCTTTTCGATCCAGCGCGACATACGAAGATTCCGCGTCGAACAAACCGCATCCCGGAAAGCGCACAATGTTATTGAGAAAGCGCAGCGACCCGCTAAGCGTGTGGTATTGATCGTTGATCTGTGCATCCACGTGTCCGCGATAAGCCGCGGTAATCACGGCTGCGGCCGCCTGGTAATCGCCCTCAGCCCACCGGCGGATTTCCACCTCCGGGTGCAGAACCCTCGACGGCGTGGCCGCCTTACCTTCTAGCGGCAAGACCATAAACAGCCGCGGGTGGCGCTGGAATCCCTGCTCCAGAAACGGACGCGCCACGGCTCCGGCTTCGTGCGCCAGCAATTGCGCCTCGACCCGGTGAATCCCCGGCGACTGTTGCAGCGTCTCGATCACATGCGTAAGCAGCCGCAGCTCGACTTGGCGCGAATCGGGCAGGCGCGCGCCATTCGTCACGTACAGGTCGCCGATCACTCCCTTGCTTCCCTCATAAACAAAAAAGGAGTAACCAAAGATGCGCCCACGATCCACCGCGGCGTAGCCCGGCAAAATTTTTGCATCGACGTAGCGGAGAATCATCTCGGCCGAGCCGCTATAGTCCCACGAAAGCAGGCCCGCCCAGAGCTGCGTCTCGTCTTCGAGAAGCGGACGCAAATCCACAGAAGAAAAATGCCTGAGGTCGAGAATCTCCAAAGCGCTCCTGCTTCGTCGGCCGCAAGAAAAGAGGTGGCAACAACCGCGGCGGCAAAAGTTCGAGTGTAGTGGGTTCGCTGACCAGAGGCAAACACCCCGAACAACGGGCGGCAACAGCCGTGGCCCTTGAAATCTTTACGAATGCGTGCCCTCCCGTGGAAGAGCGGCGCTTCAGCGCCGCCTAAACTCCTGCAATCACTGCGGGCTTCCGCCCGCTGGTCGCGCTTCTGCGTCCACAACGAGGGTTTCTCGCAACCTCTAGTGCGGCGAGCCTGATCCCGCTGCCGCAACCCAATAATAGTCAACGTGCTGCGGAGCAAAGTGTCCAAGCAGAAGAATGCGTCGGTCGGCAACTTGCCTCACAACTTCCGTCCGCGAATTCTCCGGCGCTACCAGCAGATGCTCCTCGGCTGGAACACTGTCCCTCTCATAGCGACGAACCATTTGGTTACGATAAAACGCCAGGCCATACTCGGTTTCGCGGCGAACCCCGAAGACAGCAAGCGGCAATGAATAGGTTTCCACGCTTGCGATCTGCCTGGCCAGAGGGCGAGACGAGAGAGTCTGGTCGAGCGACACCGAACCGATTTTCAGAACAGCCGCAACCGCCAGCACCACCGGGATCAACGTAACGAAACGCAGCACGCGCAATCCCGCGCGGCTGAATAGCGTGAAGGCGACGCCAGCCGCCAGCACGAAACCAAAAGCCAGGGCACCCACCATGGAGTGTCCCCGTGGCAGGCGATGTTGCATCGCCACGTAGCCGGCGAACAACGCCGGCACGATGCACGCGCCCGCCAGCACAGCATGCAACACCACCAGCCACTTCGCAGGAGTTGCATCTTCTTCTTGCTTCAGATGCCGTCCCAGATAATCCGCAAGTGCCAGCGCGCCCGCCGGGACCGCTGGAAGTATGTAACCCGGCAGCTTGGATTGCGAAAGCGAAAAAAATACTACCGGCACAATCAGCCATAACAACAGAAAAAACCGAAACTGAGTTTCGCAGTTTTCGTTCGCCGGAGCGTTCGATGACCTCTCAGCCCACCACAATCGCGTCGACTCGACCAGTGCCGCCGCCACAAAAACCGCCCACGGCACCAATGCCAACAAGGTGACGGGCAGGTAGAACCAGAACGGCGCGTGGTGGTGATACAGATTGCTCGAAAAGCGCTCCAGGTTGTGTTGCAAAAAGAAAACCCGGAAGAACTCAGGGTTTCGCAGCTGCGCGGCAAAATACCAGGGCACAGAAATCGCGCAGAAAAGCGCGACGCCAGGCAGCCAGAGCGTCTTCACAAGCACCCGGAATTCGCGGGCGGCCACCGCGTAGAACACTAGGATCAAACCAGCCAGAAACGGCGCAACCGGCCCTTTGGCCAGAGTACCCAGAGCCAGGAAAAAATAAAACGCCGCGAGATAAGCTCTCTTCCCGCTCTCGCGCCAGCCCCACCATGCCAGCATGGCGATGGAAAACGTGGAAGCCAGCGCCATGTCGGTGCCGGCCGCCCGCGCGTAACCAATCACGCCCGCGCAGGAAGCCGTAATCAGGGTGCCATCCAGCTCAACTCCGGGACGGAAGCGGCGCAAGAAAACATAGACAGCGATCACCAGCAATGTCGCATCGAACGCGGAAGGCACGCGCGCTGCCGCGTCGCTCACACCGTACAAAGAATAGGCAACCATCGCTTGCCAGTAATACAACGGCGGTTTTTCCAGCCAAGGCTGTCCACCCAGAATCGGAGTGATCCAATCGTGGCGTTCCAGCATTTCGCGCGCGACCTGCGCGTAGCGTGGCTCGTCAGCGCCCACCAGTCCAAATTGTCCCAAGCCGTAGAAAAAGAGAAACGCGCAAAAACCCGCCAGCAGAACGACGTCGGTGCGCGTGCGGGTGGTCATGGTGAATGGCTGATTGTTGATTCTTGATTGCTGATTGAACCCCTCAACAGCCGGCAGTTTGGGTTCTTCAATCAGAAATCAACAATCAGAAATCAACAATCGACTCTCTATTGCACCGCCGTCCCGCTCCGCAGATGAACCAGAACCTGCCGCACGGCCTCGGCCAAGGGCCCGTCCACCGAACAGCCGCTGGCGCATTCGTGGCCCCCGCCGCCGAAGTTCTGGGCGATACGCGCAACGTCGAGTTTGCCTTTGCGGCGCAAGCTCACCCGCTGGCGCCCATCAGGAAGCTCGCGAAAAAAGGCCGCCACTTCCACTTCACCGATCGACAGAACATAATTCACCAGTCCCTCGCAATCTTCTTCCCGGGCGCCGCAACGATCCATCTGTTCCTGCGTCACCCACACCCAGCCCAGATTGCCTTCCTGCCGCAGGTTGCGCAGCGCCTCGCCCAGCAACCGCAACTTGGCGCCGGAATGTGCGAAGTAAATGCCGCGCGCGCAGTGCGCCGGATCGGCCCCCGCCAACACCAGCTCGCGAGCCAGTGCGAACGTGTTTTCGTTGGTGCCTTGAAACATGAACGAGCCGGTGTCGGTCATCAGCGCCGTGTAAAGACAGGTCGCGATCTCCGGAGAAAATTTCACGCGAGCCTCACGGGCCAGGCGGAAAACCATTTCCGCGGTCGCCACCGCATGCGGATCGATCCAGTTGACGTGCGCGAACGGACGGCCGGTCGCATGGTGATCGATGCTGATCAGAAATCGATTTTCCAGACCTTCCAGCCGCGTGCGATGTATGCTGTCACATTCCAGAATGATGGCCGCCTCATAACTTCCGCTTACGGTGTTGGACTGCAGCACCTCATCGGCGAAAGGCAGAGCCCGATAGATGCGCGGAACTCCATCGTGCAGCACCACATCGGCGTGTTTCCCCAAGGCGCGCAGAATCTGGCAGCACGCCAGCGCAGACCCCACCGCGTCCCCATCGGGACGCGCGTGCGAGGTCAGCACAAAACGTTCACGCTGCTCAATCTGCTTTAGAACGTCCTGCAACATGCCGCTATTTTTTCTCCTTCGCCCGTGCCGCGCTGCGGGCCGCACTCTTCTTCGCGCGCAGCCTCGTGCGCTGCAATAATTCTTCCACTCGTGCCTTCTCGATGTCGGAACGATCCAGCCGGAAATGCAATTCCGGTGCGCGTCGCAAACGCAGGCGCTCCACCAGTTCATGTCTTATATATTCCCGCGCGGCCTCTAGCCCCTCCAGGCTGCGGTCGGCCTCCGCATCGTCGCCATCCACAAACACCCACACCTGCGCCGACCGCCCGTCGTCCGCCACCATCACACTGCTCACGCTCACCAACCCAATCCGCGGATCCGCCAGCTCGCCTTCGACCAGAGTCTCAATCTCCTCGCGCAGAGCTTCGCCTACACGACCGCGATGATACTTGAGCCCACGCTTCTCCAAACTTCACCTCGGATAAAACCCATGACAATATCAGAAAATCGCTCGCGTGTGTTAGCCCAAGAGCATCATTGTCTCGCGCTTTCGTGGGGGTGGGGTAAGTACAGAAGTAACAAGACGATAGACGGCCGGCGGGTTGCTAGAATGACCCGGTGGGAGGAGCCACGAGATCGAATCGGTGGCTTGCGCCGGTCGTGCTACTGTCTTTCTTCACGCTTCAGGGACACATCCAAGCAGCCGAAGAAATTATTGAACTTCAACTGCAACATTCTAAGTGTCTCTGTGGCATCGTCACATACGCCAACGGTGACCCGGCGCAGAACGCTAGGGTGGAAGAGTTCGGACCAGATTGGAAAGAGGCGCTAGGATCGACGAACACAGATTCAGATGGCCAGTTCACACTCGCTCCAGTCAAGGGAAGACACGTCTACGATCTTCAAGTCTCGGCGCGAGCACCGGGGGTCAACCCGCTGCAGGCCCCTGTTCAGATTAGCCGCTTTCGGGGAACTGAGCTGCTGTGTCTCCGACTGCACTTGGCGTAAGAGTCCTGCGCTCACGAGAAGTCGTCCTGCGCGGAACGTTGCAATAAAAACCGTCTAGTAGTACTCGACCGAAGAATCCTCAACATCCGCGCCGTGGTTATTGGCGATGCGGGTAGCCGCCCGCTCCACGTTCCTCATCAAGCCATCGAGATAGTCACGCGAATCAGAGACGCTGACCACCCCGACAGTAGCCCGGTTCCACAAGTTGGAGGCGTCCAGCTCGGCCACAGAAATGTTGAAACTCGCGCGCAGACGATCCTTCAAACTGCGCACGACCTGCCGTTTGTCCTTGAGAGAATGTGCCGCTTCGATGTGCAGTTCGAGGGTAAGGAAGGCGATCATAAAAAGGGGCTAGGGTTCAGGGATCAGAAAAACTGGCCCCTGATCCCCGATCCCTGGCCCCTGCTTTAAGCGATCACTTCTGCCGCAATCCGCTCCGTAACGAACGCCTCGATCACGTCGCGCGCCTTGATGTCGCCGTAGTTTGAGATCGAGATGCCGCACTCCATACCGTTGGTCACTTCTTTAGCATCGTCCTTGAAGCGGCGCAGCGAGCCGATCTTGCCCTTGAACACCACCACGTTGTCGCGCAGCAGTCGCACTTCGGAATCGCGCTTGATCAGGCCGTCGGTCACGCGGCATCCGGCAATCGTTCCCACCTTCGGGATGCGGAAAGTTTCGAGCACTTCGGCGCGGCCCTGGTAAGTTTCCTTGATCGTGGGTTCGAGCAGCCCGGTCATGGCGCGCTTGATCTCGTCCTGCAGTTCGTAAATGATCGAGTGCAGCCGGATGTCCACTTCTTCCTGCTCGGCCAGTTCCTGCGCTTTCCGCTCGGGCCGCACGTTGAAGCCGATGATGATGGCGTTCGACGCCGAAGCCAGCAGCACATCCGTTTCCGTAATGGCGCCAACTCCGGACCGCAGCACCTTGAGGCGAACTTTTTCGTTCGACAATTTCGCAAGCAGATCGCCCAGCACTTCGACCGACCCTTGCACATCGCCCTTCAGGATGATGTTCAGTTCCTTGGTGCCGGCCGTCTTGATCTGTTCGGCAAGGCCTTCGAGCGACACGCGTGAACTCTTCGCCAGCATCGCCTCGCGCGCTTTCTGTTCGCGATATTCCGAAATGCCGCGCGCCTTGTCGCGGTCCGCAACTACCACGAACTGATCGCCCGCCTGCGGCAGACCTTCCATGCCCAGAATTTCCACCGGCGTCGACGGAGGAGCCTCCTGCAACGCCGCCCCGCGATCGTCAAACATGGCGCGGACTTTGCCGTACACGTTCCCCACCACAAAATTATCTCCGGCTCTCAGCGTGCCGTTCTGCACCAGCACCGTGGCCACAGGCCCGCGGCCGCGGTCGAGCTTGGCTTCGAGCACCACGCCCGTGGCGGCGCGCTCGGGCGTAGCTTTCAGTTCTCCCAGGTCGGCGACCAGGGCAATCATTTCCATCAGCAGGTTCAGATTGGTTTTCTTTTTCGCGGAGACATCCACGAACACGGTCTTACCGCCCCAGTCTTCCGGCATCAGCCCGCGATCGGCGAGCTGTTTCTTCACCCGGTCCGGCAGAGCTTCTGGCTTATCGATCTTGTTCACCGCCACGATGATGGGAACTTCCGCGGCGTGCGCGTGATCAATCGCCTCCAACGTCTGCGGCATCACGCCGTCATCGGCCGCCACCACCAGCACCACAATGTCGGTCGCCTTTGCGCCGCGCGAACGCATACGGGTAAACGCTTCGTGGCCCGGCGTATCGAGGAACACAATCTCGCGTCCGAATGCGGGCGACGCCGTGTCGACAATCCGAACCTTGTAGGCACCAATGTGCTGAGTAATACCGCCAGCCTCCCCGCCGGCCACGTTCGTGAGGCGAATCGCATCCAGCAGCGTGGTCTTGCCGTGATCCACGTGGCCCATGATCGTGACCACCGGCGGCCGCGGCACCACTTCCACGCTCGTATCTTCGGTGACGGCCGCGTCAATTTCCTTCGAAGCCTGCTCTTCGAACGTGATCACGTTCGTCTCAGCCCCGAAAAAGCGCGCCATCTCACTGGCCAGTTCCGCGTCGAGCGTCTGGTTCACCGTGGCGAACACGCCGCGCCCCAGCAGCCGCGAGATCACATCCTTCACGCGAATGTCCAGCTTCTCTGCCAGATCTTTCACGCTGATGCCTTCGGTGATGGTAATGCTCCGCGTGATCGGCAGCGGCTCGTTCGACACCACCATGCGCGATGGCGGAACGTAGCCCTTCATCGGGCCTTCTTTCACGCCTCGCGGAACGTAACGCTGCCCCGGCCGTCGCGAAGGCGCTCCCGGACGGCTGCCCGGACGCACTGGTCCCGGCGGTGGAAGCCCCGGACCTACGCCCAGCGGACGCGTGCCCGTCGGCGACTGCCGCGTTGGATGCATCGGACGCCGCTCCCCAGGCCGCGCAGCCGGACGCGGAGGACCACCCGGCACTTGCGGCCGCGGTCGCTGAAAAATTGGTTGTCCCGGCACCGGACGCCCCGGCGCTGGACGCAACGTGCCCGGAGCCGAAGCCCCAGCTTGGGCGGTGGGCGCAACCGGCCGAGGCGGCGGAGCCTTATATACAGGCCGCGGCCCGGTCTGCGGCACGATCATGCGCGGCAAAGGAGTCTGCGGAACAACGGGAGCAGGTGGGCGCGGCGCGGCCACCGGTGCTGGTCCGGAAACAGGCGTTGAAGCTTGCGATGGAACCTGCGGTGCAACACCAGACACAGAAGCCGGAGGCGCACTTGGCGCGGACGGCGCCACAGGCCGCGCAGGCGGAGCTGAAACCGCCGGAGGCGCAAACACCGGCCTCTCAATCGGCGAAGGAGTTACGAACCGAGGCGCAACCGGCGGAGCCGCTGGCGGCGTAACCACAGCGCTCGCAGATACCACAGGTGCAACCGGCGTCTTCGCCACCGGAGGCGCCGCAGCCGCCACAGGCCTGCTGATAACCGGAGGCGCAGGAATCGCCGCAGGCGGATGCGCCACAGGCGGCGCCACACGCGCCGCTGGCACGGATGCAGCCTCTTTCCGCTGCGTAATCGCCTTCAACACATCTCCCGGCCGGGTGATGTGCGACAGGTCAATCTTGGTTTTGATTTCGTCTTCGCCACGCAGATTGCGGGCGGATCGCGCAGAGGGAGCCGCTTCCGCGGAGGCACGGAAGTGCACCCGTACTTTTTCTGCTTCGAAGTCTTCCAGTGAACTGGAATGGGTCTTCTTCTCGGTCACCCCGACTGCCTGCAGGACATCGAGAATAGCCTTGCTTTTAACTTCCAGCTCCCTGGCGAGATCGTTGATTCGAACCTTGCTCATCCGGCCTTTCTTGCTTCCGCGTGTGCTCAGGTCTTCATCTGAGCCTCACTCGGTTCAGCTTGGTGGGCATGCGGAATGTCTTCGCGCTTGCCATCACTACTCTTTGACTTCCAGATCTTTCACTTGCACTTGCCCATCTTCACTTTCCGGCGACGCAATTGTTTCCGCGTCCTCACCGTGCGTTGCATCAGAAACAGATTCCAGCGGAGCTTCTTCCGCGGTCTCGGATTCGACAGCCGGCTCGGCAAGCACGTCGGCCTCCACAGAACCCTCCGCCGTAGCTTCCAGCGATACCGCTTCGCCCTCGGCCACACCCTCCGCGGAAACTTCCCCTTCCGCGGATACACCCTCCAGGCTGGCGAAATAATTATTCACCGCGAGGCTGATTTTTTCCACTGTCTTCGGCCCGATGCCCTCGATCGCTTCCAGTTGCTCCGGCGTCATGTCCGCCAGCGCTTCCACGGTGGTCACACCCGCGGCCGCAAGCTTCTCAATCAGTCCTTCGCCCAGACCAGGCACGCTCTCCAGAGGAGTGGTCGCCGGAGGCGCCATCGCCGCCATCTGCTGCTCCACTTCCTGCCGCTTCTCTTCTTCGCTCTTGATGTCAATCTTCCACCCAAGCAACTTGGCCGCCAGCCGCACGTTCTGGCCCTTCTTGCCGATGGCAAGCGAAAGCTGGCTGTCATCCACGACAACCTCAAGATGCTTATCCGCGCTGTCGACCACGGTCACGCGGCTTACCTTCGCCGGCTGCAACGCCTTCTCGGCAAAAGTCACCGCATCTTCGTGATACTCGATGATGTCGATCTTCTCTCCGCGCAGCTCGCGGATAATCGATTGCACCCGCATTCCCTTCATGCCCACGCAGGCGCCCACCGCGTCCACGTCCTTGTCCTTCGACATGACCGCGATCTTCGTGCGTTCCCCGGCCTCGCGCGCAATCGCGCGGATCACAACCGTCCCGTCGTAAATCTCCGGCACTTCCGTCTGAAACAAATGCTGCACCAGGTCCGGAGCCGCGCGCGACACCACCACTCCCGGCCCTTTGGAAGCTCTTTCCACCCGCGCAATCACCACCCGCACCCGCTCGCTGATCGCGAACGACTCCAGCCGCGACTGTTCCTTGCGCGGCATGCGAGCTTCGGCCTTGCCGATGTCGAAGATCACGTCGGGCCCTTCCACGCGCTTCACCGTCGCGTTGACAATCTCGCCCACGCGCCCGATGTATTCGTTGTAAACCGTGTCGCGTTCCGCTTCCCGCACTTTCTGGAAGATGACCTGCTTCGCCAGCTGCGCCGCGATCCGACCCAGAATGCCTTCGGTGACTTTCGGAATCTGCAGCTCGCCGCCGATCTCCAGCTTCGGGTCGACCTTGCGCGCGTCTTCCAGCGTGATCTGCAGGTTCGGATCTTCCACCTGCTCCGGAAGTTCCACCACGGTCTTCACCGCGAACGCATTGATCTTGCCGGTTTCCTTATCCAGCTTGGCCCGCAGGTTCTCCTGCGACTTGTAGTACTTGCGCGTGGCCATAACAATGGCGTCTTCCACCGCGCTGACCACAATCTGCGGATCAATCCCTTTTTCCCGGCTCAGTGCGTCAATCGTGTTGTAGAGCTCGCTTGCCATAGCTGAATTCTTTCGTTGCAATCTCAACCGCGGCTTCGGGCTTCGGCGATCAGGCTTCAGCAAAGCCGAAACTCAAACCCGCGTCCCGTCCGCCACCCAGCCCGCTAAACCGATCCGCCTCGCCGAAGCCCGAAAGCTGAAGCCCGACGCCCGCCTTCAGATCTCCGGCACTAAGTTCGCACTCTCCACATTGGCGAACTCAATTTCAATCTTCTGTTCCGGTGCCGCAGCCACCGCCGCGCCCATCTTCTTGCGAGACTTTTTGCTGGCCACGCTCAAGTCCAGCGTCAACCGGCCGTCGCGAAAACTTTCCAGCCGCCCGTCAAAGTAGCGGTTATTATTCACCGGATTCCGCGTCATCAACTTCATGCGGCTGCCGGTAAAGCGCTCAAAGTCCGCCGCTCTGGTCAACTTCCGGTCCAGCCCCGGGGACGAAACTTCCAGCGTGTAGGAACCGTCCGGCGCGGCGTCTTCCACCTCAAGCACGGTGCCAAACTCGCGGCTGAAGTTGGCACAGTCCTCGTGCGTGACACCTTGCGGCACCCCCTGAGCAACCCCGCCCAGCGCACCCGCGCCCGCGGCAGGCTTGTCCAGATACACCCGCAGCATGCGGCTCTTGCCGCCGCCGCGGAATTCCACATCGACCACTTCGAGTCCGCTGGAGGAGGCTACCCGCTCCGCGATTTCCCGCACGCGATCAACGTCAAGCGCCATGAATGCAATAACTTACCGTCAAACTCCAAAATACAATCCCGGTGCAACTAAAAAGTGGGCTTGCGCCCACTGGTGTGCCTCGCCAACTACTGGTATTACACAACAGTTCTCAATTCCCTAATATACGCCCGCAGTCTCCAAAAGACAAACGCCCCGGAACCGGATCAAGAGCCAAACTAGCCCGCGCGCCCGGTCGTTCCAAGCGCAAATGAAAGCCTTGTCATTCCGACATCGGGGGAGACGGAGATTCCTCTGCGCGTGAGGCAAGACACGCGCTGTCCACAGCTCACGGCAAATCAGGGCGTCGGTACCACCCCCGGAATCGGTTTTGTATTCGCAATGCAAAAGCCTCGAAAAAGAGCCAACTGGGACCTATAATGGCGAACGCGAAGTGGTTCGCCTCCGCACGGGGTCCTGATGCTTTCGGCGTGCTCCCTTAGAAAAGAAAGTCACCGTTC
>Ga0210383_10003207_pt1 | contig 14694 bp, 15 predicted proteins | sample IncBWC14OmetaG_FD_160072 | JGI IMG/M metagenome (GOLD analysis project Ga0210383, IMG submission 160072) | Forest soil microbial communities from Barre Woods Harvard Forest LTER site, Petersham, Massachusetts, United States - Inc-BW-C-14-O ...
GTAGGTTATTTCCTTCGTAGTTATGGCGAAAGAGGGAAATTCTCAGGACGTAGTCCTTATACGGACTGGGTCAAAAGAACGCTTCCGACTCATTCTCCTGTCGAGAGGTGGAATTAGCAGCTTACCTCGCGGTCGCTTCTTCCGAAATATTGGGTGCATTGCCATTGTCTCTCTCTATTTCGGAGGAAGCGGTCTTGGTTCAGCAAGTCGTAGATTTCAGTGAAAGGAGCTGCATAGTTGGTCGGATTTAGTGGCGAACAGGCGCCTGCAGCAGTTCCTATTGCCATACCGCGTGATTGCTGGGTAAAACAATGAACAGACGGACATACTGCGTATATAACCAGACACGTGAATGCTTCCTCAGCCTGGGTGTTACTCCGGCTGACACGACATTCGCGCGGCTCAAGGGCTTGATTGGAAAGCTCAAGCTGAGGGTCGATGAAGGACTCTGGATAGTTCCGTCTTGTGGAATCCATACATTTGGCGTGCTGTTTCCCCTCGATCTGATCTACCTGGATGAAAGCCACAAGGTGATTCATCTCATTGAGCATTTCCCGACATTTCGTATCGCGCCCTTGAGGACCCAGGCCACAAGTGTTCTGGAGCTGCCTACTCACACGATCTATTCGTCGCAGACGCAGCCTGGAGATAAGCTGCTGATCTGCTCGATTGAGGAGATTGCGAAGCGATTCAATAAGGGGAACGCCGTACAACCCAAGAGTCAGACTCAAAGACCCGACACCAAGGTCGCTTATAAGGCGGTAACGAAAGAAGAAAGTTTTTCCCAAGTCAAGGAGTAAGGGAAGGAAGCAAGGAATTGCAAGTTCGGCATTAGCGAGGGAGAAATTGGGCCGCAGGGTTCGATCCACTCCGTCTATGCGTTCAAGTTTGAGCAATGACCCGGCCGGACGTATTGAGTGCGCAATAAGCGAAGGGCATACAGATGGACTCAGTTAAGAGTTGGATCAGAAAACTGTCATCTCACGATCACAGGAGAGGACAACGGCTGGCATCGCCTTTGCTGGTCGCGTATTACTGGGACGGATCCGTTCCGATGGCGCACGAGATCCAGAACATTAGCTCGACCGGATTTTATCTCTTGACCAATGAGCGCTGGCAGTTGGGCACGGTCGTTACGATGACGCTGCAAAGGACAGACATTGAGGACGCAAAAAACCATCCTGAGGGCTATATTATGGTGCCATCGAAGGTGATTCGGTTGGGCACGGACGGAGTCGCTTTTGAGTTTGTCCCGCAGTCTGACAAGGCTTCGAGCGATACGAATGGTCGAACGAGAAGGTCGACCGGACGAAAGGCCATGGGCAAATTCATCGAACGTCTCAAGTCAGACCAAGGCCACGCAATGATTGGGTATATCGCGACGGATCTGGCGCCGAAATTGGTGGTACGGGATTCGGTTTTGGTGATGCCTAGAAGGAATGCCATGAAAAGGTTCAAGGACGAGAGCGGACAGGCCCTGATAATCACAGCTCTATGCATGACATGCCTTTTTGGGTTTATGGCGTTGGCTGCCGATGTGGGAATCATGTTGCGTGAGAAGAGGCTCCTGCAAATAGCAGCAGACAGCGCGGCGATTGCTGGAGCATCGGAGGTAAATTTTAGTTCCGGAACTGTAACGTCAGCGGCCCAGGCAGCCGCGACGCAGAACGGCTTTACAAGCGGGACAAACGGGGCCACCGTCACAGTCAACCCGCCACCTTTGTATGGGCCTAACGCAGGCCTGCCAGGCTATGTAGAAGTCATTGTTTCTCAGCAACAGCCTGCTCTTTTTATGGGCATGTTCGGTATATCTTCGATGAACCCTACCGCCAGGGCAGTGGCCTTCAACGGAGGTTCGTCCTATGGCTGTGTCTACGTATTAGCCCCCACGGGCGCCGGCGCAATGACTTTGCAGGGATCGTTCACCGTAACCGCACCTAATTGCGGCGTGGTTGTCGACTCGAACGATTCTGATGCTTTGCATTTCACAGGGGGGGGTGGCAGTTTGACCGCGGGATCAGTGGGCGTCGTAGGTGGCTGCGGCGGCCATTGTTCGGATAGCACCCCGACTCCAGTCACGGGAATCATCCCTCAAAGTGACCCTCTTGGCTACCTTACCGCGTCCTTTCCGACCCCAACTGGTTGCGTCCCTGGTGGCACACTTACTGGAGCAATAGCGGCTGGGTGTTACAGCGGAAATGTCACGTTGAATAATGCGGTCCTTACGGGTCTATATGTCTTTACTGGAAACGTCACTCTGAGCCATTCCGTGACAACGGGGGGGGCTGGCGCAACTCTGGATCTAAACAATGGCTCCCTCACGGAAACCTCCAACACGGTGCTAAATCTTGTCGCGCCTACTGACCCTACTAATACTTTTCACGGGATTGCCATTATGGCCCCCCCTACGAACACGAGCACGCTGACACTCGAGTTCGGCAATTCCACAGGAACTATCGACGGGATTTTCTACGCGCCAGGCGCCAACTTATTCCTTCATGACAGCGGCGGTGGTTCAAGCGGTCTGTCGCTCATCACGGACTTGCTCGTGGGGACTTTGGATGACCAGACTGCGAGTCTCAATATCACGAGCTATTCCCAGACGACGGCTGGGTCACCGCTTTCTAAGGTCGCTCTGGTGGAATGAACGATGAAGAATCTATACATGACTCGTCCAGCTGATTCAAAAAAAGGAAGGGCTCTAATGTTTGGACTCGATCTACGTCAGGACAAAGGGCAGGCTTTTGTAGAGCTCGCCCTTGTATTGCCGATATTTATCCTTTTGCTCGTAGGAGCAGTTGAGATCGGGCGCTTGGCCTATGCCAGCATCGAGGTCAGCAACGCCGCTCGTGCGGGAGTCGCGTATGCCGCGCAGAACCACACCACAGCTAAAGATTCAACTAATATTACCCTTGCCGCTACCCAGGACGCTCCCGATATTACAAGTCTTACCGCGACGCCGTCATACTCTTGTTCCTGCGAGAGCTCAACTGGCACTATGACCGCCCCCGCCAGTTGTCCCACCGTTACTCTGACCAGTTGTCCCAGCCCCTCGCGCATCGTCGTATATGTTCAGGTAACGACCCAGGCGCCGGTAAATACCCTGTTCGGCTTTCCCGGAATCGCAAGTACAGTCACGCTTCGCGGATTCGCGAGCATGAGGACGGAACAGTAATGGATATGCGATCGACATTGCGACGTATATTGGGTCGGGCGATAGGGTCCGCACTAAGGCAACGTAATGTGCGGGGTGAAGAAGGCGCGGTGATCATGGAGACCGCGATGTCAATGATCATCCTGTTGACTTTCATGTTCGGTGTGATGGAGGCAGGCTTCGCGCTTTACTCCTACCACTTTATTTCCGAGGCAGCGCGCGAAGGAACCCGCTATGCCATCGTTCGAGGAGCGACTTGGGGAACGGCGTGCGGTACAAGTTACAACTCCTATGACTGCACGGCTAGTTTAGGAAATGTTCAGAGCTATGTGACGAACCTTGGATTCCCTGGAATTAATCCAAGCAATATGACGGTCACTCCGGTTTGGTCGACCTACACTGGAGGATCAACCTGTGGAACTCCGTGCAACAGTGCCGGCAACCTGGTTACGGTGACCGTCCAGTACAACTTTCCCCTGGCCGTTCCGTTCATTCCAGCCCACACGTATGCGATGTCAAGCAGCGCAGCAATGGTGATCCAGCAATGAAGCCAGGGATCTCGATTTCGTTCTAAATGTGCTGGCTGGTCTATTCCGTCTGGTCAGGGATGATCAGTAGTACCTCCACAGTGGTGGCCTGTCCATTCTGCATGGCGGGCCTGAATTGCCACTGTTGGAGCGCGCGAAGCAGAAACTTCGCTTCGGCGAGTTCAGTTGGAAAAACGACGGCCAGTTGCTCGAACCGCCCTGCTGCGTTGACGAAGCCATGGACCATGATGGCATCTGTGTTTGCGTTCGCGTCGATGCTGGGCCGCGTAATGTCATATGGCCATGGTGCGTCCGGGCGAATGGCACTACCGCCAGAGGCAACCTGCGCGCGGGGAATCGAATACTGAAGGATCCAGTTTTTGGCCACGCCGACGCGCAGATATACGGTGTAAGCCAGCCTGTCCCTCCACATGTTGACCGTCTCCGGATAGTCTTCCGCGAGTGAAGATCCCACCACCACTACTCCGTACTTGCCGTCCTTCGGCAGCATGATATGCACGACCGTCGGTTGACTGGCGCCTGCGGTGACGCTGCCCTCCGCAGCGGACAGGCCGTTTGCGCCGCCGCCTTGTCCCCCAGCCCCGGCTCCAGTCGCTGCATTGCCAGCTTGATTGCCGGTCGTCTGGCCCGCCCCTGCCCCCGCTTGTTTACCCTCTGTTTTACCTTGGCCATTCGGTGACAAGCTCTTAGGCTGCCCGGCCGCCAGCGATCCCGTGAACGGAGCCGGTGCAACCTCATTGATCATAGGTAGAGTCGCAGTCCCTTCCTGCAGCTGGACAGTAGAGGCGGAGATCACGCTTGCGGGTGAGGCCTTCCCAGTGTCTTTCGACGCTGTCTCCGGCATCTGTGTCTGCTGAGTCGCCGGCACAGCGATTGGAGAGGTCTTGCTCGGGTTGGGCATCGGGGTCTTCGCATCGAACACGGTCGACGAGATTTGAACATCGGCTACCTTCGTCTCCTGGTTCGGAGGATTAGGGGACGGCCGTACTTCGATCGCGGTGGTCGTTTGCGGTGTCGGCTGGACTATCTTTTGGACTGGAATGTCGCGTGAACTCCACACGAAGAGTTGGGGAAGCGGGGCCTGAGGAATTGTTGGATTGGTCACAGCGTCCGGCTGGACCAGAGTCTGGAGGGCCTGTTTCTGCGATATGAAGTTGAGTGGAATGCGCGGAGCGGGTGCAGCCGACTGACTACCGCCAGGTGCAGGGTTTGTTTCGGGTAGCTGATCAGGTCTCAAGTTAGCCTTCTGGATCGGGGGATGGATTTTGGGCTCCTGTTTGCGCAACTCCATGACCCGTACTGCGTATCTTTGGGTGAGGGACCTGGAATCGGTCTTATATGGCTGTCTCAGGGCGAGAAGCAGCAGAACACACACGCAGACGTGCACGAGGAACGAGATCAAGAACCCGGAAGGCCCTCTCCGCATTGGCGGCGGGTCCCCAAACAGCACGATGATAGAAGAAGAAGACCTCATGGCCGAATCGACTGTCGCTACGTAGCACAGGAGTTAACTGTAAAGCGATAGAGACAGTGCTCCCCTCTGAATTGAAGGCCCTAATCTCTAGCAATTTCCAGACCAACCGAATCTACCCGTAACTCTCTGCCAATTGGAGGCCTTCTGCGTGTGAGCGTGTCTATGCAGCTACATTGACATCGCGATTGGTATACACATGTTCACACTTGCCCCGTGGCCTCCCAGCTAAACGGCTGATTTTACATCAAAATGAAGTTTTTCCTTTGGCACAGCAATTGCGATGTGTGTTGGGGGAAGGGAACTGGCTGGCGCAGCCGTCCCCAAGGTATCGCTGAATGAACCGACGACTATTAAACATTCTCTTGAGTGCCTTTGTGATTGCTGCTGGTTGCAGTTACATCGTCTTTCGTTTGGTTGGTAACCGCATATCCGGGGCACATCAGACCACCACACGCGTGCTAGCCGCCGCCACGGACATCAAGCTCGGAAGTGTCCTTCGCGACAACGACCTGACGACGATCGACATCGCCGGGGCCTTACCTAAAGGCGCGATTACCAGGCGGGAGGACGCAATCGGCCGAGGCGTTGTCTCCAACCTTTATTCGGGGGAGCCGATTCTGGATAGTCGTCTCGCGGCACCTGGTTCGGGCGGAGGGCTTGCCGCTACGATTCCCCAGGGCATGAGGGCCTCCGCAGTCAAAGTCAACGATGTGGTGGGCGTCGCCGGATTTGTAACTCCAGGAATGCGAGTGGATGTGTTGATCTCGGGCAATCCTCCCGGGGCCAGCGCGAATCAAGGGCCGATGGTAAAGACGATCCTGCAGAACATCGAGGTCCTGTCAGCCGGCACAGATATTCAGCGAGACGCAGAAGGAAAGCCACAGCAGGTCCAGGTAGTCAACCTGTTGGTGACCCCGCAGCAGGCCGAGGTCCTAAGTTTGGCAAGCAATGAGACGCATATTCAGCTCGTCTTGCGTAATCCCCTGGATACGCAGCTGGGCACGCCCCCCGGTACCGGCATGGCGCAGCTCTTCACCGATGTGGTTCCGCCGCCAAAAGCCGTAGCGGTCGGTCACAAAGCGCCAACAGTTGTCCCCGCCTCTCGCAGTTATATGGTCGAAGTTTTCAATGGATCGAAAAAGACTGAGACAAAATTTCCCGCCAACGAGGAAAAACAGTGAACCTGCGAAGCCGGATACTCGACGCTTGTTTATGTGCCCTGGCTCTTGCGGCCAGTGCGGAGACAGCCCTACAGGCCCAGACTTCACCTCCCCCTCCAGCGTCGGCTGCGGGCGTCGGCCAAGACCAGTCCAATGATCTCTCGGTTACCGTGGGCAAATCGGCACTGGTTGACTTTACCAAGCCAGTTATTCGAGTCGCGATCGGCCTTGGGGAACTTGCCGAAGCGACTGCCGTCAGTCCGACTGAGGTCATGGTGAACGGCAAAGCGCCCGGCAATACAAGTCTGATTGTTTGGGAACAAGGCGGCGAGCGGCAATTTTTCAATGTGACGGTCCATGCCAGCCATGCTGCAGCAGACGAGAACCTAACCGCGCTCCGCCGCGAACTTAAAGTAGCGATGCCTGGACAAAATATCAATGTTGTCTCTGAGGGTAACCTGGTCTTTCTCCGAGGCACGGTAAATGATCTCGCCAGCTCGGACCGCGCGGCCCAGATGGCTTCCGGCGCGGGCAAGGTCGTCAATCTGTTGTACGTTAATGTCCCTCTGGCGCCCCCACAGATCCTTTTGAAGGTGCGCTTCGCCAGTGTTGATCGAAGCAAATCCAATCAGCTTGGCATAAATTTCTTCAGTACAGGCGCGGCCAACACGATTGGGGCAGTTACAACTGGGCAGTTCACACCTCCTTCGGTCACTCCCCCGAGTGCAGGGAACCCAACGTTAACAACCATAACGAATGCGCTGAATATCTTCTTCTTCCGTCCAGACCTTAATCTGGGCGCCACAATTGAGGCGCTGGAGATGCAGGGACTGGTAGAAGTGCTGTCTGAACCCAACATAATTGCGGAGGACGGCAAAGAGGCGAGCTTTCTTGCCGGCGGGGAGTATCCCTATCCAGTGGTGCAGGGGACCTCTGCGGGTGTCGGTGGGGCCGTGACGATCCAATTCAAGGAATATGGCGTTCGCCTGAACTTTATTCCTACCATCACACCCCGAGGCACCATCCGTCTCCAGGTCGCACCTGAAGTCAGCGCTTTGGACTTCACGAATGCCATAACGATCGCAGGGTTTACAGTCCCTGCAATTACGGTCCGTAGAGTAAAGACTGATGTTGAGCTGCAAGAGGGGCAGAGCTTTGCTATCGGCGGATTGCTCGACAATCGCGAAACCCAAACCTTCTCGAAGATCCCGTTCATTGGCAGTATTCCGATCCTGGGCAAATTCTTTCAGTCGATCACAAAGACCAAGAACAATACTGAACTGATCGTCATTGTCACGCCGGAGATTGTCGGTCCGATCGATTCAGGTCAGCCTCTGCCTAGCTTGAACTATCCGGAGAAATTCCTGCCGCCAAATTCCAAGATTTCGATGAGCGAGCCAAGTTCGAGTGTGCCTGGGTCGAGGCCGCCGGCTCCGCCAACGATTCCCGTAGAACAACTGATTCAGAGTATGCAACCGGAGAAACCGCTGGTGATTGAAGGCTCGTATTCTCCTGGCTCATATGCTCCAGGCTCAATGACGTCTTCTACGCCGGGTACTACTCCTCCTCAATAGAAGCGAGACCAATCCGATGAGTGTGCTGTTAGAGAAGAAGACCGAGCCGCAGATGCAGATGCAGTCACGACTCTGGCCCGGTTTTCATCTGCTCATGGCCTATGCGTGCTCGATTGTTTTGCTAACTGCGCTGCTTGCAGGGAAGCTGGCGTCCATCCGCTTTCCTAATCCGCTCGGCCTCACGATCGGTATCGCCTTTGCATCCGGGGTGGTGTTTACCTTGGCGATTTTCTGGCACGAAAGGGGAAAGATGGACTTGCGAGACGCTGTCATGACTATCCCCTGGGGCCTCTTCCTTGCAGCTACCCTCCCTTTATTGGTTCTCGCTGCCGCGAGAGCCGATATGCCGTTGCAAGATTCCAATCTCGCTCGCTTTGATGGCTTGTTAGGCATAAGCGTGCCAGAGATCGTGTCATGGAGTTCAAGTCATTGGTTGGGCGGACTCGTGAACCGAACCTATACGCTTCTCAGTCCACTGCTGGTAATTTCGGCCTTGCTTCCCGCCCTAACAGGTAAGGTAAAGAATGCGCAGATGTTCGTGTTGGCCAATGTCATGGCCTTTGCCATTGGACTACCGCTCTTTGCGCTTTTGCCGGCGATTGGGCCTTGGTATGGATACCACGTCGCGGCAACGCCCCATCAGCTCGACTGTCAGTCGGCGATTCTTCTCTTCCGAGCACCGAACCACCAACTCACCCACTTGGATGCCATCATCTGTTTTCCCTCGTTCCATGTCATCTGGGCCATATTCTGCGCCGCTGCATTATCGGGATCTCGCTTTCTACGCGTTCCCGCGGCATTGCTTTCGGGGATGATCGTCGTCTCCACTGTTACGACAGGTTGGCATTATTTCGTCGATGTGTTGGGCGGCATAGCTGTAGCCGGTCTTTCGCTCGCAATCGCGAACGCTTACCTGCGACGCCTCGGTCCCTTCTGCCAGCGGTCAGAGCCGGTGGTCCAGCGATGAGCGAGCCCAACGCAACGAATTTGCCGCAACAGGTCATGGAGAGTTTTGCTGGCGGCGGCCACACGAAACGGAGTCCCTCGCTGGAGATTTTAAATTTACCTCAACGAGCTATCATCACCGGGTATCTGGACACAGCCAAGCGACGAATTCGAGCCAATGCCGACCTTGGATTTCATCTTCGAATGGCCTATGCCGTTTCGGCGCTCGTAATCATCTCCTATGCAGGCTGCATGCTTACTTCGATACATACGGATATCAGCGGACGCGTGATTGCAATCGTCGCGATGTTCGCTATGGTTTCACCATTGCCCATCTATTGGCACGAAAAGGGCAGAATAACGTTGCGCGAGTCTTCTCTCGTGCTCCCGTGGGGGTTGCTGTTGGCCGCTCTCCTTGCCTTTCCTGTATTGATCGCAGCGCGGTCGCGTATGCCGTTGCAGGACACGTTCTTTGGCCGGGTCGATCAATCGCTTGGGATCTACGTTCCCTCCATCGAGGCTTGGGCAAACCATCACTGGCTTGGAACGTTACTTAACCGCAGCTATCCCTGGTTGTTGCCTCTCCTGGCAGTGGCAGGGTTTGCGCCCGCGCTCATGGGCAAGATGAAGCATGCAAGAGAGTTCCTCCTGGCGAATTTAGCGGCCTTTGTAATAGGATTGCCCCTGTTCGCGCTGCTTCCCGCGGTAGGGCCCTGGTATTGCTATCACCTCATCCCCAATCCTGCCCAGGCCGCTTGCTGGGCCCAGTTTCTTGCGCTTCGAGCTCCGGGCCCTTATATTTTCCAGGAACAGGCCGCAGGTATTGTCTGTTTCCCTTCGTTCCACGTCATCTGGGCCATATTGTGCGCCGCCGCCTTGTGGGGATTTAGACCTCTACGTCTTCCTGTCGCTTTGCTTTCAGTGATGATCATCGCGTCAACGCTGACGACTGGCTGGCATTACTTCAGCGATGTGCTGGCGGGCATAGTGATCGCCGCCCTCTCGATGGCAATTGCTCGAGTCTACGCCGCATAGCGGGGAGCCAAGACACGTTCATGAATCTCATACATTGGGTTTCGGGCCACTTTTCGAGAACTGGAGAGGAGAAACCGAGGACCCGACTGAGGATTTTGAACCAAACCCGGCAATCTGTGCTCGCCGATTCTGTGGAGGTCGCAGACCGCGCGGCGACGCGTAGAAAGGGCCTTCTGGGACGTGATGGGCTTGCTGCAGGAGAAGGCCTCTGGATCGTCCCGTGTGAGTCCGTCCACACCTTCGGCATGAGGTTCCCGATCGACCTCATCTATCTTGACCGAAATAGAAAGGTGAAGAAGGTCAGAAGCGGTGTGCCTCCCTGGCGGCTATCGGCGTGCTTTTCCGCGCACTCTGTGCTCGAACTTGTGCCAGGCACGATTGGTACGACGCAGACCAGACCGGGAGACAATCTCGAGTTTTCGAATGCTGACCCATCGACCGACAGTAACGGCTCGCGCAGTGACACTAAAGACGTTTACTGACGTTTTGCCTAATCTTCGGTTTTCAGGGAGTGCCGAGAGTTTCCAAACCCCATCAGTAGGCCCATCCACACGCATTTCTCTGCGCATGTATACCGTATTACTCTGTCCAAACCCGCATGTATACAGCCGTTCACACCGCCGACCGGCCAGCGATAGATAGCCGTTTATTTACAGGCATTTAGCGCGGGCCAGGAGTGGCCATTCGCTTGCCATTATCAATGACAACCCAGTCTGTGGCTGGAACCAAAAACCCAAAGGGAGACGAATTCAGATGAAAGACAAATTGTTGGAACTTTCCGCAAAGACGCAAGCTCTGCTGATGAGCGACGAGGGGCAGGACCTGATCGAGTACGCCCTGGTAGTAGCTTTGATTGCGTTTGCTGCGACAGCCGGGATGTCCGGTTTGGCAACGAAGATCAACGCTGCCTTCGGCAACATCGGCACTACGCTCAGCAGCTACATCAGCTAAGCCTCCCGAGAGAGTGTCAGAGCTGTTGAACCGGCCCTTCTGCCTTGGTGCCTCTGGGACAGTGGCTACGCGATAGCCATTGCCCCAAAGATCTAGCCTCTAGCTGGAACAAATCCACGTGTGGGAGAAGAATTCAAATGAAAAACAACCCGTTGAGATTAGCTACAAAGATGCAGGTCTTGCTGGAAGAGGACGGCCAGGACTTGATCGAGTATGCGCTGGTCGTCGCTCTAATCGCCTTCGCGGCGACTGCCGGAATGACTTCTGTGGCAAATGCAATCAACAATGCGTTCTTTAGCATCGGCACCACGCTGAGCAGTTACATCACATAATGCTTGCCAGCGGAGAACCAAGCACTACGCAACTCGCAGTGCCTCCTTTTTGAGGGGCGATGCGTTGTCTGGGGGGCGCCTGCCGTCTATTGCCCTTCTCTACCTCAGCGGACATTCCTCGTTCCAAAGGGCAGGCGTGACCGGCGGAATCGAACCAGGAAGTGAACCATGATCGACGGAAAACGGATAGCGGTTGTGATGCCCGCCTACAACGCGGAACGGACTCTGGAAAAAACTGTTCGCGGCCTACCCGGTATCGTTGACATCAAGATACTCGTGGACGATTCAAGTAACGACGACACCGCACGCTTGTCGGAAAAGCTCGGTGTACAGACCTTTGTCCACGACAAGAACTACGGCTATGGGCGCAACCAGCAAACCTGCTACCGCGAGGCGCTCAACGCGGGCGCCGACATCGTTGTAATGGTCCATCCTGATTACCAGTACACGCCCTCTCTGGTTTCGGCGATGGCGGGAATGGTCGCGAGCGGTGTGTATGACGTCGTTCTCGGCTCGCGAATCCTTGGCGCCGGGGCCTTGAAGGGCGGGATGCCTCGTTATAAGTACGTCGCCAACCGCCTGCTGACGGCATTTCAAAACGTGTTTCTGGGAGTGAAGCTGTCGGAATACCATACCGGGTTCCGGGCCTATTCGAGGGAGGTGTTACAGACCCTTCCGCTGCTGGAGAACTCGGACGACTTCGTGTTCGACAACCAAGTGCTGGCCCAGTCCGTGATGTTCAACTTTCGGATCGGTGAGATCTCCTGTCCGACGAGTTACTTTGAGGAAGCTTCCTCTATCAACTTCAAACGCAGCGTGAAATACGGGTTTGGCGTGTTGATGACTACAGTTCGCTTCCTGGCGCACAGGGAAGGAATCGCGAGATCGCCCCTGTTCGATACCGCCGGAAGAAAAGTGACGATGAAGTACTATTCGGAGATCGCACAGGAATCACGCCCCGCCTGACCTGGCCGTAGCTCAAACACAAGAGAGGCAAATAGTTCGGATATGGTCCTGTCTTCGGCCCCGGAACAAGGTCCTTCGCTGATATTGATTGAAGGATGTCTTACCGCAATTGCGTTCGCGGTGGCGTTCGGCTGGCCCCGGCTTGGAACCAAGTATTTCGAACGGGTTGAGCGTGCCTTCGGGCGGCTGGCGCGTAGAAAGAGTCTGTCAGTTGCAGTCGTCGGCCTGGCAGCGTTCCTCCTTAGACTCGCTATTCTCCCTGTATCTCCAATTCCCAAGCCATTCGTCCAGGATGACTTTAGCTTTCTGCTGGCGGCGGACACCTTTGCCTCCGGAAGACTGACCAACCCTACTCCCGCGATGTGGACCCACTTTGAAACCATGCACATTACCATGCAGCCGACTTATATGTCGATGTACTTTCCTGCGCAGGGCTTGGTGCTGGCGGCGAGCAAGGTGTTGACGGGGCGTCCCTGGTATGGCGTTTTACTGATGACCGCGCTTATGTGCGCCGCCATCTGCTGGATGCTGCAAGCCTGGCTGCCCCCGACCTGGGCGCTGCTCGGTGGCGCACTGGCGGTCCTGCGCCTTGGGCTTTTTAGTTATTGGATTGATACGTACTCAGGTGCAGGCTCCATTGCTGCGCTTGGCGGAGCGCTTCTGCTGGGTGCTCTTCCGCGATTTATGAAGGCAGCCAGGCTTCGCGACGGTCTATTGATGGCGACCGGCGTGATCCTCGTCGAGACCTCACGTCTGTACGAGGGCATGCTCTTATGTCTCCCTGTGCTTTGCTATTTGGCGTGGTGGATGTTCTTTGGGAAGAATAGGCCCAGTACGACGATGCTGCTCCGCCGCACGGCCGCCCCGTTGGCGCTAATCGTAGCCGCTGGCGCCTGGATGGGATACTACGACTACCGCGTATTCGGAAGTCCACTTACGCTGCCCTACACGGTAGACCGCGCCCAGTATGCCATGGCGCCCTATTTTGTATGGCAGGCGCAGCGGCCGGAGCCAGTCTACCGGCACAAAGAAATACGGGAGTTTTATTACCGAAGCGAAGTTAACACCTTCGCGAAGATCCATAGCTGGTCAGGCTTTGTGCCTCAAACCGTACTGAAAGCGGCGAGAGGTGTCCTGTTTTATACGGGCATTGCATTACTCATTCCTCTGATCATGCTGCGACGCGTGTTCCTCGATCACCGCCTTCGATTTCTGGTTCTGTGCCTGCTTGTATTGTTGGCAGGCCAACTCGTGCAGATATTTCTCATCCCTCACTATCTGGCCCCTTTCACTGCCGCGTTCTATGCGATTGGTTTGCAAGCCATGCGTCATCTGCGACTTTGGAGTCCAGGGAACGAGCCCGTTGGGCTGACGTTGGTACGCCTGACAGTCGTGCTTTGCGTTGTGTTAGCTGGAGTGAGGTTATGTTCCGGGCCCCTTCATCTCGACCTTCCTGTATGGCCAGGCGCATGGGCCTCCGAATGGTATGGTCGCGGTAGCCAGTCCGGCGCTGAGCGGGCGCAGCTCGAGGCCAATCTGGAGCAACTCCCCGGAAGGCAGCTCGTCATCGTTCGATATTCCCCCGACCATAATGTCTTAGACGAATGGGTGTACAACGCCGCTGACATCGACAGTTCCAAGGTCATTTGGGCGCAGGAGATGGACGAGGCTGAGAACCTTGAACTTTTTCACTACTACAAAGACCGCACGGTCTGGCTCGTGGAACCAGATACGAAGCCGGCAAAGGTCTCTCCTTATCTGTCGCCCACACAGGAGTCGATGCGCCAGCCGATGAAAATCGCGGCTGGTTCGAGTGGCTACGTCAATTGTCAGTGAGCTATTTTGTGCAAGAAAGTTCCTATGATGACAATCAATACGAAAGCGACAAGCACCAAAAGAAGGTATCTCTCGATCTTCATCGACGAACCGCCTTCATAGATCGTGCTCCTACAGGGTTATGGGACGAGAACACCAACCTATTTGCACGATCGGCGAGAAGCTCGACGGCCACATCGCCACTCTGTTCGATGCGCTTTCGCTTAAAGAAGCAAAACAAAAGGGCCAGTCGATTGCGATTGGCCCGTAACTCCTCCAGGATGTGTGGATTGGTGCGGAGGAGGGGACTTGAACCCCTATGCCTTGCGGCGCTAGCACCTCAAGCTAGTGCGTCTGCCAATTTCGCCACCTCCGCGTTGTGTCTCGACGCTGGTGGGCGCGAGTTGCGGCGAGCAATCCGAAGGGTAGTATAGCATCCCGGGCGGGGGTGGTTAGAGCAGCGGGGAGAGGTTTTGTGGAACAGGACAACGAATACTTTCGCGCTGATTGATCGACCGAGGTCGACCGAAGCCACTGGAATCACGGGAGGGCTGTCGCGGGACATCTGTCGGGCAAAAAGATGATGCGGAGGGGGCGCCCATCATGCTGACGCCGTCCCTCCGCCTCAGATTCTTACAGGAACTAGTTAATATACTTCGGTGATTCCTTGGTGAGGATGGTTTCCAAGCGCTTTCCTGCGGGCGTCACGGTGACTCCGCCTTCGCGGACGATCGTTGTCG
>Ga0210383_10003208_pt1 | contig 14687 bp, 9 predicted proteins | sample IncBWC14OmetaG_FD_160072 | JGI IMG/M metagenome (GOLD analysis project Ga0210383, IMG submission 160072) | Forest soil microbial communities from Barre Woods Harvard Forest LTER site, Petersham, Massachusetts, United States - Inc-BW-C-14-O ...
GAACTGCTCGCTGCCGACAGCGAACTGCGGGCTCACGTTCGCCGCCAACGCGCCGGCAACCGACGTGGAGGAATTCACGCATTCGATTATCACGAAGGTGAACGAAGATTCGTGGCTGGTGCGATTGGATCACAAGTTCAGCGAAAAGACGCTGTTCTATGCGCGCGCACAGCGAGACGTGAGCATCTCTTACTCGCAAATCAACGTGAGCTCCACCGGCCTCGACAGCGACGACGTCTACAATCATCCGGCGAACTATCTGGTTGCGCTGGAGCACACGTTTTCGGCGAATCTGTTCAACGAATCGAAGTTCTACATCAATCGCTCTCCCTTCCACAATCCTCACGGCAGCACTCTTCCGTTTGGCGTGAACAGCGATTTCTTTTCGGGAATTCCGAACGAATCCGCGGACATCGAGGTGGGGACAACGTACGGCATCGTGGACAACGCCTCGTGGACTCACGGCCGGAATACTTTCAAGATGGGAATGGAATACCGGCGCGTTCGCCTGAATCAGGGCCAAACGGCGGACAACAACCTCACCTTCGGCGACGATCAGAGCCTGATTTCCGGGACTCTTTCGGAGATCCAGTTCAACGCGCCGTGGTGTTGCCATCGGCTGCGCCGGAATTTCTTCATGCCGTATTTCCAAGACGAATGGAAGATGACGCCGACACTGACTCTCACCGCGGGGGTGCGATACGAGTATTACGGCGTTCCCACGGAGGCGACGAACCGGACAACGGTGTTCGACGTAAGCGCGTTCCATGGCGCTTGCCTGGGAACCGGGTCAGCGAACACGCCTTTTCCCACGCCGATCAATACGCCGGCGTGCCCTGCCAACCCTTATCTCACCAACCCCGACTATCGAGACGTAGATCCGCGCCTAGGCGTAGCGTGGGCGCCAGCGAGGCTGGGTGGCAAGACCGTGGTTCGGGCGGGCTTCGGAATCTACCACGGCGCCGCGCAGAATGACGACCTGAACGCCGGGCTGGAAAGCGATACCTTCCGCGTGAAAGTCAACGAATCGCTTCCTTTCAGCAGCGCGTACGCGCAAGAAATCCCGGATCTCTCCGGCCTGACGGTTTCCAAGGCTGGAGCGCACCCCCGCGCATTGCAGCGCGAAGACCGGCGGAATCTTTACGTGGAGGATTGGGGACTCACGGTGGAACAAGCGATCCCGGGCGACTTTCTCTTTTCCGCATCGTACCTGGGGAGCCACGGCGTGAGACTCTTTTCGCGCGGTGCGGTGAATCTTTGCACGGAACCTGTGACGTTCAATGCGGTCGACGGCGATTGCGTCCGCCCTCTTGACCAGTATTATCCAGACCCGAACAACCCCGATCCATTCGGATCGGTGGATTATAAGAGCGATATCGGAGCCAGCACGTACCACGCACTGGGCCTATCGCTGGAGCGTCACTTCGAAAACGGATTGAGCCTGCTTTCGCGCTACACGTGGTCGCACTCCATCAACGACGGATCGGTGGGAGGCGGCGAATCGAGCGGGCCGGAGAATGTGAACTGCCTGCCCTGCGACAACGGGCCGAGCGTCTTCGATATTCGCAATAATTTCACCGCGGAAGCCGTGTATCAACTTCCTTTCGGACCGGGCGGCCGATATTTGAATCGCGACGGTGTGGCGGGCAAGCTTCTGGGAGGGTGGCAGTTGAGCGGCCTCGGGATGTGGCATACCGGACATCCACTCACAGTGAGCATGGATCTGAGCACGAACCCGATTTTGTCAGGACCCTTCGCCGGGTTCGCGCCGACGTACCTGCTGCCGGACGGGAACGATCAAACGAACCAGCGGCCGGACGTAGTTCCGGGAACGCCGCTTACATTGCCAGGCGGCGGAAGAAACGGAGTCCCTCTCGTGAATGCCGCGGCATTCCAGGCTCCGCCTTTGGACGCGAACGGGAATTTCACTCGGTACGGCGACGAAAGCAACGGAGCGATCCGGGCATTGCCATCCTGGCAAATCGACACGGCTCTGGAGAAGGAGACGAAACTCTCGGAGCGCTTTACGCTTGTATTCTCCGTGCAGGCTTTCAATATTCTCAATCACATTCAGCTGGGCGACCCCGGGCAACTTACTCTGATTTACGATCCGTCCGCGCCGTCAACCGGATTCTTGGACACGCCCGGGGGATTCGGAGTGATTACCTCGACGGTGAACTTCAACAGCAACAACGACAACGACTCATCGCCGAACGTTGGCACCGGGTTGCCGCGGCAGATTCAATTCATGCTGCGGCTCAAGTTCTAAGATGAAGATGCACGGAGCGTCGCTCACATGGATCACGCTCGTCGCGTGCGCTGCGCTGGGCATTTTCGGCGCGACGAGGGGAGATACTCTCGCGCCGAGACCGATGGTTGCGGACGTTGCGGGATCAAATGGCAGCGCCGGCAGCGACGATCCAGTCTTGCTGGCGGCGGGTGACATCGCGAACTGCTCCATCATTGCCGGCGCACAAGCTACCGCCAACATCATCGAAGGAATCCCAGGCACCGTTGCCGCCATCGGCGACCTGGCGCTCTCCGATGGAACTGCGGAAGAATTCGCGAATTGTTATGACAAAACCTGGGGCGCATTTAAGTCGAGAACGCGTCCCGTCCCTGGGAATCACGAGTTTCATAGCGCGGGCAGCACTCCTTACTTCAACTATTTCGGTGCGGCTGCCGGCGATCCGGCGAAAGGCTACTACAGCTACGAATTGGGCGCTTGGCACATCGTGGCGCTCAACGGAGAGTGCAAGGATATTGGCGGGTGCCAAGCGAGTTCTCCCGAGGAGACTTGGCTGAGAGAGGATTTGCGCGCACATCCGGCGGCTTGCACCCTGGCATATTGGCATGAGCCGCTCTTCAGTTCGGGGGCGGCGCACGGGAACAATCCTTTGTACAAAGATTTTTGGCGCGATTTGTACAACGCGCGCGCCACGATTGTGCTGAACGGCCACGACCACGATTACGAGCGATTTGCTCCGCAAGATCCGGACGCGAAGGCGGACCCGCAGCGTGGGATTCGCGAATTCGTGGTGGGCACCGGAGGAAATCACGAGCGTGCGTTTTTACCGACGCCGCAGGCGAATAGCGAAGTCCGCATGACGGGAACCTTCGGAGTTTTGAAGCTCACGCTGCACCCAAAGAGCTACGATTGGGAGTTCATTCCCGAGGCCGGGAAGACGTTCCACGATTCCGGCGCCGGGACCTGCCATTAGCATTGCTTCTTCAACAATTCTCGAAAGCCATGAGGCCGCTCACGTCGGCGCTAGTGGTAGTCGTGAGATTCGGTTTTCGCCGCAGTGATGGCGACGGGCAGGATGCGCGCGGCTTTGATGGATGTGACGCCGTCCTGATTTTGCAAGATGCCATCCACGCGCAAGAACTTCTCGCAATTGATGGTCGCGCGGTTTTCCTCGTACAAATCCGGATTGATGATGATATTGGCGATGCCCGTTTCGTCTTCGAGGCTCAAAAAGACGAAGCCCTTGGCCGTGCCGGGGCGCTGGCGCGCGATCACGCAGCCCGCGACGCGCGCGTATTGCCCGTTCGGCAGGCCCGTGAGCTCGATGGCGCTCTTGACGCGAAGTTTTGCGAGCGCAGCGCGGCAGAACGACATCGGATGCGGGCCGGTGGTCATGCTCGAGCCGCGATAATCGGCGACGAGGCGCTCTTCGTGCGTCATCTGCTGGAGCGGAGAGATTTCGGCGTCGTCGGGTATCGCATCGAGCAGCGGCCCAGCCATGCGGACGGCGCGTTCGACCTGCCAGAGAGCCGTGCGGCGATGGATTCCTGAGCTGAGGACATTGAGTGCGCCGATTTCGCTGAGTGTGGCGAGTTCGGGTTTCAGTAATTCCGGGACGCGACGCACGAGATCGGGAATGCCTGCGAATGGTCGCAGACGGCGCTGGCCGAGCAGCGCATCGGCGGATGACTCGCGCAAGCCGCGCGCGAAGCGGAAACCGATGCGAAGCACGGGAGCAGCGTTGGGCGAGGCGTCCGCGGAGTCTTTCGCCGCAGTGGGTGCGGGCGCGGACGGGTGCTCGAGAGTGCAGAGCCATTCCGAGCGCAGCACGTCGATCGGTTTCACGCGCAGGCCGTGGCGCTGCGCATCCTTCACAATCGTTGCCGCGGAATAAAAACCCATTGGCTGGTTATTCAGCAAGGCAGCGGTGAAAGCCGCGAGATAGTGCTGCTTCAGGAATGCGCTGGCGTAGGCGATGAGCGCGAAGCTAGCGGCGTGAGATTCCGGAAAGCCGTAGCGCGCGAACGAAGTGATCTGCAGGATGATTTCCTCCTGCGTTTCGGGCGCGATTCCTTTTTCCGCCATGCCGCGGCGCAGCTTCACTTCGATTTCCTTCATGCGCTGCTCGGAACGCTTGAAGCCCATCGCGCGACGCAAGTCTTCCGCTTCGCCGCCAGTGAAATTGGCGGCGACCATGGCCATGCGCAGAAGTTGCTCCTGAAAGAGCGGAACGCCAAGCGTGCGCTTCAGAATCGGCTCGAGCGAAGGATGCGCGTAGCTCACCGGCTCCTTGCCCTGGCGACGGCGCATATAGGGATTCATCATTTTTCCGATGATGGGGCCGGGACGGATGATGGCCACCTGCACCACAAGATCGTAGAACTTCCTCGGCGCGTTGCGCGGCAGCGAAGCCATTTGAGCGCGGCTTTCCACTTGGAACATGCCGATCGTGTCGGCGCGACGGAGCGTTTCGTAAACGGGAGGATCGTCCGCGGGAAGTTGCGCGAGATCCACGGGCACGCCGTAGTGCCGCGGAATGAGTTCGAGGCAGTCTTCGAGCGCGGCCATCATGCCGAGGCCAAGCAGATCCACTTTGACGATGCCCAGATCGGCGCAATCTTCCTTGTCCCATTGCACGACGACCCGCCCCGGCATCGTGGCCGGCTCGAGCGGCACCACGGAATCAAGCTGTCCCTGGCAGACGACCATGCCGCCGGAATGCTGGCCGAGATGGCGCGGCAAATCCTGGATGCGTTCGCACAAATCCCAAAATTTCTTCACGCGATGATGGGTGAGATCAAAGCCGGCCCGTTCGATTTGGTTTTCGAGCGCGTCGGCAGGGCCGCGCCACTGGCCGCTATTCACCAGATGGGAGAGCTGCTGGAGCGTTTCGGAACCGAAGCCGAGAACTTTGCCGACTTCCTGCGCGGCGGAGCGCGTGCGGTAGGTGATGACGTTGGCCGTCATCGCAGCTCCAAGCTGACCGTAGCGCTGATAGACGTATTGAATGGCTTTCTCGCGCTGATCGCCGCTCGGAAGATCGAGGTCAATATCAGGCCATTCGCCGCGCTCTTCGGAAAGAAAGCGCTCGAAAAGCAGCTCCATTTCGACCGGATCTACGGCGGTGATGCCCAGCGAATAGCAGACGGCGCTATTGGCGGCCGAGCCGCGGCCTTGCACGAGAATGCGCTGCTCGCGGCAGAAGCGGATGATGTCCCAGACGATGAGGAAGTATCCGGCGAGCTGCAATTTCTCGATGAGAGCGAGCTCGCGATCGATCTGGCAGCGGGCGCGCTCGTAGAGAGCCTCGTCATCCTTCGGCGCGTAACGTTCACGGAAGCCTTCCTCGGTGCGCTTGCGAAGGAAAGAGTCCATCGTTTCGCCGGGCGGAATCGGATAACGCGGGAATTCGTAGCCGAGATCGGCGAGAGAGAATTCGAGACGCGTGGAAAGCTCGTTTGTGTTGTAAACGGCGCGCGGCAAATCGGTGAAGAGGCGGACCATTTCCTGCGGAGAGCGGAGATGGCGCTCGTCGTTGCGTTCGAGAAGGACGCCGGCGCTATCGAGCTTGCAGTGATGGCGGAGGCAGGTAAAGACGTCGAGGATTTCGCGGTCGTTTTCCTGCGCGTAGCGGACGCCATTGGTGGCGAGCAGCGGCAGACGCAAACTCTCGGCGATGCGCACGGCGGCCTGGTTGCGATGTTCTTCAGCAGGATCGAAGTGACGCTGCAATTCCACGTAGACATTCTTCGCGCCGAAGAGCGCGATCAGCTTCTCGCAATTCTCGCGGGCCTCGGCGTAGCCGCCACGCGAGAGCGCAGCGGCCAGCGCGCCTTCTTCGCCGCCCGTTAGGCAGATGAGTCCCTCGGCGAATTCGGCGACTTCGCTGAGCGTGGCCGTGCCGGCGCCTTTTTCCGTCTCGCGGAGTTTATAGCGCGTGATCAAGCGGCAGAGATTCCGGTAGCCCGCGCGATTTTCGACGAGCAGCGCGAGCCGCACGGGCCGCGGCGCCGAAGTGCCGGGCATCCAGGAAGGGCGGCTGGCGCGATTGCCGAAGCCTTCTACGGAAATTTCCGCTCCCACGTGCGCGCGCAGACCGGCCGCCTTCGCCGCCATGTGGAAACGCGGCGAGCCGTAGACGCCGTCGCGATCGAGCAGGGCGATCGCCGGATACTCGAGCTCCTTCGCGCGTCCCACGAGATCTTCGGGCAGGGAAGCGCCTTCGAGAAAACTGAAAGCGGAGCGGGCATGGAGTTCGACATAGTTCAATCGTAGATTCCTTCCACGAACCAGCGCTTCGAGCGGAGGTCTTTGTAAATTCGGTAGAGGGCGGTTTCGGTTTGCGCAGTGGCGTCGCCGGCTGAATCGATGATATTGGCGTCGAAGGCGATGGAGGCCGCAGCTCGAGGTCTCGGTTGCAGGGCGCGGAGTTCGACGTCCCATTCATCGCGCGCCCAGGCGGTCTCCGACCACCAATCGCCTTTCGTCCGCCACGGGCCCGCGAAAGCGAAAATTTGCCGCTGCACACCGCTGCAAGCGAGCCGGGCGGGCTTGCCGTCGTGTAGATCGACGGTGGCGGGAAGCGGCGGCCGATAAATGCGGAGAGCGGCGGTGGCTATTGCCGTGCGTGCGTGTGCGAGTTTTTGCTCGGCGGCATCTTTCACGACGAAGCGATTTTGTTCGAACGCATTCGGGCGATGCGTATCGAGAAGCACGGGTGCACCGACGCGCCCTTCACCGACGGTATTTTGAATGCGCGCAAGCGTGACTTCCAGCCGCTCCGGCTCGGGGCTGAGTGGGAGAAAAAGTCCGAGCTGGCGCGAACGTGCCGTGGTGGGAATGGCGAGGATGCGGACGGCTACGACTTCCGAAGTGGGCGGATGCGCCTGCAAATCAAGCTGAAGCAGCTTGAGCAGGAATTTGCTTTCCTTCGCAGGTATGGGGAGGCGGAGCGTGCGGATGTGGCGTAGCTCGCCTTTTTGGCGCATATCGGGCGGCTGTAGCTCGAGTGTGACTTTCATTTCAGCGATGGCGAGCAGATGCATGCGGATGCGCGTGCACAATTGATCGAGCAGCCGGTTGAGTACGAAGAGCAGCGGCTCGAGCGATTCCACGGGTGAATCGAGTTCCATGCACTCCTCGAATTCAAGCGGGAATTCTTTCGCGATCAGCGGGCGCGGATCAGCGCCGCGCGCGAGCTGTTGCCAGCGACGACCGTCTTGCCCAAGGCGTTCGATCACGGCGATTTCCGGGAGCGCCGCGAAGTCGCGGCAGGAACGGATGCCCCAGCGCTCGAGCGTCTCGAGAAGCTCGGCGGGGGCGCGCAGCGCCGCGAGTGAAAGCTCGCCGATGCGCATGGCTTCCTCGCCGAGTGGAATCACGGTGACGCCGGCGAATCCCTGCGCCGCACAGATGGCCGCCGAAGGATTCGCAGCGACAGCGACATTGGCAGCGAAGCCGACTTCCGCGGCCACGCGTAGGAGATCGCGAGCGATTTTTTCGGCCGAGCCAAAAAGCTTTTCGCAGCCGCCGATATCAAGGACGACGCCATCGAGCGCCACGGTATCGGGCAAAGCGTCGTCGCCAGATTTCGAAATGTCTTCGACGCGGGGCGAAATCGTCCAGGCGCAATCGAGCAGCGCGGCGCGGGCTGTGGCTTCCTGCGGGAGCGAACGCCAGCGCCAGGTGATACCGGTGAACGATTCAGCTTGCAGCTTCGTGAGGCCGGCGGCGACGCCGAGCTTTCGCGCGAGTGGGCTGACGGAGAAGACCTTCGTCAGCGGCGGTGCTCCGGCAAAGACGGCCACGGGCTTGCCTGCGAGCTCGGGATCGAGCCGCACCACTGCCTGCACGGGAAAATCAGGAACGAAAAGACAAGCGAACGGCATCGAGCATCACCTGAAGTTCGAAGGGGACGAAGCCAACGAAACAAACGGCGACAATTTCGAGCGATACTTCGCCAGGGACTACCGGTTCATCGGGCGGTCCATCGAGTGTGCGTTTGCCAGCGAGCGGAATCGGCGGGGTGCGACTGCGTTCGCGAGCGAATAATTTCTCCCTCGACTTCATAGCCTTCGAAAATCGAAACGCCGAATGCGGCTTTGGCAGAATTCGCAGCGGGGGCAGCGGACTTTGTCACGCTGGCGGCACGGCTCCAGCCTTCGCCCTTGCGGTGGCAATGCAACACGAGCGCGGCGCAACTGCGCGCGCAGGATTTTTCCCCGAGCAGCAGCAGGATCGTGGGCGTGTTTTCCACGGCACGGCGGAAACGGAACCACATGCTCAGGTTGATGCGCCGCGCTTCGGTCCAGGCGATGCCGCCGAGATCGAAAACCACCACGCCCCAGCCGCCGCTGTGCAGCAGCAGGTCGGTGGCTTTGAGCGCCTGCTCAAGATTTTTCCAGGGACGCTTCGACTGGCCTTTCCACGGGCGCGAAGGGGAAGGGCTGCGCAGGTCTTCTACACGTAATTCCGGCGCACGCAATTCCGAGACGCGCAATTCCGGCGCAGTCGGCGTGGCTCGGCGGTGGCTCATGCGCATGCCGCGGCGCGGAAGCTCGCGATCGCGTTCCACTTGCTCTCCGGCGCAACGAGCAACCACGGAAACACGCTGCGCGGTGTTCTTCGACGTATTTTTTTTGAGCCCGATTTCTCTTGGCGAGTTCTCTTCATGCGGCCCGAAAGCGTTCGGAGGAGATCCCCGATTCTTATGCAGTAGAGAAGGGATGGCGGACTCGATACCGCGAATCTGGTCGCGCGGATGTTGCCAGCCGCATCCGCTCGTGTGCCCAGAGGGCGCATCTTCCGAAGTGGAGCGCTCTTCCGCGCTCGCGCCTTGTATCTCCACGGCAGCAGAAAGCGTAGACGCTTTGGACAGCGCGGCCCCGGAAAGGCTCACGCCATTCGATCCGCCGCCCTGAATTTCTCCGCAGCGAATCCAAAGCAGCCGCGGCAGGTCCACACCGGCGGCCGCTAGCGAAGCGGGATCGAGCGAGTCAGTGACGTCCACAAACGCGCAGGCTTGCTGTTGCTGGGTGGCGCTGGCGAGCAGGGAAAACGCCAGACTCGTCCGCCCGGAAGACGCCGGTCCGCATAGCTCCACCAGCGAGCCGCGCGGAAATCCACCGCCCAGCACGGCGTCTAGCTCCGTGACGCCCGAAGGCTGCAGCTCCACGGCGCGGGGGCTGCGAAAGCCGTCCAGGCCGAGGCCGAAGGCGGAAGAGCGTGCCAGAAGCGAAGCGCGGTTTGAGGGCAAAGAAGCCATGGCAAGAAGCGATCACTATTCGCTTTTTCTTCGCCTATCATAAAATACGCCTCGGGCCATGTCAATCTTCGTCGGGGAATTTGTGATGGCGAAGAATGTGGAAGAAATGATTCACAGGTCCCAGCGGCAGATATTCATCTCCGCGTCATCCCTTTGTAATTGACTTCACAAATAGCCGCGTCTATCTTGTTTTTGGCGCGGAATAAATCAGCCGGACACCAGCCTCCGGAATCTTGGGACCAACCGCACGTCTTCCACGCCGCAGCTCAGAGAAACTCAAACAATTTAAACGAGTCATGCCCGGGCAGACCTCTTCGCCTCTCATTCACTCGCATTAAAAGCCGTCAAACGAACAGCGGAAAAAAAGTGCGTGGCTTTTTGGCCATGAGCGTCATCAATAGCCAGCAGAGGAACTCGCGAAAGGCGGAACGCCATGAAACGGACCAGTCTCTTGCTGCTTTCGGTTGCGACACTGGCCGGCGTTGTTGCCTGCGTAGCTCGCGCCTCTGAACAGTCCGGCGAAGAGTCGTCCCCGACCTATGGGGTCAAGATCCCCGCGGGATACCGCGATTGGAAATTGATTGCGGTGGACAACCTTCTCCTCTCAGGCAAGTCCAATCAGCTACGCGCTCAATTCGGCAACGACATAGCGATCAGGGCGTATAAGGAAAGGACGCTTCCGTTCCCGGACGGCAGCATCATTGCCGCGGTTCATTGGACTCGCGTCGCTTCGGACGCAAACGATAAAGTGCTGAACGGTCCATTCCCCGGCAGTCAATCTTTCCTAATCGGATCCCGCCTGAACGTTCAGTTCATGGTTAAGGACTCAAAGAAATACGCCACGACGGCCGGCTGGGGGTTCGCTGACTTTACGGGCGACAAGCCGGGCAGCGAGGCGCTGCACGAGACCTGCTTCCCGTGCCACGCGCCGGCGAAAGATCACGACTACGTCTTCACCCGATACGCACCATAACGCTGCGAGCGAAGGGCAGAGTACGAGGTGGCGGCCACATAACTCCAAGGCCACCCAATCCAGAACCAGTCGAAAGGAGCACACGATGAAAAGATCAGACAAAGGTTCGCGCCGTCACTTTCTCAAGTCTAGTTCAATGCTGGGTCTGGCCGTCGCCTTCAGTCCTGCGAAGATCGGCGGAGCATTCGCAGAATCGAAATCGGCAACTCATCCAAAGGACGACGCCACGATCCCCATCTCATCTACACAAGAAAAGAACGGGGATGCGGTGCGTCCGTTTCATGTGAGTTTTCCCGAAGCAGAAGTCACCGAATTGCGCAGGCGCGTCAATGCGACTCGCTGGCCCGAAAAGGAAACCGTAACCGATACAACGCAAGGCGTGCAGCTCGCGACAACTCGGGCTTTGGCAAAGTATTGGGGCACCGATTACGACTGGCATAAGTGCGAGGCCAGGCTGAAAGCCCTTCCACAGTTCATTACCGAAATTGATGGGCTCGACATTCATTTCATTCACGTGCGTTCGAAGCATCCGAATGCTCTTCCGCTGATCGTCACTCACGGGTGGCCCGGCTCGATCATCGAGCAACTGAAGGTGATCGATCCGCTTACGAATCCAACGGCGCATGGCGGGAGTGCGTCGGACGCGTTCGACGTAGTGATTCCGTCTCTGCCGGGCTATGGGTTTTCGGGCAAGCCGACCACTACCGGCTGGGACCCCGAGCGGATCGCGCGTGCGTGGATCGTGCTCATGAAGCGCCTGGGATACACGAAATATGTGGCTCAAGGCGGCGATTGGGGAAATTGCGTCACGGAGTTGATGGCTCTCCAGGCGCCTCCGGGATTGCTCGGCATTAGCACCAACATGGCGGCTACCGTTCCGGCTGACATTGATAAGGCTGCGTTCGCCGGTGCTCCGGCGCCGCCGAATCTCTCACCCGACGAACTCCATGCGTACGAGCAGTTGGCCTTTTTCTATAAGCACGGCCTGGGCTATGCGATCGAGATGGCGAACCATCCGCAGACGCTGTATGGGATCGCGGATTCGCCGGTGGGTCTCGCGGCGTGGATCATTGACCACGATATTCGCAGCTACGAGCTCATCGCGCGCGTATTTGACGGAAAAACGGAAGGTCTCACGCGAGACGACATCCTCGACAACATCACACTCTATTGGTTGACCAACACAGCGGTCTCGTCGGCTCGTCTCTACTGGGAATATAAGGGAGGCTTTTTCGACGTTAGGAACGTGACGATCCCGGTTGCCGTGAGCGCGTTTCCAGACGAGATTTATCAGGCTCCGCAGAGCTGGTCGGAAAAGGCGTACCCCAAACTCATCCATTACAACCGGCTGCCGAAGGGCGGCCACTTCGCGGCATGGGAACAGCCGCAGGCGTTCTCGGAAGAGCTTCGGGCATCGTTCAAAACTTTGCGGTAGCTCTTCGGGGAGTGCTAAATGCGTTTCGAAGCGGAGCGAAAATGGCGATGAATGCTACTTCGAGAAAAGTTGTGCGACCGCGTGAGGGTTTGCCCCCGTGAGCGCCGAGCAGCGTCTCATCGAGCTTGGCGTGGAGCTTCCCGCTCCGCCCGATCCTTTCGGCACTTACGTCCGGGCAGTTGTGATTGGGAGAAGGGAACAGTGCGTCTAACGCGGAGGTATTCGATGTGTGGTTTTGGGTCGCGCCAGTGGGCTCGATGCTTGCGGCGCTGGGGCACGGCGCTGCTGGCTTCGGTGATGCTGCTGTCGCTTCTATTGCCCGCACAATCGCCCGCTCAGGCGCAAGGTAACGCCCAGGAAAAGACCCAAGGAAAGGAAAGTTCTGTGGAACACCCCACCTTCTATCGCACGATTCCGATTGATGGCATTTCAATTTTCTACCGCGAGGCTGGAGCGAAAAACGCGCCGACGATTCTCTTGCTGCACGGTTTGCCGTCTTCGTCGCGAATGTTCGAGCCGCTCTTCGCACGGCTTTCCGATCGCTTCCATCTGGTGGCGCCGGATTACCCCGGCTTCGGTCACAGTGACTGGCCCGATCCCAAGAAATTCGCGTACACGTTCGATCATTACGCCGAGATCATGAATCATTTCACCGAGGCGCTCGGCCTTTCGCGCTACACGCTCTATATGCAGGACTACGGCGGACCAGTGGGCTTCCGCATGATTCTCGCGCATCCGGAGCGCGCCGAAGCGCTCATCGTGCAAGACGCCGTCTCGCACAACGAGGGCCTCGGCGCAACTTGGAAGACGCGCCGCGCCTTCTGGGCCGATCGCGCCACGAACGAGAGCGCGCTCCGCGTGAATCTCCTGTCGCTCGCTACGACGAAAACGCGCCATGTGGGAAACGATCCGAATCCAGATCGCTACAATCCGGATCTTTGGATCGATGAATACTATTTCCTCAATCAGCCGGGCCAGGCCGAACTTCAAAGCGATCTTTTCTACGATTACCGCACGAACGTGGAGAACTATCCGAAATGGCAGGCATGGATGCGCGAGAAGCAGCCGCGCCTGCTGGTGATCTGGGGCAAGTATGAACTCTCGTTCGACCCATCGGAGCCGGAAGCCTATCGCCGCGACGTGCCGAATGCTGAGGTGCACATTGTGGATGGTGGGCATTTCGCGCTCGACACGGCCGCGGATGAAATTGCGGAGTACGTGGCGCGATTCGTCGGCGGCGCGCGTTAAACACGCGAAGGTTTAGAAGTTCAACGGCACAGGATCGAGGAGGAAGCTCATGAGCACGAACGATGCGGCTACTGGCACGGCAGCGGGCAAGGCAAAAGCGGCACCGGTGGACATGAAATTCGAAATCGTCGTCATCCCAGTTTCGGATGCCGGCCGCGCAAAGGACTTTTACGCGAAGCTCGGATGGCGGCTTGACGCCGACTACGCGCACGCTGACGACTTCCGCGTGATCCAATTCACGCCGCCCGGCTCCGGCTGCTCGTTAATTTTCGGCAAGAACGTAACCGCGGCCACGCCCGGCTCGGCGCAGGGACTCTACCTGATCGTCTCCAACATTGAGGAGGCGCGAAACGAGCTGCTTGCTCGCGGCGTGGAGGTAAGCGAAATCTTCCACGGCGCCAACGACGCCTATGCTGGAAGCGACGAGCCTTACATCTTCGGGCGAATTCGTGTGAGCGGGCCGGACCCAGCGCACGGCAGCTACCGCTCGTTCGCGTCGTTCAACGATCCCGACGGCAATGGCTGGCTGCTGCAGGAGATCACCGCGCGTATTCCGGGACGCATTGATGCCGCCGCCACCACGTTCGCCAACGCAAGCGATCTCGCGAACGCGATGCGCCGCGCGGAGGCCGCACACGGCGAACACGAGAAACGCATCGGTGCGGCAGATCGCAACTGGCCTGAGTGGTACGCCGCTTACATGGTCGCCGAGCAATCCGGTGCGGAGTTGCCGAAATGAGTGGCGCTCCTGAACTTGCGGGACAAACTGTCGTCGTGATCGGTGGAAGCTCGGGCATGGGGCTAGAGACGGCCCGCCGAGCGCGCACAGAGGGCGCCGACGTGGTGCTCGTGGGCCGCAACGCCGATCGGCTCGCCGCGGCTGCTCATGACGTGGGCGCGCGTAGCACAGCGGCGTTCGACGTGACGGATTTCGAGCGCCTCGGCAAGTTCTTCGATTCGCTGCCCGGGCGCATCGATCACATTATGGTCACCAGCGGTGGGCCGTATTACCCGCGGCTTTCTGAAATCGACTTTGATAAGGCACGGCAGAATTTCGAGAGCGAAGTCGCGATGCCGCTGCAAATCGCGCGCCATGCCAAGAGCAAAGTCCGTCCCGGTGGCACGCTGATCTTCATGAGCGGGACGGGTGGCCGGAGCCCTGGGGCCAGTCCGCTCGTCGCTACGTTCACGGCGGGTTTGCCAGCGCTCACCAGGTCGCTCGCGGTGGAGCTCGCGCCGGTGCGTGTGAACCTGATCGCGGCGGGTTTCGTCGATACGCCACTTTCTGCGGCGATACTTGGAGATCAACTCGAAGCGCGTCGCGAGCAGCTTCGACGTATATTGCCGATCCACCGCGTTGTCGGCCCGGCGGACGTCGCCGCGCTCGCCGTGCACCTGATGACGAACACCGCGCTCACCGGCGCCACGTTCGATATCGACGGCGGCCAGCAGCTAGTCCAAGAGTGCCCGTGAAGGAGTGGCCTCGGCCGGATGTCAATCGCGCGCCAAATTCGTTGAA
>Ga0210383_10003209_pt1 | contig 14686 bp, 11 predicted proteins | sample IncBWC14OmetaG_FD_160072 | JGI IMG/M metagenome (GOLD analysis project Ga0210383, IMG submission 160072) | Forest soil microbial communities from Barre Woods Harvard Forest LTER site, Petersham, Massachusetts, United States - Inc-BW-C-14-O ...
ATCGCCGGCAAATTCACCAGCGCGGCGTGCCCGAATTGCCAGCTTACCGTGGCCATCAACGCCACCGCCGCCGCATTCACACCGTCCAGGAAGGCCCCCGCAAACGGCGATTTCCGGATTCGCGGCAAAAATTTCGCCGTCGCCGCCACATACGCAAACGCCGGCAAAAACATTCCAATGGTCGCCAGTCCCGCGCCCTTCCATCCGCCGAGCAGGTAACCGATGAAAGTCGATACTGTGAAATAAGGCCCCGGAGTTGCCTGGCTCACCGCGATCGCATCCAGCAATTGCGCATCCGTCAACCAGTGCAAGCGCACCACCAAGTCGGCGCGCAACACCGCCAGCAAAACATAGCCGCTTCCAAACACCACAGCCCCAATCTTCAGAAAATACAGAAAAATTGGCAGCCCTCCGAGAGCGCCACACGCGCCACCGGGAAATAATCCCAGCATCCCGCCCGCGCTTAACTTCGACTGGCTGCGCGCCTGTTGCACAACCATCCAGAATAGGCCGGCGCAAACCAGCAACGTGATCACGTTCACTCCCAGCGCCGCCAAAAGCACCACCGCCACTGCCAGCATGATCAATCCGGAATTCTTAAGCGCCACCCGCCCCAGATTCCACAATGCCGGGATGATCAGCGCCACAACCACCGGCTTGATGCCAAACAGCAATCCTTCCACCTGCGGCAACTTCCCGAATTTTTCGTAAGCCCACGCCAGCGCCGCCACCATCACCGCCGACGGCAAAATAAAACATGCCCCCGCCACCAACAGTCCCGCGAATCCTCCGCGTACCTCACCAAGATAAATCGTCAATTCCGTGGAGCTTGGCCCTGGCAGCAGGTTCACCGCGCCGATCAGGTCCAGAAAACGCTCGCGGTTCAGCCAGTTTTTCGTGCGCACGAATCGCTCTTCCATCATCGCGAAGTGCACCGGCGGCCCTCCGAAGGCCACAAATCCCAGGCGCAGCATTTCCTTGGCTATCTCCCACATCCCGCCGGTCGCGCCTTCGATTTTTGTAATTTCGTCCAACGGTCTCCGACTCCTGCCACGAATATTAGCCGCGCACTCGCCACATGACAGCGCCGCCTTTTTTCCTTACTCTAGTATTCGCCCGCGAAACGCTATGAACCCCAACGACCCTATCAAACCGCTCCCGCCGCCTTCATCTTCGTGGATCAAGGGATTGCTCGCAGGCGTCCTCTTCACGCTTCTTGCCGTCGGCCTGATCGTCTGGCTCGTCACTGGCACCGGCCTGCTCCACCTGCTGCATTCCTACGCCCACGGGTCGCTCATCCATATCGACCAGCCCACCGTCGTGCGTCAGATTCAGCAACTGCAACGCCTGGAAACCGTGCGATTCTCCATGGACAAAATCATTTCTGGCGAGCATGACAACCCGTATCTGCCCAAGTTCCTTGCCGGAGACCGCTTGCTGCTCGTCGTCCACGGTGACGTCATCGCCGGAGTCGATCTCGGCCATTTGCAGCCGCAAGATGTCTCCATCCACGACCGAACCATCTCGGTGCGCGTCCCCAAATCCGAAATCCTCGTTACGCGCATCGACAATTCCAAAACTCGCGTTTATTCGCGCGACACCGGCCTTTTTTCCTCGGCCGATCCCAATCTCGAAAGCGAAGTTCGCCAGGAAGCCGAACGCGAATTGCAGGACGCCGCTCTCCAGGACAATCTCCTAAAGACCGCCGATGATAACGCCCGCTCCACTCTTTCCGCTCTGCTGCGCAGCCTCGGCTTCACCAACGTCGAATTTGTCTAACCTTCTCGCCTTCATTCGCCCCAACCACCAATTTGCCGTTAGTAGCGCATAAAACGGCGCGTAGACCAGCCATTGCATCAGCGGATCAAATTTGAAAACGCCCAGAATTCCGTAGCCGATCAAAACGTTGTAAGACAGAAATTGCAGCACCGTCAGCATCAGCCAGGCCGGATTCGGATAGAAACACAGCAGAGGCACGATCCATGTGAAGTACCAGGAATATCCGTTTGGCCCAAACGCGAGGATCGTCCCGATCAGCAGGAAGGCCGCGCGCGCAGGGTCCGCCTTCTTCCATGCCAGCCAAAATGCCAGCCCCCAACTAGCCGCAATGCCGGTCAGCGCGGGAATTTTTGTTTTTCCTCCCGTCGCCCAGTCAATCGCCGTGTACAAGCTCGCATGATAATTCTTCCAGGTAGCCTCGTAATACCCCAGGTTGGTGCGAAACATTCCCAGCGCGTTCCAATAAGGCGCCAGCACCGCCAGTGCCGCTAGCCCTGCCAGTGCCGCCGCCCACCATCCTGCTTTTTTCTCTGGCCAACCCGCCTTGCGAATCCACACCGGCAACAGCACCGCCGGAAACACCTTGGCCATCGCCGCCAGCGCCACCGGAACGCTCGAAAACTGCGGCCACTTCTTCCCCAGTGCCAGCCCGCAAACGATTCCCAGCAACGCCAGCGAATCATTGTGCCCGCTGCCCGCGAATTCCACGATTACCAACGGATTCCACGCATAAATGGCCAGCCGGAAATCCCGATCTTCGTCTTTTCGAAACATCCACGCCAGCAACAGCAACACCAGCACATCCGCCGCCGCAAAAGGAACTTTAAATTCCGTCGGCCCAGGAAACACTTTCCATGTCGTGCGAAACAACAGTTCCGTTGCGGGTGGATAGATCGCCGGAATTTCCCGCCCCGGCATAATTTCGTAATACTTGTCCCGTAATCTGCTGAGCCGCGGATCGTTCGGCGCAATCGCATACGGATTCCATCCGTGTGCCTGCACCATCCCTTCCCAACGATATCGCTGTAAATCGTCGGACAGTGTCGGCTCCATCGGCCACAGCGTTGCCCGGAATACAATCGCGGCAAAAACCAGTAAAATAGTGGTTGTGCGTGTGGCATGCGTTCGTGTGAATCCGTACAACGCAATCAGGTAAACTAGGCCACCGGCCAATCCCAGCTCGATAAAGCCGATCGCGTGGTTTTTCAGGTAATACAGGCTGTGCATTCGCAGGAACACGGCTTCCAGCGCGGCCATCGCGATCCATGGCCAGTAGCGGTTCCATTGTTTTCGATTTTGTTCGGATGGCATTCGGAGAAACTTCAGACTTGTTGACTCTGGCTTCATTCCTACTCGCGGCCCATCAGCCAGGTTTTCGCCAATATTGGCATAAGCTCACCGATCGAACGTTCAGCGGCGTCTATCATGCCAACGCCTTCGATCTCGCCATGATGATTCCGTACTTCATCGTGTTGTTTATCCTGGCGGCGTACGGCATGCATCGCTACAAGCTCCTCTACGATTACTACGTCTATCGGAAAAATATTCCTTCCACGCCCCCTGCCGTTTTGCATTGGCCAAAGGTTACCATACAGCTTCCCATCTTCAACGAGCGCTACGTAATTGAGCGCCTCGTCGATGCCGTCTCGCAATTCGATTATCCCCGCGAGCTCATGGACATCCAGGTTCTCGACGATTCCACCGACGAAACCTGCGAAGTCGCGCGCGCTTGTGTCGATCGCCACGCCGCCCAGGGTCTTCCTATCGTCTACATTCATCGCACCAATCGCGAGGGCTACAAAGCGGGCGCGCTTGAAAATGGACTAAAGACCGCTCGCGGCGAATTCGTGGCCATCTTCGACGCGGATTTTATTCCCCCGGCTGATTTTCTGCGCCGCACTATTCCCCATTTCCTCAATCCGGATGGCGGTGAAAAAATCGGCATGGTCCAGACGCGTTGGACGTATCTCAACGGCGATTATTCCCTGCTCACCCGCGTGGAAACAATTCTGCTCGACGGCCATTTCGTTATCGAGCACGGCGGCCGTTCGCGCCGTGGCACATTCTTCAACTTTAATGGCACGGCTGGCGTTTGGCGCCGCGCCGCCATCGATTCCGCCGGTGGCTGGCAGCATGACACGCTCACCGAAGACACGGACCTCTCTTACCGCGCTCAGCTCAAAGGCTGGAAATTCCTGTATCTCCCCGAAATCGAATGCCCTTCCGAACTTCCCGTGGACATGAACGGTTTCAAAGCGCAGCAAGCCCGCTGGGCTAAAGGCCTGATGCAGACCGCCAAGAAAATCCTTCCAAAAGTTTTTCGCTCCGATGTTCCCTGGCACGTGAAGTCCGAGGCCTTTTTCCACCTCACCGCCAATATTTCCTATCCACTGATGGTTTTACTCTCCACCATGCTGCTTCCGGCGATGATCGTTCGTTTCTACCAGGGCTGGTTCCAGATGCTGGTGATTGACCTGCCGCTCTTCCTTGCGTCCACCTGCTCCATTTCCAGTTTTTATCTCGCGGCTCAAAAAGAGCTGCGTCCCAAAACCTGGAGGAACACGTTTCTCTACTTGCCCTTCGTCATGGCCACCGGCATCGGCTTAAGCGTGCGCAACGCTCAGGCGGTCCTGGAAGCCATCTTCGGCAAGCAATCCGAATTCGCGCGCACGCCAAAATTCAGGATCGAAGGGAAGTCCGGAACCTTCGCCGCCAAAAAATACAAAAATAAATCCGGATGGATGCCTTACTTTGAAATCGCGCTGGGCCTGTACTTCGCTCTCGCCATCGTTTATTCCATCAGCAACGAAAATTACGCCACTGTGCCGTTCCTTCTTCTCTTCGTCTGGGGCTATCTCTACACCGGCTTCATGTCCCTCAGCCAATCCTGGTTCGCCCATCTCCGCTTTGGCGTCAACGCCCCCGAAATGCGTCCCGCCTCCACCGGCGCCCCCGGCTTTTAACAACCGCGATCCGAACCCAAGTCCGTCATTCCGAACGGAGTCCGCGGAGTGAGAAATCCCTCTTTCTTGGGTTCCACAAACTATTTTCCGGCTCCCAGCGGCCGCCTTCGCCGCCGCGGTCACGCTGTCCAAATCCGCCTTCACATATTCGCCTGTGCTGTTTCGCACCTCCGCGAAGTTGAGTTCATGGTGCAACGCGTAAATAAAATTCCACATATCCGATGGAATTCGCGGTTTTGGCCATCGTGTTCGCCACGCCCTGGTTTCGTTGTGCTCCGGCGCCCACCGGCCACGGCATCGTCGCGCCTGTTCCCACTTTCGATTTCCACTCCTCATTCACCTTGGACAAATAGTCCGTCCACGCATACGTGGTTCCGCTGTCATCCGAGCGGCGCAGCACCGCAATTTTTTCGTCCGGCAACCGCACATGCCGGTTGATCGCGCGAATCTCCCGTGCATTCCAAGACACAATTTCCCCAGAAAAATCCCCGCCAGCACTTCCGGAGTCAGATTCAACCCATCCGGCGCGCCCTTTACGTTATAGATTGGAACAACCGCTCCCAGCACCGTCGCAAACTGCAGCAGCTTCCCCTTCTCCTGCAACTGCTTCGCGGAAAGCGGCATGTCCGATGCGCCGAAGTCCACTTCACCTGCGCCAATCCGCCGTATCCCCTCTTCGGAGCCCACCGCGTCAAAGCTCACCCGCAATCCTGGTCGCCTCTGCGCAAAACTCTCAAACCATTTCTGATAAATCGGCGCTGGGAACGTAGCGCCCGCTCCGTGCAGCACAATCGCGTTCGCCGGGCCGCCGACAGCCGATGCGCCAGAATTCGCCGCCGCCCCACCTATCTTTTTTTCCGACAGCCTCCCTCAGTGATGCAGCCAGTTGTTCGCCAAATAAATCTTCGAATTGTGCCGGAAAACTTGGTGGATAAGCTCACGCTTTTCTCACTGGGAATCCTGCAGAGTATAACGGCGCAAGGCCCAAGGCTTCTAATAACTCCTGCTTACGGCCGCGGGCAGATTACCCACGGCATCGGCCTTCTACTCAGCATTGCCGGCTTCGTGGTTCTGCTGGTGTTCGCCATTTTGCGCGGCAGCGCCAGCCATATCGTTGCCTGCTCCATCTATGGCGCCACGCTGATTTGCCTCTACAGCGCTTCCACTCTCTATCACGCCGCGGTTTCGCCGAGATGGAAACGCGCGCTAAGAATCTTCGATCATGGCGCGATCTATCTCCTCATCGCGGGCACCTACACTCCCTTTCTTCTTTTGTATCTGCGCGGTCCCTGGGGCTGGTCGCTCTTCGGTGTGGTTTGGGGATTTGCGTTCGCGGGAATACTGTTGAAGTTCTGGTTCGTCGACCATTTTGAATATTTGTCCACCGCGGTTTATATCGTCATGGGGTGGCTGGTCGTCATCGCCGCCAAACCCGTGCTCACACACGTGCCTACGTCTAGCGTGCTCTGGCTCGTGGCCGGCGGCCTGCTCTATACCTTTGGTGTGGTCTTTTTTGCCTGGAAGCGTCTGCCCTACAGCCACGCCGTGTGGCACCTGTTCGTTCTTGCCGGAAGCATCTGCCACTATTTCGCCGTTCTTCGCTCCGTGACGCACGTCCGCGGGTAAGAAGCTACTTCGTGGTTGGTCCTCCGGCGGCCTGTTCCTGCTCGCCCTCCGATTTTGTCCAGTGCGAATCTGGATTATATTCTTTCATCGCTTTTGCAACCGTGTCGGTCTTTTTTCCAAGATCTCTTTCGTACACGATCCCATCTTCGCCGACGATAAACGTCATCACGCCGGACGCCCGGTATTCCGCCGGATACGACACAAACGCGAAGCCGCCGGTCATCTTGCCGTCCGCCAGAAAATTCTTCGCTCCGCCCGGTCCGTCTTTTCCCTGCTTCGTCAAAAGATGAAAATAGTAGCCGCGGTACGGTACCGCTTTTTCCCCGCGGCTCTCGGCATACTCTTGCGCGACCGCCCATGCCACCAGAGGCCCAATCGGGCTTTCCGGTTCGCCGTTCGCCACCTTCCAGTACAACCCGTCCTGCTTCCCTTCATCACTGAAAATCTTCTGGGCATACTGGTTCTGTTCTTTCGCGTAATATTCCTTCTGTGCCGCCGCGAGTTCCTGGCAAATCCGGATAGCCGACGCTTCATTCCATCCGATCCGCCGATACAAAATTTCTTGCTTGCCCGCATCGGTGTCGAAATACCACTGATTTGCCTTATTCAGCAAAGGAATCGGATACGGCCAGTTTCGCGAACCGATATACAACGTGACACTGCCGTCCGGCTCTTTCATCAGCCGGCACATTTCCTCATATCTCTTCGCGAAGTTCGCACGGTTATGGTTGTCTTCAGCTTCATCTCCGGAGGAAACCACGTCCTTCCCCTCCGGGCCGAGCAACTCCATCAACGCTTTTGTATCGTTATTTTTTGCCGCCGTATACAGCGCCCTGCTTGCTTCTTCGGGACTCGCAAATGTCTTCTGCCCGGGTTGCTGCCCCCTCGCGCCGGTGGCAAACAATCCCGTCAGAAGAAGCGCGACCGTGGCCAATTTCATAAAATCACCGCCACCAGTTTCGCCGAAGTTCAACTTCGCTCGCCGCATAGTCCTTCCCCCTCTTTCCAGATTTCGCGATCCTGCTGGAATCATTTCAACCCCGCAACTCAGTGATGTCCCCCGCCTCCGCCACCATGAGATCCGCCGCCCCCGCCGCCTCCGCCACCGTGGAAGCTGGATTCTCCGCGAGCCGAATAACTTCTCGATTCTCCGCCATGGTCATAGCCGCTGAACGCTCCGGACTTCACGTTGCTCTGCGCGTGCGGTTGCTCGTGTGGCTCTGCATAGCCACGAGCTGCGTTCCGGTCGCCCTCGAAGGGTCTCGGCGACGCCCCAGGCCGGTTGTACACATTGCCATGCGTGCCGGCGTAACGATCTCCGCTAAATCCCCGGCCGGGCGCGCTGGGCCCTCCATGACCGCCGCGGTAGTAAGCGTTACGGTTATAAAAAGTGGTGCTGTGCGAGTAGTAGCGGCCGTTGTTATAGACGACGTAGTGGTTGTGCCAGTTAAATCCCCAATGCGGCCAGCCCCAACCATACCCGCCGAAAAATCCGATGCCAAATCCAATTCCAAACGACAAATACGGCCCGCCATACCAGATCCCCGGATACGGGTACCATCCCGGCCATGCCACAATCGGTCCGCCATACACGAGCCACGGATTGTAGGCCGGCACGTAAACCACATCCGCAGCCGCCGGCTGAATAATGATGGTCGATCCCTGAGTCGTCACCGTCTGCTGCGGCGTCGTTTTCAGGTTGCCGGACTGCTCTGCCTTTTGCCGCATCACCTGCACGGCGTCCATCACGTCCTGCTGCTGGTTGTAATAAGCATCGCCCAGCGACGAAGTCCACGACAGGTTTTTGTCCATGTTCCCCAACACTGTCGGGAACGCTGCCAGTGCCTTCACGCTGGGATCCCAAGGCATTTTGTCCACGGCTTGTCCCAACGCATCGCCCTTCAAATCCGGATTCGCCTGCACCCAACGGTCGGCTTCCACAATCTGTTCAGGGAACGTCGAAGCCGCCAGTATTTGCGCCACGAGGGAATCCGGGTACAGCGCAATAGGCGCAACCAATTGCTGCAATTGTTCTGGCGTCTGCGTGTTATAGGGAGGTCCTTGCGGCGTTTGCCCTTGTGGCGCCGCCTGGTCCTGCGGCGGAGGCGCACCGGGGTCTTGCGCAGCGGAAACACTCAGCGGGCAAGTAGCGAATAAAAGCGCGAAACTCAGCACCAGCACCGCGCTCCGCTCGCCCCACTCTAGCCCTGAAAAGCCTGCGACTTTTCTCAGCATGCTCATGCTCTTCCTCCTGGGCACTCCAGCTCCGCCCACGGGCTTCCAAACTGTCCCTGTTGATTGAGATGAAAATGGAGGCGCTTTCGTTTCTGTTTTCTTAGTACTCGATGCTCGTCCGGTCAGCCCTTCGCGGCTTCTTCCAGCCAACGGCTCAAAATATACTCATATTTTGGTTCCACATCCAGGAAGGTTACGCCCGCTCCCATGTTCGGTGTGGCGTAAACAATCTTCGCTTTCGATTGGAATGTCAGATCGCCGGAAAAAATCTTCAACAGGATCAAAGTACCGGTGGGGAACGGATTCATCATATCCAGATAGCAGCCGTGCTGGCTTAGTTCGCTTACCCGCGTGGCCAGACGCACTTCTGACTGCTCTTCAAACAGCTCGGCACTGGCTATAAATATGTATCTTGGCGTGCGACGCCTCTCCCGTTCCATACACCCTCCGGATGGCTGGACAATTTCCTTCATCGTATGCCGCGGCTTTCCTTACCGGCTTAACTTTCGCTGGCTATCCAGCGTTCCGCACTATTAACTCCTGCATCACTAATTGCGCCTCGCGCAACCGGTTCGCTGGAAGTGCCTTTCACTGTTGCGATACAATCCGCGTTTGCTCCTCGGGTCGGGGGAACTCTAGCAGGCTGCTGAAACATCCTCTCTACAGCATGCGGAAGTCTGTGGCTTCCGCAAGACTGCCGCAAGAAAAGCGGCTCTCGCTGCGGAAGACATCCTGAATTCTGTTTTCAGCATCCTGCTAGAGGTGACTGCATGAGTGGTCTGGGAAAAACTGTCTTAAGTATCGGTGCGCAAAAACCTTTTCGAACGCTTGTCGGTTCCTTGCTCGCTGTAGCCGCGCTTTTGTCCTTTGCGCTCGCTCCCGCCGTCGCGCAACAGCGCCGCGAACGCGAGCCCAATTCTGCTTATGCTACCCGCCGCGCCAAGCTCGCTTCCAACATCGATGGCCCCATTATTCTTCTCGGCTACACCGGCAAGGAAGTGGAAGCGCAAACCTACATTTTTGCCCAGGAAGAAAATTTCTATTACCTGACCGGCGACAATGAAGAAGAAGCCGCTCTTATCATTCTGCCTGTGGGGGCGCACAAGGCCGCAAACGACGAATCCACCGCGCGCGAAATCTTTTTCCTTCCTCCCAAGGACGCCCGCAAGGAAAAGTGGAACGGCCTTCGCATGTCTCCCAATGATCCCGATATTCAGATGCGCACCGGATTTTCGGAAGTGAAGCCCATGCCCGAACTTCGCGCCACCGTCGAGCAACTCGCCCGCATCTACCCTACCTTCTACACCATTCTTCCTTACCAGAAAGAGATGGGCGGTTATCCTCACGAAAAGGAAACCGTCGATTGGCTCAAGCAGGCCGCGCCGGAAGTCACCGTCAAGGATATTCGCGCCAATATCCTCGACTTGCGCTTGATCAAATCGCCCACGGAACTCGCGCTGCTTCGCCAAGCCATCGATCTTTCTCTCGATGCCCAGTTCGAAGCTTTCAAAATGATGCACCCGGGATTATTTGAGTATCAGATCGCTGCAAAGATGGTGGAAGTTCACGCCATGGGCGGCTCGGAGGCGGAAGCTTACGCACCCATCGTCGGCGCGGGCCCTAATTCCACTTCGCTGCACTACGACAAACTTTCCCGCAAAATTGAAGACGGAGACATTGTGGTCATGGACGTGGCCGGGCAATATTCCGGCTACGCCGCCGATATAACCCGCACCATTCCCGCCAATGGAAAATTCACGGCGCGCCAGCGCGAAATCTACGACATCGTTTTCGGCGCCCAGGAAGCGGCGATTCACGCGCTCAAGCCCGGAATGGACATGTGCCGCAAGGGCGACAAAAGCGTTTACAAAATCGCCTACGACTATATCAATTCACATGGCAAGGATCAGAAGGGCAAACCACTGGGGCAATATTTTATTCACGGGCTGGGCCACAGTATTGGCCTCAACGTCCACGACCCCGGCGATCTCTGCAGGCCCTTCACCCCCGGTATGGTCATCACCATCGAACCGGGCATCTACATTCCCGACGAACATCTCGGGGTGCGTATCGAAGACGATCTTTTGATCACCGACACCGGCTACGAACTCCTTAGCCAGCGCCTGCCCCGTTCCGCCGACGAAGTCGAGAAAATCATGGCCGAAGGCGCCAAGCAGCGCGCCTCCGAAGCGAAATAATTTGGAGTGCGGCGGCCCAACCGCCGCTGTTGGGAATTAGACCGGGCCACCCAAGGCCGCAACAAACGCCGGTATTCCGAACGTAGTCCGCGGAGTGAGAAATCCCTCGGGTTCTCCTACATCAACGACCGAGAGACTCCGAACCTTTTCGCTATTTTCAGGATTGAACCTTAGTGCGGCAGCTGCGCCTCAATACTCGTTGCAATCCCATCGCCGGTGCGGCGGATCTGCACATCCGGTGCCGCTAGTTTGTAGTGTCCGCCTCCCACCACTTCAATCTCCACGGTGTGGTCGCTTGTGGGACAAAGCGGCGTCTTGCCCATTCCCTGTTCGTCCACTTTCACTTCTCCGGCCGGGGCGCCCCTTACGCACGTATCAATGTGCAGCGAAGTACCCGCGAAATGCTCCGGGATGCGTACGATAAGTTGATCCGGGTGTGAACTGGAAGCACAGGACAGCATAAGAAATGCAATTCCCGCAAAAGAAGCGGATAAATACACTATATTCGAACGACTTGACACGAGTAGTTTCTCCCCAGGACGGTAGAGGTATATTCTATAGCATTCCTGAATCGAGAATGCCATATGTTCGAGCCCAACGATTCTCGGAAGTCGTTGCCAGGGAATGATCTGAAGACTGTGCATTTTCGATTAGATTAGTGTAAATCCAGGGAGCCGCATTGTTTCAACGCCTGAATCATCGGCTGATTTTTGCCTCGGGAATCTTCCTGCTTCTCGTTTGCGGCTGTGCCACCGCGTGGATCCTGTATCGCTTCTATTTTGGCGAAGAGTGGGTCCGCCATACGTATGATGTCGAGCTCCTGATTGGGCAAATTGAAGCGGACGTCAGCGAGACCGGACGCTCCCGGCAAATGTTCCTGCAAAGCGGTGACCCGCATTACCTGCAGCGCGTCGAGGCCATGCGCGCGGAACTGTTAGATAAACTTCCGCAGCTCCGAGCGATGGTTCACGACAATATGGACGAGGAATCCACTAGCCGAAAATTAGAACAGGCGGTCAACGCGCGCTTTTTCATGGTGGATGAATCGTTGCAGCTTGTAAAGTCCGGAAAATCCACGCATGAAGCCCAGGACGATTATTCCGCCGAGTTGGTACTTTCATCGCAGCGCTGTGCCGCGTTGGCGCAGGCCATGCGAAACGTGGAAGGAACCCTGCTGGATCGCCGCCAGGGCGTTACCCGGTCTCTCTTCAAGTGGATCATCGTCATTTTGGCGGCTTCTTTTCTCCTCTCCTTGTACATGCTTTGGGAACATTTTCGCAGCCTGAACCTGGAGTTGGCGCAACGCAAACGCGCCGAGCAGAGTGCCCTGAATCTGAGCGCGCAGCTCTTGAACGCGCAGGACCAAGAGCGCCGCAAAATCGCCCGCGATTTGCATGACGGACTGGGCCAGAACCTGGTCGCCGCAAAAATGATGGCCGATTCTTTCAAGAACAGGCCGCCCGACCGCCAGAGGTTTCAGGAACTCAGTATTCTCCTCGAAGAAGCGGTCAGCTCCACGCGGTCCATTTCCCATCTCCTCCATCCGCCGCTGGTCGAGGAGCTCGGATTTGTTGCCGCCGCTCGCTCCTATCTCGAAGGCTTCTCTAAGCGCACCGATATTAAGGTCAATTTCGATCTTCCGGATCTGCCCGATCGCTTACCGCGCGACTTGGAGCTCACGCTATTCCGCATCCTCCAGGAATCGATCACCAACATTCAGCGCCATTCCAAGAGCGTAACGGCCGAAGTGCACTTCACCGCAAACGGTAAGACCGCTGTACTCAATATTCAGGATCATGGCGTCGGACTGTCACCCGCAATGTTGGAAAATTTCAAAGGTGACGGCAGCAACGTTGGTGTCGGTCTGGCCGGGATGAAAGAACGCGTTCGCGAACGCAATGGACTCTTCACTGTCCGTTCCAATTCTTCCGGCACTCTGATTTCTGCTTCATTTCCTGTGGAGCCGGAGCCTTCCGCTTCATCCTGAAAAATCTTCCAAAGGAATCCGCCCCATGCGCAAACGTAAATCGCAAAAGCCCGGTGACAAAGCCCTTGGCATGCACGCACCCATCACTCGCCGCGATTTTCTCGGTTCCACGCTACTCGCCTCCGGCGTGATGCTGTTCGATTCGCTCACGCCGCTGGAAATCCTGGCGCAAAACGATGAATTCACCGGTTACGGCGGCGTCGGCGAATACAGCGCTTCCAACGGCAACACGCTGGCTGTTCTGCAAGCCGGTCACAAAATACGCGACGGCGTCTACAATCCCCTGCCGAAAGGCATCATCGAAACCGGCGAAACCTACGATTGCGTGATCGTCGGCGGCGGCATCAGCGGAATTGCCGCTGCTCTTTTCTTCCAGCGCCGCGCGGCCCCGGGCGCGAAATGCCTGGTGCTGGAAAATCATCCCATCTTCGGCGGCGAGGCCAAGCAAAACGAATTTCTCGTCGACGGCAAACGCTTGATCGCTCACCAGGGCTCTGCGATTTACCAGCTTCAGCAGCCGCAAAGTTTTTTGAAGCAATTCTACGATTCGATCGGCTTGACCTCACCGAAACTCACCTACCAGAAATGGGCGGGACCGCAGCCGGAGATGCCGCTTTCTCGCACTCCCTATGACGCCGTCGGCATGGACGTTGGCCAGTATGGATTCTGGTTCGGCGCAAACTTTGGCCACAAGCCCGGCTTGTGGGTGATGGATCCGGTTCGCAAAAAACTGGAAGGCGCTCCGATTTCTTCCGCCACGCGCGCGGAATGGGTGCGCTTTCTCACCGGTGCATCCCTGGACGGCAAACCCTTCGAGCATCCCAAATTCGAAGGCGATGCTATTTCGCGTTATTTGGACACCATCACGTTGGAGCAGCATATTCAGGAGCGCTTCGGCCTAAGTCAGGAAACCTGCCGCAAATTTCTTTCGCCCGTGGAAGGCGGCGGCGCCGGCCTGGGCCCGGATGCGTTGTCCGCCTACTCCGATTACGCGTTTGAAGCGCTGCAGCCGGTTGCCGACGAAACCGGCGCGATGGATGAAATGTTTCCCGGCGGCAACGCCACCATCGCGCGCCTGCTGGTGAAGAGTCTCAACCCCGCCGCGATCGACGGGCCCGCGGGTGTCGAAGGCGTTTCGCGCAATTCCGTCAACTTCGCCGCGCTCGATGCTCCCGGCGCGCCCGCTAGAATCCGCCTCAGCGCCACGGCGGTCTCCGTCCGACACGACGGCGATCCCGCCAAAGCATCGACCGTTTCCATCGCCTACGAAAAAGGCGGCAAGCTCTATCGCGTTAAAGCGCGTTCGGTGGTGATGGCAGGCGGCAGTTGGACCTCCAAGCACATCGTGAAAGACTTGCCGCAAAATTATAGCCAGGCATACGCCTCGTTCTACCGCTCTCCCGCCATGATGGCCAACGTGGCCGTGCGCAATTGGCGCTTCCTGTACAACGTGGGCCTCAGCGGCTGCCGCTGGTTCGATGGCACCGTCGGCAATTATATGGAAGTGCGCAAGCTCGCGCTCGCTGGCGACGTCGATCCCACGATCAGCCCGGATTCCCCGATCGTGCTATCGCTGAAAGTTCTCTACGCCACTCCCGGCCTGCCCACGGAAGAACAAGGCAATCGCGGCCGCACGGAAATGCTTGGCACCTCCTTCCGCGAATACGAGCGCCGCATCCGTCAGCAATTCACCGACATGTTCGCCAGTTCCGGCTTCGACGCGCAGCGCGATATCGCCGGCATCATTCTGAATCGCTGGGGCCATGCCTACCTCAGCCCGCAACCCGGCTTCTTTTTCGGCACCAACAGCAACCTCGCTCCCCGCGAGACCTTGCGCAAAGCCCCGTTCGGCCGCATTGCCTTCGCCAACACCGACCTCGCCGGCGACATTGCTCACC
>Ga0210383_10003211_pt1 | contig 14683 bp, 17 predicted proteins | sample IncBWC14OmetaG_FD_160072 | JGI IMG/M metagenome (GOLD analysis project Ga0210383, IMG submission 160072) | Forest soil microbial communities from Barre Woods Harvard Forest LTER site, Petersham, Massachusetts, United States - Inc-BW-C-14-O ...
ATTCGAAATTGCCATGAAGAACCTCTCGGTAAGAGACAGTAAACCTGATCAACAGTCCGCTGCTAATCGTAAGGTGGAGCACGACTTAAAGGCACGGCTTTTGTCAGGAGATGCGGAGATTATCGATGCAATCATTTTAGCTGGAAGCGTCGAGATCCGGGCCAAGGATCTGCACGCCATTATCAGAGAACGCGAGTTCATCGAGAAAAAATTTCAGACGATTAGCACGCGATACCACGAATTGCGGGACCAGATAAGAGAGATTATGCGAACGCTGGAAGCGGCCGCGCTAGTGAATGCTACCGACCCGTTGCCAAGATGCCTAGCCGAAGGAACATTCGCGGCTCAATACTTGCTTAAAGAGGACGATCTAATTCCCGATAGCGTTCCCGGCGTTGGACTAGCTGACGATGCGATATTAGTCAAGAGCATCGTTGCCCGCCATGGACGCAAACTCACACGAAGCGGGTGGGATTTTTGACCGCGCCTGTACAGCCGCCCCGCCCCTCTTGAAGCCAGTACGAGAATTTTTTGGCTGGCAAGCGTGAATGTGCAATTTGCTGGCAGCCTGGGCGGGTAACTCTGGAAGTTCGTACTTCAGCCAGTAGTAAGGCCGCTGTATTTTTGACGTCTTCATCTTCTGTTGTCGCCGGATTTCGCGGCTTCGGTGATCGCAACCGCAAAAAGAAAATCGCCGCAATCAATGAGCTGCACCTCGCCGGACTGATTCACCTCCAGCTGGAAGTAGGGCCGCCGCTCGCTCACGCTTCTGCTCTCCAAAAATCCAGGATAAGTTTCACTTGGCACGACTCACGGAATCGCGGAAATGGCTGCACTAACCAGAATATCAATCGCCCCATTGACAAACTGATCGATAGCAACCTGGGTGAGACCTTTCTGCTTCAATGCTTCCATCTTTGCCAGGGCCTTCTGATCTGACATAAGATCGTCGAATTCTTCTTTCGTGATTTGCCCGGCAGTTAACTGCAGGTTCAATTTTATGACGTCCTTTTCGACCTTCTTTAAGAAGTCGAGGGCATCGTCGGTCGCACCTTTGATGCGCTTCTGGAAGATATCTTCCCCTAACTTGGCCACTTCGCGGCTGACTTGATTCCAATCGACTTTGATATTTGGCATTGGAGTTTATGGTTTAGTGGGCTACGATCGATTCTTGCCACTTTCGAGGGCGATGATCGCATCGAAAGCCGTAGCTAGGTGTTCCTTCTTGTCAGAAATGAAGACAGGACTAAGTGTGCCGCTCTTGCGCCATCTCTCGAGGAATCGAGGCCAAAGTCCCTCATCTGGATGCTCGGGATCGGTCTTTAAGAGAACGTCCCACATTTGCAAGGTTGTTTGATTCATCGGACGGCCGCGATCATACTCGTATGCCTTTTGCATCTGAAGATTCACACCCGCGATCTCAGCCGACTGCGAACTATATGGATTCACGGCAAGGTTCATCAGCGCAAGGGTTTGGACCTTGGTATCGACGGCATTCGCGTAGGCTGCTTGATCATAAAAAGCAATGTTGCTGCAACTGGCCAGGAGGAAGACCGCAAGCAACAGGCCGCGCAAAGGCTCGGAAACGAGCATCCAGAAACGTGGTGGAAGCGATGGGGTGGAATGCACTGACACAACTTCGTTAAGGCCTGACTGGGAGGCTGAGGATGGCTCTGGTTGCTTAATAGAATATTTAAGCTGGCATGCTGGTGGTTGAGGGCAACGTCGATGATCACTTCGTACCTTTCGACTGTAGATATCACTCCAATCAATTGCCATAATGGGCCTTTCAAAGTTTGACGCAAATCGGGCGAAACACCTGCTCGACCACCATTCGGATGGAAAACCCCCTATAATAGGTCGCCGCATCTTGGTAGACCAATACTAAAAAGCGAAGTGACTATTAGCTTTGTCCTAACTGTGAACCTTCGAGAAACAGCCAGAACTGCTGTGGTACTCCACCGTGTTCAGCTCGGCCGAGCGGGAAAGCGCCTACGTCATGGAGGGGTTTTTTGGGACGATCAACGGCCCCGAAGGGTTGGAGAACTCAGCCCAAGGTTTCAACCCGGGAAGGTAAGGCGGGACGCCTTACTTACGGCAGATAGCCGGGACATCCTGGGATAGAAGGTTAATCAAACCTCGGGTTCGTCCGCTGCAGTAAGTAAGGCGTCTCGCCTTACCCTCTTTCGTAAGCTGCCTTTCGGGGCCGAGAAACAACCCAAACCGCCCTTAACTTAGATGACATTCGGGTCAGACCGTTCCACCTGGAAGATCAAAGCCGCCGGCTATGCCGATGACAAGATTGTGATTCAGCGGTGGGACGAGCCTGCGGTTGATCGCGTCCATCAAGCTCAAGGAAAGTCACAGCCTCGGATCTATTTCGTCGGCTCAGTGTTAGCCGAAATGTTTAGCATCCGGCTACTACTCATGAGAGTTTCACGAGACGCGAAGACGGATCACACCCCACCCACACTGGTTTGAGAGGCTACGATCTTCCAGCCGTCGTCAAACTTTTGCAGGTTGATGGTGCTGTTTCCCACGATCTCCTGCTTGGAACTTGGGAAAGCGGCCGACCACCAGCTAAGGGCGAGTGCGAGGTCCGGTTTGAGCAGCTTTACTTGAATGCGTTGGGGTTGGATGAACCCCATCGCCTTACGATCCGGATACCCATTCATGTAGGAGTCATGAAGTTGCTGCCAGCCGTTAAACTGTTCCGCATCGACGACGACCAACAATTCAGGCGACTTCCTATACACCTCCATATACCCCTCGATGTCGTGAGCATTCCAGCGATCGAGCATTTTGAGCAAAATATCATAGATCTGCTGGATTTCGGCCTTGGAAACGCTTGAATTCGCAGGGAGCGAGTCCAATTGCCATCCCTTGTATTCTTGGGCTATCGCTGGCAGGCAAAAAGACGCTGATATGGCCAGAACTTTGATTAAGGCCTTGAAGCGCTTGGGTCGGGGAAGATTGCAAGACAAGGCCGTGCGTCTATGCCTGGGTGCGTACAATATCTACAGTATACATGAAAGATACGTGAGATACCGCGGTAAATTAATCGTAGTCGAAGGGCCGAGTAATGTTCTTTGGATGTCCTGCGGGTGACACTGGGAAGAATGGCACGAAGATAAGGACTGTTTGGGATGGTTCTTCGTCCCGAGGTGACAGGAGGATCCAGCCAGGATTGACCCATGGAGCTCTAAGATAATTCGAGGCACTTCGATGGCGATTGGTTTTGTCCCGGAGGGACAGCACGATAGTAGCCAGGCACGAAGTGCCTGGAATCACGAGGAAAATGGCCCCATCTAGCGGGACGATTGAACCGATTCTGCTGACATTGGGACTGACAATGACTTCGACCGTCCCTCCGGGACGGAGCCGCTTTACGTCGATACCAGGCACTTCGTGCCTGGCTACTATCAGCCTGTCCCTCCGGGACAAAAGCCATTCAGTTCCTAACTTCGCGCCATTCCAGCTCAGGGTTGAAACCCTGAGCTTTGTCCACAAATCGGAAAACGGCGAATACTGGAAAAGCATCGCGTATCATCATTCAGAGCAGTTGTTATTGGCAGTGGGTGACGGTAGGCGAGTGGGTCACTGGTTACGGAATGGTGGACGAGCGAAACAAAAAGACCTGCCGGAGGGATCCGGCAGGTCGAAGAGGTGGGACGGACCCCGAAGTCTACCGCTGGCTGCTAATCATTGTGATGCCAATAATGCGCGTGATAGTGATGATAGCGGTGGTAGCCGTGATGATAATAAGTGGGTTGACGCTGATAGTAATAGCCGTTGGAGTAGTAACCGTTGGAATAGCCTGGTCGGACGGAAATGGTCACTTGTGCTTGAGACTCCGTAGGAAGGATAGCCAGAAGTCCCAGGATGGCTGTCATCAGGAGTAGATATTTTTTCATAGTTATGTTCAAGAGCTACTATAACACACCGTAACGGATCCTGCCTGACTATTCCCAACAATCGGAGGCCTTCCGGCCATCCCCAGAAAGAACGGTGACGGGCTCTCGGGAAGGTCCGTCGCCCCGGTGGGCTTGAGAATTTAGCCCAGGGTTTCAACCCTGGGAACCGTACCTACCGAGCGAAGAGCCCTGAAATGGCTCCAGATCGAATGTGTTAACTAGCCACTTAGCGTCATTCGGATCAGAGGGAAGACCGATATTCCTGGTCTAAGAGATCCCAGAGCCAGCGGTCCATGCGGTTCTTCGCTTCGGTCCGCATCTCGCGAACCTGAAAGACGTGCGGAGCATTGACTTTGAGGAATCTGGCAGCCCGGATGAACTTGAGCGAAGGGGTGTCCAGCTCGTCCGCACAGGCCGGATCTGCGAGAATCATTTGCATAGCCGCCTCGAGGCTTGGAGAATAGGATAGTGCCGAGTGAATCTTCTCGTGTTCTCGACCGTCGATCGTACCGGAATTTGCGATTAACATAAATACCTGACTATATAAACTGCTGAAGCTTCAACGCGATCGATGAGGTTCTCCTATACTCTTCTGCAATAGTTGTCATTGGTTTTGTGTATGAGCAAGCGAACTGGCGGACCGGCTTTCAGATGCTTCCCCGAGTCGCCGTGCCAGGGCCACCAGGTCGCCATGGTTTTGGAGACCAGACACCAAATGGTCGGGGATGCCTGATAGTCCAACCTGAGCACCGACCAAGGCCCCAGTTAGGCAAGCGCGCGACATGTTTTGTCCACCACCATTGAGGGCGTGAAGAACGGCGGACTCGAAATCCTCTCTGAATCTCGCGGCTAGATAATACGCAGCCGGCAATTGGTGGTAGATGGCGCAAGGCATTCCATACACGAGTGACACCTTCCAGGCCGGTTCGATTCGGACACCAGGATCTTGCGCGGCTTCGGCCATGTACGAGGGCGTGAGGAGGGCATCCGGGGAGGAGAATTTACCTGCCCGTGGTGGATCGGAGTCACCGCGGCGAGGCATGGTGAGATTCTCACCAGTGACCACGTGGAAGGGTAAAAGTCCCGCTTTTACCTGGTCCAAGAGTTTGTCCGATAGATTCGCGTCGAGTTTCTCGCCGACCACCAAGAGTGCAACGACACAATTAAACGCCGCCGTCATGGCGACGACTGCCTCATCGGTCTGCGTCAGCAGGCAATTGGCCGACACCGTCTCCGCAACTTTACGAGGATCGTGCGCGTAGCGGGCACTCAGAACGACGGCTCGCTCCGCAGCCTCTGAGGTATCGGCATGTCCGCCTGTGCGGCTCCAATCGAGCTTTTGCTCGACTCGGCGGCGGTACGCTTCTCGGATGGATTGGTTGGTGTAGCCGCCCGGGCCCTGCATCGGTGTTCCGTCCAGGAACGGCAGAAGCTCGCGGTCCAGGCGCTGAGTAAAGTCTGCTTCCTGGTATTCACCTTTCTCGACCACGGAACGCAGCAGCATGACCAGAATGAGACCGGTTTGCGACAACTGGCCTGCTTTCATTCCTGCGTGGTAACGACCTGGCTTCGGGTCGGTGTACCGGGTGACCCAGTCGCCATAATCTTTGCGTAGTTCCCCGAGGTCGTAATACCAGTGAGGACCCAGTCCAAGGGCATCCCCAATCAATGCGCCTATGATGGCGCCGGCCGCACGATCTGCAACGTTCATAGTTTAACTGTTTTTCTTGCACCGCATTTTTTCAAGTTAGTGATACTTTGAGGAATACATCGCATGTTCGAAGAACCCGCAAGATTGCTCGTTTGGTTAGTTCCGATCATTCTCCTCGCTGTCACTATCCTGCCGCAGATGGTTCGTATCCTGCGCGAGTACGAGCGCGGGGTTATCTTCCGGCTCGGCAAGCTGCTCGGCACCAAAGGGCCGGGATTGATTTTTCTGATACCGATCGTGGATCGCATGGTGAAAATGGATCTGCGCGTGGTGACCATCGACGTTCCACGCCAGGAAGTAATGACCCGCGACAATGTGCCGATGACCGTGGACGCAGTCGTTTATTTTCGGGTCGTCGATCCAGCGGCTGCGGTGGTCCGAGTCGAGAAATACTTGAAAGCGACTTGGCTCATTTCGCAGACCACCTTGCGCAGCGTACTCGGACAGGCTGAACTCGATGAACTGTTGTCGCAGCGCGACAAAATTAATCTGCGGCTGCAGGAGATCATCGATCGGCAGACCGAGCCGTGGGGAATCAAAGTGACTTCGGTGGAGGTCAGAGACGTTGTTTTGCCAGACAGCATGAAGCGGGCGATGGCCGGCCAGGCCGAATCGGAGCGGGAGCGCCGCGCAAAAATTATTAACGCCGAAGGCGAGTTTCAGGCCGCGACAAAACTTGTGCAGGCAGCGGCGATGATTTCGGCGCAGCCAATCGCCCTGCAACTGCGCTTCTTACAGACGATGAAGGAAATTTCGAGCGAGCATAGCACCACGACCTTCCTGCCGGTGCCTATTGATCTGTTTACGCCGTTCATCAGAAGGTCCGAGAATCCGATGCCGAAAGAACCGTAGACTCAGACGGGAGAATTCGAAATCGGAGCGATGGTGTACTGAGGAAAACCGAGTTGACCGCTCGCAGGTTGCATCGATAGCTCCATTTTATTCATTACGGCCCCGCCGAAAATGGTCGCGAACGACGTGTCCGCAGCATCTCTGCCATGTCCAATCCGCACAAAGCTCGATTGGGGAGCAAGGCGAGTCGGATCGAACAAGATCCAGCGTCCCCCAAGAAAAGCTTCGATATAGACGTGGAAATCCGGTGGATTCAGGCCATAGGCATACGCGCTGACGAACCGCGCCGGGATTCCCAACGATCGGCAAAACGCTATGGCCAGATGAGCGAAATCCCGACAGACGCCGACTAGTTCTGTCACCGTGTCGAACGCTGAGGTGGTCGGAGTCGTTGTTCCCGAAAGATATTCGATTCGTTCGTGAATCCAATTGCAAATCCGTGTAACCCTGTAGAATCCTGACTCGTTTTGATGGAACTCACGTTTCGCAAGGCGGGCGAGTAGATCCGACTGACAAAAACGACTCGGGTAAATAAAGACCAGGGCTTCGGCGGGAATTTGTTCGAAAAGCGGCACTTGAAGCCCGGAAGGATCTTCGAACAATTCATGGGTGGCCTCCACGCCCGCTTCGTAGATCAGTTCGACCGGCCCACTTTTAGCAGTAGCGCGGTGGTAGCGCTGACCACCGATTACCATCTCCTGGCAGGACTCCGCACCTGCTATCTCAAAATGCTCTCTAGTGATGCGCTGAAACTGATTTTGCGTCACCGCAACGTTGAATAGAAAAGAGGCGGGTGCAGAGACTTCGTAGCCCAGACGACATTTGATTTGGAACTCCATTCGATGACGGTCGCCCTGACACCTGACGCTTGTCTCCCGACACCCGACCCTTCGTCAGTTCCTCGTCCCGACGACATCGATGACCTGCCGCGCCAACGCTCTATCGACTGATTTCGAAAATGCGACCGTCCCGAATTTCAACAGTTTGCCTTCCGAGGTGCGAATGAACTGGAAGACGTACTCAGCGATTTCGTCCAGGTGGCCGTAGTCTGCACGCCCTCGCAGTGTTGAGGCGTGATTTCCCCAGGTCATCACCTCAAGTTCATGCCTATTTCTGCGATGTGCCTTGAGCTGGTCACGCCAGTAATCAACCTCTTCGGGCGTGGAGAGGGATAACACCCGAACCGCACCGTCCCGGATCAAAGCCGTTCTTTGCTCCCAATAATTAGCATTCATTAATCACTCCCTGGATTTTTTGCCATAAAAACCGGCCAGGTAATCTGGCAGAACGGACGGCACCCCGACCGAATCTGAACCGATTGCCCAGAGTTAAGAATCTGGCGTCTGCCACAGACGTTATCGAATCACTTTTTCGGTTTCCACATCAAACAAAGAGACCTTTTCCAAATCAAGCTGGACTGTCACCTGTTCACCCAAATGGAAGAGATGTTCCCCGTGAATTCGGGCGATTAAGTTTCCTGTTCCTGCCTTCAGATACACCAGCGACTCCGAACCCATTGGTTCAGAAATATCAATGGTTAAAGTAACCGGCACACTCGATCCCTCCTTCGGCTCGTTGGTGATGTGTTCAGGACGAATGCCAAAGACAATATCTTTATCGACGTATTTAGTTGCGAGGGGTTCGAGGCGTCCTTTGAGAGGGAATGTCAGAGCGTTTTTCTCGCCTGATTCCACGAAGAACAGGCCGCCATCGCGTCGTTGGACCTTCCCTTTCAGGAGGTTCATGGGTGGACCGCCAATGAAGCCGGCCACAAATAGATTGTCGGGCTGCCGGTAGAGAGTCAGCGGATCGGCGACCTGCATGATCAGACCGTCGCGCAAGACGCAGATACGGTCGCCCATGGTCATCGCTTCGACTTGGTCGTGGGTCACATAAATCATGGTAGAACCCAACTCAGCGTGCAGTCGGGAGATTTCCGAGCGCATCTGCACGCGCATCTTGGCGTCCAGGTTGGACAGGGGTTCATCGAAAAGGAACACGATTGGACTTCGCACAATGGCGCGACCGAGAGCAACGCGTTGGCGCTGACCGCCGGACAGAGCGCTTGGTTTGCGCTCCAGCATATGGTCAAGACCGAGAGCCTTCGCGGTTCGTCCGACGATTTCGTTGATGAAATCCTTCTTCTTCTTTGCCAATTGCAGGCCGAACGCCATGTTGTTGAATAAGGTCATGTGCGGATAGAGCGCGTAGTTCTGAAAGACCATCGCTATCCCGCGATCTTTCGGCTCAAGTTCGTTGACGACCCGACCACCGATCGAAATCGTCCCGCTGGTGATCTTTTCCAGACCGGCGACCATGCGGAGCGTGGTCGACTTTCCGCACCCGGAAGGTCCAACCAGCACCATGAACTCACCGTTCTCGATGTGTAAACTGATTTTCTTGACAGCGGTGAAAGTCGGGCGGCCCCGATCATCCACGTAGGTTTTCACCAAATCCTTGATATCTACCGAACCTTCACTCATGGCATTCGTTCTCGCGTTTTAACATTCTTTTGCAGCGCGTAAGATAATCCTCTGACGAGGCTGGGTTATTTGCCTCGATCGCGGATATTTCCCTGCGGAGGCTTGGATCCGGCTACCGGCATGAGCGTCCAAGCACCAAGAATCTACGCTTCGCCCCAGAGCTTCTCTCATACTCTTTTCGAAGTGTTCTGATTGCTTTCGGCTATGGCCAAAGCTCCAGTTGACCGAACGCTGAAGAATGGCCCGCGAAGCGAAAAAGGAAATATTCAATGAGGAGGTTCCGGTCAGAACGGCCAAAATCCGAACGGCGCAGGAGACAGGACCCGGCCGCGATAGTAACGAGGATTGTTGTAGAAACGATCGTAATAGCGTTGATTGTCGTCGCGGTTATTGACCTGGTATTGCCGGTTACGCGGAATTGATCCGAACACGATCACCGGAGTGCCGACGGAAACGACTTTAAAAAAGGCAATGGCATTCTGTTCGGGCATTCGGACGCATCCGTGAGAGGCAGGATACCCGGGGAGATAGCCGGCGTGCATGCCTATACCGGGTGCGAACTGCATGAAATACCGCATGGGCGCGTTGACAAACTTGGTGCCGACGGGGGTGGGCATATCCACATCGGCATCCGCAACCACCGTCCGGTTCCGACGGTCTACGATCCGTCCGTAGATACTGGAAACGTGATTCAGATCTTTGTTGGTGATCTGAAAAGCTCCGGCCGGTGTCAAGTGACCGGGACGCCCGGAACTTATCTCAGAGTCCATGATCGCACGATCGTGGTAAAGAAGATAAGCCTTCTGCTCGGTGAGATCGAGTTGCACGGAGTATTGGGCCAGAGCGCCTTGTGACAGAGACGCAAGGGTCAGAAATGCCAACACGGAAAGTTTCATCTTGCTCAACGGAGACCGCGGTTAGTTTTAGTCAGCGCGACGTCCGAGCTGAGGTTACTTTAAGGAAGGCCGCTGATCAATTGGCCGGCGGCTATTCAAGGTCGCAGCTCGACAAAATCCCGAAACCGGAATTAATTCCGGAACCATGGAACCGGCCGTTGATGTTGGTCAATTGCGGAAGGAATACACCTTGTTCGGGCTTTATCGAAAGGACCTTTGTCGTGATCCCAATGAGCAATTCAGACTTTGGTTTGAAGAGTCGGTCCGAACCGCTGGTGATCGAGAACCAAACGCAATGACTTTGGCGACAGCGTCGCGAACCGGAGTGCCGTCTGTCCGCGTGGTGCTGCTCAAGCACTTTGATGCGCGGGGCTTGATGTTTTTCACCAATTACGAGAGCCGCAAGGCACAGCAGCTGGCAGAAAATCCTTGCGCGGCGCTGAACTTCCATTGGCCTTGGCTGGAACGGCAGATCCAAGTGGAGGGAACCGTTCACAAAGTCGGTCGAGAGGAGTCCAAAGCATATTTTGATCAGCGACCGATCGGCAGCCGGTGGGGTGCAATTGTGTCGAAGCAAAGCTCGGTGATCGAGAGCCGGGAGACTTTGGAGGGACGCCTTTCAGCGCTGAAAGCAGAGTATCAAGGGGACGATCCGCCGCTTCCGGAATTCTGGGGCGGCTACCTGATGGTTCCGCAACGCTTTGAATTCTGGCAAGGGCGGGAAAATCGATTGCACGATCGCTTTCTTTACACGCAATGTGCGGACGGCAGTTGGCAGATCCACCGGCTAGCTCCCTAGCGGGAGCGTTCACCGTTCACCGTTCACCGGTTGGGCGGCGCGAAACATGCGAACTTGAATTGGCGGGTAGATTCGCAGGGTGAAGTCCTCAATCCAAATTTTTTTCTCTTTTCGCGTGTTTACCGGGCGACTGCCCCCGCCGAACGGTGAACGGTGAACGGTGAACGGTGAACGCCTTTGCGCAGCGCGGCCCGCCGGTGCACTGTGCGAACGTGATATCTCTCCACTCTGTACCGGCTCCCGATTTTGATCTCGAGAAAACGCTGGGTTCCGGACAGGTATTTCACTGGACGCGATACGGGAAAGGGTTTGTCGGGGCGATCGCGGAGAATCCCGTTTATCTGGAGCAAGCGGGTGAAAGTATCCGGGTATTGGAGGGACAATCAAAGCTGGCGGCGCGCTATCTAGCTCTGGACCATCGACTCCCGGAAATTCTGGAAACTTTTCCAACCGATCCGGTGATCAAAGTGGCGGTGGAATTTTGTCGCGGGCTGCGAATTATTCGCCAGCCTCAATGGGAATGTCTGGCGACCTTTCTCACTTCGCCTCTCAAGCAGGTTCAGCATATTCGGGCGATCTCACTGGCGATCCGGAATCGTTTTGGCCGCAGGTTGCAACGGGATACCGTTGAAGTCTTTAGCTATCCGCAACCTGAGCAAGTCGCAGAAATTCCGCTAAAAATGCTACTCGATTGCAAATTGGGATTCAGGGCGCCTAATCTGATCGCGACCGCCAAGATGGTGGCGTCCGGAGCGGTGGATCTCACGGCGCTCCGAGATTTATCCACTGAAGACGCGCGGGCGGCTCTCTGCGAACTGCCGGGGGTTGGCGAGAAGATTGCAAACTGTGTCTTGTTGTTTGCCTATGACCGACTGGACGCGGTTCCGGTCGATGTTTGGATCGCCCGGGTCCTGAACGAGACCTATTTTGCGGGACGCCCCAAAGTTCCGTTGCGTGAATTAAAGTCGTTTGCGGCCGAATATTTCGGTTCTTATGCGGGTTATGCACAACAATACTTGTTTCATCACTGGCGACTGACGTACCGAAGAAGGCAATGATTCAAGTAGCTCTCTGCCCAAGCGAAATTCGCAGAATTTCAGCAACCGACTTAAGCGACGTGACCGCAGTTGTGTTTGATGTTTTGCGAGCGACATCTTCTATCATCACCGGCCTGGCTTCCGGAGTTGAAGCAATCTTTCCGGTCCGCACGGTGGAAGAAGCGCGCGAACGGAAGGTGAAAGATCCGGACCTGTTGTTGGCTGGGGAAAGAGGCGGATTGCCGCCGGAAGGTTTCGACCTTGGGAATTCGCCGGAAGAATTTGAGAAAGCCAAAGGGAGACGCGTGGTGATGACGACGACGAACGGCACGGCCGCAATCGAAAGCGTGCGAACTGCGTCCAAGGTGTTAATTGGCGCCTTGCTGAATATCGATGCGTTGGCGAACTATCTATTCACGCATCCACCCGGGCGCCTCCTGCTGGTCTGCGCAGGAACCGGCGAAGAATTTAGCCTGGAGGATGCAGTGGCTGCGGGCGCTCTTGTCGCCCGCTTGTCCGACGATCAGCGGTTATCGGATTCAGCCATCATCACACGGAGCCTTTACGAACAGGTGGGCGACGATCTTCACGAATGGGTCAGACAGACGCAAAACGGCAAGGCTTTACGGAAGATCGGCAAAGACGCCGACATTACTTGGTGTGCGCGGCTTTCGGTGTTCGATCTGGTATGCCAACTCAAAGGAGACAAGATCACCTGTTCAACGGAGCGATGAAGAACGATGGGCGGCCCAATCACGAAAGAGTATCACCAAGAACTAAATTTGGTAATGACTTGAGCTCTCCGGGGAGCAGAACTAGTCTAGGCCGGTTTTTCGATGTCGGATAGGAAAAAGATCATTCTAGCGATCGTTGGGTCGCTCATTTTGCACGTCATTATCATCCTTGGAGCGAGCAAGGTGATCGCACTCTGGCCGGATGGTTCGCCGCCGGAACAAAAGGTGGATGATACACCTCCGCAGTTGACCATGCTGGATACCCCGCCGCCCGACGAGAAAACGCAGGAGCGCCAATATCTCCGCACCAACGACGACCAGAAGACCGATCAAAAACCTGCCGATTCCATGTTTGAATCCGACAAGGACACGGCGGCGGCTAGTGAGCAACCACCAAAAGGCGATGCGCCACTCCCTACCCAGGACGGAAAGGAGACGCCGGATATCGGCTTCAAGAATGAGCAATATTCATTAGCGGACCAAGGACAGGCGTTTTCAACGGACCCGGGCCGCCAAGCTCAGCCGCAGCCTGAACAAAAGGAAGAGAAACAGGAGAAGGCGAAACCGGTCGAAACGCCAACGCCAACGCCTACTCCAACTCCAACGCCTACCCCTGCACCGACGCCGGAAGTGGTTCCTTCTGACGAAGAATTGGCGATGCTGCGGCCGACACCGACTCCACTGCCGACGCCCTCCCGCAAAGAGCAAACGATTCCTCGCCGCCAAAGCGCTCCTGCGACGGCGTATCGGCAGGAGCAGCGAATGTCGCGGATGCAGGGCAACATCAACAACCGTGGAAGATCTTCAATCGCGGCTTTGGGGACACCGCAGGGAAGATTCGAAAAGGCAGTGCAAGATGCGGTCGGTTCAAGGTGGTACTACTATGTGCGTGAGCGGGGTGATCTGATCAATATCGGCACCGTTCAGATCAAATTTTATGTGCGCCCGGATGGAAAAGTGGAAGATGTGAAAGTTCTCCGCAATTCATCCAATGAAACCTTGGCCTCCACGTCGCTGCAATCGATCATTGAAGCAAATATACCACCGATGCCCGACGATCTGGCGCCCATGCTCTCCGGAGACCGGATGGAGTTCACGATGAGTTTTAATTTTACCTACTAGCTATGTTCCATTTAGCCCTGTTCGAAAATGCGTTGGATTTCTTCGTCAAAGGCGGCGTCTTTATGGCGGTTTTGCTGCTCTGTTCCTTTGTCGCCCTGACGGTTATCCTGTTGCGGTCAGTTGCCTTGAGGCGTCGAGCGGTGATTCCACTTTTGCTCGAGAAAGAGATTAACAAGATCAGGCCGGGCGATGAGCCCGAACATTTGCGCCATCTTATCCAGGATGACGCCTCGCCTCTTTCGCGAATTGTTGAGGTGGCCGTGCGCCCGTATAACGCTACGAAACAGGAAACGCTGGAAGTGGTGCAGTCGCGTGCGCGCCAGGAGATCGTCCGGCTCGAAAGCGGCCTCTTCATCCTCGAGATTGTCGTTGGTATCGCGCCTTTACTCGGCCTGCTCGGCGCCGTGACCGGGTTGGTGCGGGTCTTTGGCAATATCGGCAACGGGGCCATGTCCACATCGGATCTCAAAGGTATCGCCTCGGGGATCGGTGAAGCGTTGAGCACGACCATCGTCGGATTGGCGATCGCTATCGCGGCTCTGGTCGCGTTCAGTTACTTTTCCCGGCGTGTCGAGCGGTTGGCGGTGGAGATGGAGGCCCTCTTGATAGATTTGATCGAAAAGATCTTCCACGGCAACCGAGGATCGGAGGCATTCGCACCGGAAGGCAATTCGCTTGAGGGCGCGGCGCGATGAGGTTCTACGTAAAGAGGAAGCGAACTCCGCAGATCATCATCGTATCGCTGATTGATATCTTCGCGATGCTGCTCATCTTTTTTATCGTGACGACGACGTTCAAAACGGCGCAATCGGAACTGTCGATCAAGCTTCCGGAGTCCAAGACTGCGTCGGCGGCCGAGAACCCGACGGATCCGATCGTGCTGGCAATCACCTCCGACGAAAAAATCGTCTTGGACGATCACCAGTTAAAAAGCGTGGACGACCTTGGTTCCGCTTTGCAAGATGCGCAAAAGAAAGCACCGAACCGCCCGCTGGCGATGAAAGCGGATGAGAAGGTTTCATTCGGATTTCTCGTGCAGGTACTCGATTCTTTAAAAAAGGCCGGAGTCAAGAACCTGCCAACATTCACCAAGGCGCCCGATCAGAAATGATTCGAGAGATAGTGATCTACGGAG
>Ga0210383_10003212_pt1 | contig 14682 bp, 14 predicted proteins | sample IncBWC14OmetaG_FD_160072 | JGI IMG/M metagenome (GOLD analysis project Ga0210383, IMG submission 160072) | Forest soil microbial communities from Barre Woods Harvard Forest LTER site, Petersham, Massachusetts, United States - Inc-BW-C-14-O ...
TGAAGTGATTCAGGCCGCGCCTGGGATCCGCGAAGGTGACCGGGGCGTTTTGCAGGTACGCGTCGGCCCGTTTCGAGTTCGTTGGGAATTCGAGCACTGCGATTACGTGGAAGGACGCCAATTTCGCGACATCCAGATTTCAGGGCCGTTCCGGCGTTGGGAACACACGCACCGGATGACTCCGGAAAGTCCTGCTTCGTGCATCCTCGAAGACCGCATTGAATACGAGTTGCCTCTGGGATTTCTCGGCAAGATTTTCGGTAGCTGGTTCGTGCGTAGAAAACTCAAAAAATTGTTTCACCACCGGCATCGAGTCACGGCCGAAGCGATGGCAGCACGCTTGAGATAATTGCGTTCGTGAGAGCGCGGTTACTCCGTTGATGAATCTGTTCGCTGATAACAAAAGCAGCGCGCCCCAACGCCTGACGAAGTGCCTGTGATACGGTTACTTGAAAGGCCATACGCTAGCGTATGGTGACGCCACTGTTGACATCTGGTACCGTGTGGGAGGATTCCAGTTCCGCAGAAACGGGAATTAGGTATACATTTAGATTAGATTGGCAGCGCCATAGCAATCGGACAGAGCCGTATGCCCGGGCGTGAAGGGATTAAGCCATGAATCCGACGAAGTCAGGATCGGTAGCCAACAAAGCGGACGCGCCCGCAGGTTCACGCCGCGATTCCCTGACAATCACAGATAACCGAAACGGCAGCCAGTACGAAATCCCCATTCAGGACGACACGATTCGAGCCCTCGATCTGAGGCAGATCAAGATCGATCCCTCCGATTTTGGAATGATGAGCTATGACCCTTCCTACTCGAATACGGCGTCGTGTAAAAGCAAAATCACGTTCATTGATGGTGATAAAGGGATTCTGCGCTACCGCGGTTACTCGATCGAGGAGCTGGCGGAAAAGAGCACCTATCTGGAAACTGCGTATCTCTTACTTCGCGGCGAGCTTCCCACGAAATCACAGCTCAAGGATTGGTCCTATCACGTAACTCATCACACGTTCATTCACGAAAGCATCAAGAAATTTCTCGATGGATTTCACTACGATGCCCATCCGATGGGCATGCTGATTTCCACAGTCGCCGCGCTTTCCACTTTTTATCCGGACGCCAAAGACATCTTCAATCCCGAATCTCGCCGGAAGCAAACCTACCGCCTCGTGGGCAAGATGCCCACGCTCGCTGCATTCGCGTATCGCCACAGTCTGGGAATGCCGTTCGCCTATCCCGACAACGATTTAAGCTACTGCGGCAATTTTCTGAATATGCTGTTCCGCACCACAGAGCTGCAATATCGCCCGAACCCCACGCTCGAGCGCGCTCTCGACATTCTTTTCATCCTTCATGCAGACCACGAGCAGAACTGTTCGTCCAGCGCAATGCGTGGAGTCGGCAGTTCGCATGTGGATCCGTACTCGGCGATCGCGGCGGCCACTGCTGCGCTTTACGGCCCGCTCCATGGTGGTGCCAATGAACAAGTGCTGCGCATGCTTCTCGAAATTGGTTCTGTGAACAATGTTCCGGCATACATCAAGAGCGTGAAAGCAGGCGAAAAGCTTCTGATGGGTTTCGGCCATCGCGTCTACAAGAACTACGATCCGCGCGCCCGAATCGTGAAGCACATCGCTTATGAGGTTTTCGACGTGATGGGCCGCAACCCTCTGATCGAAATTGCGCTGGAATGCGAACGGATTGCTCTCGAAGACGATTACTTCATCACTCGCCGCCTCTATCCCAACGTCGATTTCTACACGGGCCTGATCTACCAGTCGATGGGTTTTCCGGTGACGATGTTCCCGGTACTATTCGCCATTCCGCGCACGTCCGGATGGATCGCGCAATGGGAAGAGATGCTGCTCGATCCGGAGCAGAAGATTTCCCGGCCGCGTCAGGTGTATCTCGGCTACGACCTGCGCAGTTATACCCCGCTCGATCGCCGCGGCTGATAACGCTTTCCTTTCGCTGTTCCGAACCGGAACGAGCACAGAAAAATCTGCTCCCACGTCCCTCGTCTTTCCGAAAAGTGATTGCATCCGGGCCTAATCTCTGGCAAAACACTCTGCACGCCTACAGGGGGCCATTGTAAATGGAACTATCTACACGCGAGTCCGGTACTGCCACGATTGTCGATGTGGTGGGGGACATCACACTCTACAATTCGCCGGAAATGCGCAAGGTATTGATCGATTTGCTCAAAACGCAGCACAAGCCCCGTGTGCTCGTGAATATGCTCAGCGTGAAATATATTGATAGCGCGGGCGTGGCATCGCTGGTAGAAGGGTTGAAGATTTCGCGGGATCTGAAGAGCACTTTTGCGATTTTTGGGCTCAGCCGCACCGCGCGAGAGGTTCTGGAACTAACGCGGCTGATTAAAGTGTTTGAAGTTTACGACAATGAAGCGGAAGCTCTCCAGGGCGGCAATGCACCGGCCGCTCCGGCGAAGTAGTTTTTCCGGGCGGTCTCGGCGACTCGCATTCGAGATACGCCGCGCGTCCGGGCACACAGATGGCAATCACAGAAACAGTCGGCTCAGCGACAATCAACGGACTGGCGTACGTCGGCGGCCTCGCGCGCATTACAGGCGGCGCTGCGAAGGCGTTCTTCGTCGAACCGGCCCGGGCCGGAAAACTATTCGGCCGTGCCATCCATCAAGCGATGGCCGTTGGCGTCGAAGCAATCCCGATAGTTTCGCTCATCTCGTTTTTCATTGGTTTGATCTTTGCGCTGCAGAGCGCTTATCAATTGCGCAAACTCGGCGCGCTGCAATTCGTGGCGGCTGCGGTGGCAATTGCGATCACGCGCGAGCTAGGGCCGCTGATGACGGCGGTGATGGTGATAGGCCGTTCAGGTTCGTCGTTCGCCGCTGAAATCGGAACGATGAAGGTGAACGAAGAAATCGACGCGCTCGAAACGATGGCGCTCGAGCCGGTTCGCTTCCTCGTCGCGCCGAAATTTCTGGCCATGATACTGATGCTTCCGTGCCTTACCACGTGGGCCGATTTTATGGGCGTGGTGGGTGGAGGTGTGTTCGGGGTCTCGAGCGCCGGCTTTACTTGGTACACCTATTTCCACGCTACGCTCGATGCGTTGGTCAAACGCGACATCTGGACCGGCCTCGTCAAGAGCATCATGTTTGGCGTTGTGATTACCGCCGTCGGTTGCCAGGAAGGATTTTCGACTGGACTCGGCTCCGAGCAGGTCGGTCGCTCGACGACTTCTGCGGTAGTGAAGTCAATTTTCATGGTCATTTTCGTCGACGTAATCTTCACCGCGATTTTCTACTTTACGATGGGAAGCTGAAGAATGGCGACAACTCCCAATCCGCGTCCTGCAGAGACTCGCGACGACAACACTCCTGCGATCTCGGTACGAAATCTGCGCGTAAACTATGGAACTCGCGAAATCCTGCATACCATCAGCTTCGAAATCGCCCGTGGCGAAACGCTCGTGATCCTCGGCGGCTCGGGCTCCGGCAAGAGCACGCTATTGCGCACGCTGGTGGGGCTCGAAAAACCAAGCGGTGGCGAAATCTGGATCATGGGGAAGAATTTTGCGGCGCTCGCGGATCGAGATCGCGACGACTTGCTGAAGAAGATGGGTATGTCGTTCCAGGGAGGCGCGCTCTTTGGTTCGATGAGCGTTGGTGAAAACGTGGCGCTTCCTCTTCACGAACATACTCCGCTCGATGATTCCACGATCGAAATTATGGTTCGCCTGAAGCTCGATCAGGTAGGGCTTTCGGGATTTGAGAATTACATGCCGGCACAATTGAGCGGCGGCATGAAGAAACGCGCCGCAATTGCGCGCGCGATGGCGATGGATCCGGAGATTCTCTTCTTCGACGAGCCTTCGGCCGGTCTTGACCCGATCGTCGCTGCCGGCATCGACGAGCTGATTTTGAAATTGAAGAAAGCGTTCCGAATGACGATCGTCGTCGTGACGCACGAGCTGGCGAGCGCTTATCTCATTGCGGATCGGATGATTCTTCTGGATAAGGGTGTGATCGTCGCGAATGGCACCACCGCAGAGCTGCAGAAAAGCCAGCAGCCTCGAGTTCGACAGTTTCTTGACCGGGTTCCGGAGCCTGAAATCTCGGACGAATTGGATTACCTGCAGATGCTCACCGGGGAAGTTCCGCCTCTGCGGCGCTGAGTTTGACAGGCGCGGGCTCGTGCTATACTCCGCGCGCCTGAGGGCCCTCCCGGCACACCGGGCGGGATATTGAGGAAGCCAATGGAATCGAAGAGGGAACAGGCAGTTGTCGGTTTATTCGTGCTGGTTGCAGCCGCGCTGCTGATTGTCACTATTTTTATTCTCTCCGGCACGTTCAGCAGCGGGCTCGTTCCCTATCATGCTTACTTCAAGAACGCCGGCGGGCTGATGCCTGGCACTGAAGTTCGCTACGCCGGTGGCCCCCCGATCGGGCGCATCAAGAAAGTTGGACCTGACCCAAAAGATCCCACCCGGATGGAAATTGACTTCAACATTAACGAAAACGTTCCGGTAAAGACGGATAGCAAAGCGACGATTACGAGCACAAGCCCGCTCGGCGATAATTTCCTGGGCATTCTTGCCGGAACCGCTCAGGCTCCGCATGCTCCGCCGGACTCAACGCTCCCGTCCAAGGAACCGGTCAGCTTCGCGGACATCGGCGATATGATCAATTCGCTTGGACCATCGGCGCAGGAACTGCTCGCCCATTTGAATGACCGGGTTGTCGAAATGAAGGTAACCCTCGCCCGCGTCAATGACCTCCTCAATGATAAAAATCGTGAAAACATCGCCGGCAGCTTGTCAAACATTAATGGCATGCTCGCTGAAAATCGTCCTGCGATTCGCAAAACGCTCGATCACGTTAGCGTAGCGAGCGCGAAAATCGGTCCGCTTCTCGACAACTTTAAAGTGACTTCCGATAAGGCCAACGATCTGATTACGCACATCGACGCGGTGATCGCCAAAGATGATCCGATTATTAAGGATGCGCTCGACAAGCTGAAGGAAACTTTGGGTCGAGCCAACGAGCTGACGATCCGGTTGAACAACCTGATGGCAGCGAACTCGGAAAATCTCGACGAGATCATCGATAACTTGCGGGACATTACCAGCAATATGAGGGAGTTTACGGAAACAATTAAGACTCGTCCGTACACATTGATTCGTACAACTACTCCCAAGCCCCACGAACCTGGCGAGGCTCCGCCGAAATAGGGGTGCGAGAGGCAAAGTCGAGTTGTATGGATTTTAGTAGAGCTGGGAAAAGCGAGGAGCACTGATGCATTGCGCGAAGCATAGAGTTTGGATTCTGGCGCTAGGCGTTGTTCTGTCGGGATGCGGCGGCACACGCCCGACGAAATACTATGTGATCGACGTTCCGGTAGCCGCTCCCGCCCAGCCGACCACGAAATTCCCCATCACCTTGATTGTAGCGAGGCCGATCACGTCCCACTTATATCGCGATGATCGAATCGTCTACGGCTCGGGTGACGTGCAGCTCGGAACATATGAGTTCGAGCGCTGGGCGCAGAGTCCCGCTGACATGATTCAGGACTTGCTGATTAATTCTCTCCGCGCAACGGGTCAATATGTCGCGGTTGCTCGGCCGGGGACCAATACGAGAGGCGACTACGTCATTCGCACAAATTTGCGACAATTTTACGAGGTGGATCATCCGGACCTTGTCGCGCGCTTTTCCTTGCAGCTCGAAGTTTATGATAACAAGGTTGGCGCGAAATCCTGGGGCACGTTCTATTCGCACGATGAGCCTGTTGCGGAAAAAACCGTCGTTTCTGTAGTCGAGGCGCTCGACAAAAATGTGCGCGCCGGGATGCAACAGCTCACCACCGAGTTAAGCCAGCATTTCGCCAGCAATCCTCCGGAGGCGGCGAGCGGCCAGTAATTCTTTCGTTGATAAAGTGTTTCCGCTAGCGCCTATGGATTTTTACTGGCGCGATTGACCAGCGGTTCAAGCCGTTCCTCTTCGTCTTCACGCTGTAGCGCATCCCCTACCGCTGTTCCATTTTGAACTCCCCCAGCTGATGCGAATCGGCTCATCCGCCGCTCCGAACATGCCGATACAACAATCAGCCCGTCCGCTCCACCGTGCCTTTGCGGAATGACCCTTCGGATTTCGCGGCTTCGACTTCAGGTTCGCGAGTAGGCCGAGTACGAAGCCGCCGATACTGGGCTGGAGATGCCCGTGAACTTCAGACAGTTTCAACACGTCGAGAGAAAATCTGGAATGTGTCGGCTGCTTCTGGAAAAGCAAGCCGCCGGCATTTTCGTTTAATAGGAGCCCCGGAACGATGTCCTCCAGCATGCGTCCAAGCGAACGTCCCAGCGGGGCGGTGCCGCTGCGTCTTCTCCAAGTGGAACACGAACCTGGTGAAGTAGAACTCTGCATCCGCGAGCTGAAAAAATCAGGACTGGAATTTCAGGCCGAAACGGTAGCCACGCGCGAACAGTTCGTCCAGAAACTTCTCGTTCAATCCTTTGACATAATCATCGCGGACTACCGCCTTCCGGGCTGGACCGGTATGGATGCGCTCGCCGAAATGAAGCGGCTCGGTCTGAACATTCCTGTGATTCTCGTCACCGGGGCGCTCGGAGACGGCGTCGCAGTCGAATCGCTTAAGCAAGGAATCACGGACTATGTATTAAAAGACCAGCTCTCTCGCCTTCCTGCTGCCGTGGTACGCGCGCAGGAGGAAAAGACGTCACGCGATGCCGAAGCGCGAGCCGTCACCGCGCTTCGCGCCAGTGAAGCGCGCTATCGCGGGCTTGTCCAGAATGCAACCTATGGAATGCACTGGGTGACTGCAGACGGCACCCTCCTCTCTGTGAACCCGGCATTTGTCCAGATGCTTGGATATGATTCTGCCGAAGATGTTCTGGCAATCGGAAACGTGGCTGCGCTCTATCGCGATCCGTCCGCGAACGAGAAACTCACTCAGAAATTCCTGTCGAGCGGTCGCGTGGATGAAACGGTCGAGTGGAAGCGCAAAGACGGCAAGCTGATCACGGTCCGATTGAATGGCCGCCGTGTCGTTGACCCCGAGCAGGAGACTGATTGCGCCGAGGTAATCGTTGAGGATGTCACGGAACGCCTCGCGCTCGAGAAGCAACTCCTGCAGGCACAGAAATTCGAGGCCATTGGCCAGCTCGCCGGAGGAATTGCCCACGATTTCAACAATATGATTGGCGCAATTATGGGCTGGTCCGATATCGGCATGGAAGAAACGGTGGAAGGTGCTCGCCTCCGTCGCCACTTTCAGAAAATCCATCAGCAAGCGGAGCGCGCTGCTGCGCTCACCCGGCAGCTGCTTGCGTTTGCCCGCCGGCAAATCCTCGAACCCCGCAACATCGACTTAAATCAAAGTGTCGGAAGCACGTTGAATTTGCTGGAAACAGTAATCGGCAGAAATATCGAGCTGAAAACGAGCCTCGCTGCCGACTTGTCGCTTGTTCGCGCCGATCCCACGCACATCGAGCAGGTTCTTATGAATCTGTGCATCAACGCGCGAGACGCCATGCCCGACGGAGGCTCGCTTGCGATCGAGACAAGCAACGTTTCGTTCGACACTGAGTATTGCCTGGGTCAGCCCTCGGCTCGTCCCGGCAAATTCGTGATGCTTTCGGTGACGGACACCGGTATAGGCATGGACGCGGCGACGCTGGACCGCATCTTCGAGCCTTTCTTCACGACGAAGGAATTCGGCAAAGGAACCGGCCTCGGACTTGCCACGGTTTACGGCATTGCGCATCAGCATGGCGGGTTCACGCGCGCCCAGAGTGAACTCGGCACCGGCAGCACGCTCCGTGTCTATCTGCCAGTCGCTCCCCCCGTCGCGAAATCGGCCGAACCGATGGAAGACCCACGGCCATTGTTGGGAGGCGTCGAGACGGTCCTCGTTGCCGAGGATCATATTGATTTGCGCGAGCTCGCTTTCGAAACGCTCACCCATCTCGGTTACAAGGTAGTTCTTGCAGCCAACGGAGAACAAGCTGTGAAGGAATTCGAAAAATGTCCGGATCGATTTGATCTCCTGGTTCTCGATGTGGTGCTCCCGAAACTCAGCGGGCCCCAAAGCTATGCGCGCATCTGCCAAATCAAGGCTGGCGTGCCTGTGATTTTTGCCACAGGTTACAGCGCAGATATCGCGGCGCTCCAAAAAGCACAGCAGCAAGGACTTCCAATGCTTCAGAAGCCCTATTCTCCCCGTAATTTGGCCCGCAAAATCCGCGAAACGCTCGACCAGCGGCAGCTCGTGCCCGTCGGCTAACGCTTCGGAATCTCATCCCGCCGCCGGGCGATCCCGAATTTGTTCGAAATGGCGTTGACACCATTTCTTCTCGTGTGTTATTTGGAAGCCAATCCGTGAACACCGGCCTTGTGCCGGGTTGCCGAATCGTCAGACGCGGAAGTACCACTCAAACGATGGTCCGGCAATATAACCCCACCCACCCTGGGAGGTGGAACGCCACCTGGCTTTCACCTCCCTTTTTTATTTCCGGTTGATCTTTGCTTCGGCTTCACCCGCGATAGCTTGCCTACTCAACCACTTGAGGAGTTATAATGCGCGGTCGGCGGCCAGCTAAGTCCCGGACGCCAGAGAGGTGGAAATGGGCCTGCAAATTGCCGCGCGAAAGTCCGGGAATGTGACGATCCTCGATCTTCAGGGCCGCATCACCATCGGCAACAGTAACGACACACTCGGCGCCGAATTGCGCCGTCTCGCTGAAACCCCTCCCTGCGATGTGCTCGTCAATCTTGCGGGTGTACTGCAGGTGGATAGCTCCGGCATCAGCACTCTCGTCCGTTCATTCGTCACTCTTGAACGCAACGCCGGCAGCTTGAAACTCCTCAATCCGACAGGACATGTCCGCGAAGTTCTGGAACTTACGCGTCTGATCCAGTCGATACCCACCTATACCGACGAATCAAAAGCCGTTGCCAGCTTTCGCGGCGGCGTTGCTCTTGCATAGAGTCTCGCCTTCTCAAGGATCACAAGTGAAGATGCGCAGGGGCGGGCGCCTCGCTCTGTGGCGACTTGGGGTATCGTCGATAATCACGCTGCTGCTTTCGCCACTCGCGCATCCCCAACGCTCCGAAGTTCAGGTTCTCGCGTCAAAGACGGCTGAGGCGCTAACAGAGTCTAAGCATCGTCAAGTTGCCGTCTTTGATTTTACTGGCCCGGTTGGAAAGCTGAACGGACTGGGACGGGATTTAGCCGATGAGTTTGCAATTGCTCTCAAGAGCTTGAATCCTCAACTCCTTGTCGTCGATCGGGGAGTTATTCAAAAGCTTATCGAGAAAAACCGGGTCGCTCCGGATGTTGTTCGGGATCGTGACATCGCGTCCTGGTTAGCACGGCAAATGCATGCGGATGCTTTTGTTCAGGGACAGTTATCCATGTCGGAGGATCGACTCAAAATCACGCTGGACTCCGTTAGCGTTCAGGATGGCAGATGGATCGCGGAATTCTCACAAACAGCGTCGATCACGGAGGCGATGAAAGCCCGTCTCGCGGAATCGCTTCTTGTGGCCCATCAGCTTACGACGGCGCAGATAATTCTCGACAAGGGAAAGATGCCCCAGTGTAAACGCTGCCCAGACCCTGTCTTCCCGAACGTCGCGGATCGGACTGAAGGGACAGTGGTTCTGATGGCCTTAGTGGGGTCCGATGGTCGCGCTCGAGACATCGAGATTATTAGACCCCTTTCTCATGGACTTACGGAAAAAGCAATTGAAGCCGCTCAAGCTTGGATCTTTATTCCAGGAAGGACAGCGGAAGGACAAGTGGCCGAGGTTGAAACACCAATTGAGGTGACATTCAAGCTCTGGAAGTGATTCGATTTACGCGTTTTTCTTCAGTTCAGCCAGAACCAGCTTCGCAACTTCTTTGAGCGTATCAAAGACTCCTTGCCCCGTTACCGCAACGCCCTCAATCGCAGGCTCACCCTTCACGCTAAGCTGCTTCTGCAATTCTTCCACCGGTAGGATGTTGGGCAAGTCGCGCTTGTTCAGTTGCAGCACGTAGGGAATCGTATCGAAATTTAAATTGTGATCTTTCAAATGTTCGCGCAGGTTATCGAGCGTTTCCAGATTCGCGTCCAGCCGCTCTTCCTGCGAATCTGCCACGAACACCACGCCATCGGCACCCTTCAAAATTAATCGGCGGCTCGCCTCGTAGAAAACCTGGCCCGGAACGGTGTACAAGTGAAAGCGAGTGCGGAATCCGCGTACGGTACCGAGGTCGAGCGGAAGAAAATCGAAGAAAAGCGTGCGATCCGTCTCCGTCGCAAGCGAAACCATCTTTCCCTTTTGATTCGATCCCGTGTGGTCGTAAATCCATTGCAGGTTTGCAGTCTTCCCGCCGAGGCCGGGACCGTAGTAGACGAGCTTGCAGTTAATTTCGCGAGCGGGAAAATTAATAAACGGCACAATTTCCTCAGTTTTCGAACCGATTCTACTTATAGCATAGCCTCGCACCTCCGCCAACGCGCCCTCTCGGCCGTGCTTCGCAATTGACAACTCTCCTCAGCACATCCAGTTAGCAGAAATTTCGGCTTCGATTGACATTTCCCGTCCGTCGGCTGCAAATTTAGCCCTCGCAGCCCGCATTGACGCAACTGTCCGACTTTGCTATGTTTGCCTCGACTGTACTCGGGAGCCTCAAGTGAAGCATCGCGCCGTCCGCAGCACCCGCTCTTCGCGAAATACCCAGAAGCTTTTGAAAACAAAGGGCTTGAAGGCCTCGGCGAAGGCCAAACTCATGCCTCCCGATCCCGACGCTGCCGCCAAGCAGACGCAGCTCAAATTCTACGAAGAGGCGCTTAAGTACTTTCAGCAGCAGAAGTTTCATCGCGCCAAGCAATCGCTCGAGCGCGCCTTGGAAGGCCCCAGCAGGGAACTCTGCGATCGTGCACAGGTTCATGTTCGTATTTGCGACCAGCGCATTTCGCGTTTGCCGGCGCAAGCCCCGAAATCCGCCGAGGATCATTACACACAGGGCGTTGCCTTGATGAATTTGGGCCGGTGGGACGAAGCGCGTGAGCATCTCGATCGCGCCCGCAAATCAGCTCCCAAGGCCGACCACATCGTCTACGCGATGGCTGCGCTCGACTGTCTAACGGGCGAGGCCGATTCTGCGATGCTGAATCTGAAGGTCGCAATCCAGCTTCGCCCTGAAAATCGCTACCACGCTCGCAACGACGAAGACTTCGCTTTCTTGCAAGAAGACCCGCGTTTTACCGAATTGCTCTACCCTGAGCGAGATGGTTCCGGCGGTTAACCTCTGCCTTTTTCAGTGAAAGCTCGCCCGCACTTCCGTCATAAGCCTGTCCGCATTGTCGCTCTCGGCGGAGGCACCGGCCTTTCCACCGTCTTGCGAGGGCTCAAAGAATATGTCGCCGGACCCAGGAAAGAACGCGCGCGCCTTCCGATTGCCGACCTTGCTGCTGTTGTCACCGTAACAGATGACGGCGGAAGCTCCGGCCGCCTTCGCCGCGATTACCAGGTGCTTCCTCCGGGGGACATTCGCAACTGCATGGTGGCGCTCTCGAAAGACGAACATCTGCTCAGCAAGCTTTTTCAATACCGTTTTCCCGCCGGTCGCGGCCTCGCTGGACACAGTTTTGGAAATCTCTTTGTAACAGCACTCACAAATGTCACCGGTGATTTTCCGGAAGCCGTGCGAGTCTCATCGCGTGTACTCGCGATTCGCGGCCGTATTTTCCCTTCCACCGCGCAGAACGTCACTCTGGAAGCTGAATTAGAGGACGGTTCAAAGGTTGCCGGTGAAACGAATATTTCGCGCTCTAAAAAGAGAATTCGCCGTGTCTGGCTCGTCCCTCGGCGCGTGCGTCCCCTTCCAGAAGTTCTCGAAGCGCTTCGCGCCGCCGACCTGATCCTCGTCGGACCCGGCTCGCTTTACACGAGCATCATTCCGAATCTATTGGTTGAAGGTGTGGCAAACGCTATCGCTCGTTCGCGCGCGAAATGCGTCTACATCGCCAATCTAATGACCCAACCGGGCGAGACCGAGCACTATTCGGTGGCTGATCATGTGCGTGCAATCTACGAGAACACTCGGATGAACCTATTCGATTGCGCTGTAATCAATCGCAGCCCAGTCTCCGCTCAAATGTTGCGCCGCTACGAGGCGCAAGGAGCCGAAATCGTTCAACCTTCGTTCGCTGAACTCAAGCGCATGGGCCTCCGCTACGTCACCGCCGACCTTTTGCAACAACGCGGCGTAATCCGGCACGACACAGCGCGTCTCGCCGACCTGCTTCTTCACGAATTCGTCACGCTTCGGGCTCGCTCTTAGGCGCCGTTTACTTGTGGTCAAAACTTCAACCATCGAAAAGCCTTTTCTTGCGCCGCGTTCCGCGTGTTCGTATACTTGCCCCCGCTCTTTACAAGCCATTTTGGCGAAGTTGACATGAGATGGAATTGGCAGCGTTGCTGCCCTAATCTGAGTTTGCGTTCGATGAAATAGGTCAGGAGGAGTCATGTCTGCGGCTGCGCAGGATGAATTAAACGTATACCAATCTGCCGAAGCGCGATTCGAGATTGCCGCTCAGAAATTGAATTTGGAAGAAGGGCTTTACCGCTACCTGAGATATCCCAGCAAAGAAATCACTGTTTACATTCCCGTACCGCTGGATAACGGCAAGCTCGAAGTCTTCACCGGATATCGCGTCCTGCATTCTACGATCCGCGGACCAGGCAAAGGCGGAATCCGTTTCGCTCCAGACGTTAGCCTCGACGAAGTGCGCGCTCTCGCAGCGTGGATGACGTGGAAGTGCGCCGTGGTTAATATCCCGTTCGGCGGCGCGAAGGGCGGCGTGATCTGCGATCCCAGCAAGCTTTCCAGAACCGAACTCGAACGCATCACCCGCCGTTACACCGCGGAACTCAGCGAATGGTTTGGTCCGGAGCGCGATGTTCCTGCCCCTGACATTGGCACGAACGCTCAAACGATGGCTTGGGTAATGGACACCTACTCCATGCACGTCCGTCAAGCCACCACAGCCGTTGTCACAGGAAAGCCGCTCGAACTCGGCGGCTCTCAGGGACGCACTGAAGCCACCGGCCGAGGCCTGATGATGTGCTGCGATAAAGCACTTCAAAAACTCGGCATGAAACGCGACGGTTGCCGCGTCATCATTCAGGGATTTGGAAACGTCGGTTCCCAGGCCGCCGATCTGATGCACAAGGCGGGTTACAAAATTATCGGCGTCGCCGATATTCATGGCGGTCTTTACAACGAGGCGGGTTTCGACGTTCCGAAATTGATCGAGTGGGTCTACGGCCAGCGCAAACCGCTCCCTGATTTTCCTGGCGGCGGCCAGAAGATGACGGCTCAGGAAGTTCTCTTTCATCCCTGTGAAATCCTTGTTCCGGCAGCTACCGAAAACCAGATCACTACGAAAAATGCGCATCGCGTGGATTGCAAAATCCTTTGCGAGGGCGCGAATGGCCCCACCACGTCGCACGCCGACGCGATCATCGAGCAGAAGGGAATCTTCATCATCCCCGATATTCTCGGAAATGCTGGCGGAGTAACCGTCAGCTACTTCGAGTGGGTACAGGATCGCCAGGGATTCTTCTGGCGTGAAAAAGAAGTAAATGAGCGGTTGCAAGACGTAATGGAACAGAGTTTCGACCAAGTTGTGCTTTACGCCGAAACGCACCACGTGAATAATCGTATTGCTGCATACATTGTTGCGATTGACCGCGTGGCGCGCGCTCTGAAATTGCGCGGAATCTACGCCTAGCTTGCGCGCACTCTGTATCCGTTGTGGAGGCTAATCTGTACCCTGAATCAATATCGCCGGGCGCGCTGAAAACCGAGGACGAACACCGGCGCGACATCTGCTCGGTCGGCCGCTGGATTCACGACCGCGGCTACGTCGCCTCCACCGACGGCAATATTTCCCTGCGCCTCGATCCTCGCCGCATTCTCACGTCTCCCACCGGCATCAGCAAAGGCATGATGACGCCTGACGATCTCGTCATCACCGATCTGCAGGGCCACAAACTCAGCGGCCGCCGCAATCCCAGCTCGGAGCTCGGAATGCACCTGCTGATTTACAGCCGCAGGCCGGACATCAACGCCGTTTGCCACGCACATCCTCCCGCAGCCACTGGGTACGCTGCAGCCGGAGTGCCTTTGAACAAAGCGATATTGTGCGAATTGGTTCTCTCGCTCGGCTGCATTCCGGTCGCGCGTTACGGAACGCCGGGCACTCCCGAGCTCACCGAAGCACTCGAGCCTTTGGTACAGAGTTACGAAGCCATCCTGATGGCCAATCATGGCGTCGTTTGCTACGGTCAGGACTTGCTCTCCGCTTTTTTCCGCATGGAAACCACCGAACATTTCGCTCGCGTCGCCCTCGTTACCGAGCTCATCGGCAAACAAGTCTTGCTTTCCAGCGGGGATGTGGAAAAATTGCTCGCGGCGCGCGCTCGGTACGGCGTTCAGACAGCTTCGTCGATCGGTCCTGATTGTCCCGTCACCGCCGATAGCGCCGATGCTGAGCGCATCACACTGACTCGACGGGAACTCGAAGCGCTCGTGAACGAGGCAGTGCAGAAAGAACGCTCGCGCCGGTAACTTTTCGCGGCCAGTTTTCGGACAGTTACCAGAAACGGTTGCTAGAAG
>Ga0210383_10003213_pt1 | contig 14682 bp, 9 predicted proteins | sample IncBWC14OmetaG_FD_160072 | JGI IMG/M metagenome (GOLD analysis project Ga0210383, IMG submission 160072) | Forest soil microbial communities from Barre Woods Harvard Forest LTER site, Petersham, Massachusetts, United States - Inc-BW-C-14-O ...
GCGCTAAATGTGCATTTAGCGGACTACCTACATATAAGGGTACTGTGCCCGCAATCCGACTCGGGAACACTGTGGCGCGAATACTCATGTCTGCCGCGTCGAGACTCCTCTCGTCGCCCTGTTCCGATCAAAACACAACCCATCCACTCGTTTGGCAAATATCATCGTCGGGCCTTTTCCCCGCAAACTAACCGACGGTGACTTCGCAGGAAAGATGGCCGAGCGGCCTCTTGGACGCGCCCATTCTCCGACTGACCAACCATTCAAGGGGTATCTAGTCAACCCACCTAACATAAGCTCGCGCCGGGTATGTGATTATAGGGCAAATGTATTCCTTCCTTTGCTTGGTGCTTCTCAGCCCAATCGCGTTCTCGGCCGTCCTGCCCTTGACCTTCGAACCTAACCGCGGCCAATCCAACGCGCAAGTGCGGTACCTGGCCCGAACCTCCGCCTCAACGCTCTGGCTCACCGGCAAGGAGGCCGTTCTCGGCACTCCGCACGGCACCCTGCGGCTGCGGTTTGAGGGCGCCACTCAAGCACCCCAGATCACCGGCGAAGACCCGCTCCCCGGCAAGGCCAACTACTTCCAGGGGAACGATCCCGCGCGCTGGCGTCACGACATCCCCTTGTTCGGACAGGTTCGCTACCGCAACGTCTACCCTGGCATCGACGTCGTCTTCTACGGCAACCCCGACGACCTCGAATACGACCTCGTCGTCGCCCCCGGCGCCGACCCACGCCGGATCCATCTCGCCTACACCGGCGCCTCCCGTCTGCGCCTCACCCCCTCCGGTGACCTTCTCCTCACCGTCGGCGATTCCGAAATCCACCAGCACAAACCCAAAATCTTCCAAGGCGACCGCCCCATCGACGGGCACTACGTTCTCCTCGGCCATCACCGAGCCGGATTCTCCCTCGCGCCCTACGACCACAGCGCGGCCCTCACCATCGACCCCGTCCTCACTTACGCCTCCTACCTCGGCGGTTCGAACTCCGACGAATCCTACGGCGTCGCCAGGGACGCTTCGGGCAATCTCTATATCGTGGGTACCGTCGGTTCCAAAGACTTCCCCATCGTGGGCGGATTGAACACGCCCAACCCCCTTACCGTCACCGTCCCTTTTGTCGCCAAGATCAATCCCGCAGCTTCCGGGAAAGCGTCGCTAGTCTGGTCCACCCTGCTGGGCGGCACCGACTATGGAGGTTTGGGTGGGGCCGTCACCGTGGATAGCAGCGGCAACGTCTATGTCGGAGGTATCACCCTTTCCACCGACTTCCCCGTCCCCAACGCGTTTCAAAGCACCCCGAATTGTCTTGCCGGACTCGCCGATTGTAGCAGTGGCTTTGTTATCAAGTTGGCGCCTGCGGGGAACCGGGTCATCTACGGGTCTTACCTGGGCGGCGGATATGACGATGGCATCTTCGCGATAGCTGTCGACCCCACCGGAGTTTTGTATGTCACCGGAGAGTCAGCTTCCCCTAGCTTTCCCACAGCAGGCCCGCCCTACCAGGGTGGATCCGCCGGAGGTTTCGACGCCTTTGTCGCCAAAGTCTCTGCCGACGGCCGCACGCTGCTTTACTCCAGCCTTTTCGGAGGCGCAGGGAAGGACACCCCTCTGTCTCTCGCCCTTGATGCACAGGGGATGGTTTACATTGCCGGAGAGACTACCTCGATGAATTTGCCCGTCACAGGAAACGCCTACCAGCAATCGATTCTGAGTTCTACCCAGGCCGGCTTCATCGCTAAGTTCGATCTCACCCGCCCTGGTAGGGCGGCGCTGGTCTATAGTTCCTATTTCGGAGCCTCCACGTCCCCCTCCACCGCAGCCGTAGGCAGCATCGCCGTGGATACTTCCGGGAATCTCTACGCAACCGGTTCCACCACGGACCCCTCTTTCGTCACCACGCCAGGAGCCGTCCAGACGAAATTCGGAGGCACCGTCTCCGTCGACGGCAACGGACCTAGCGGGGACGCGTTCGTCGCGCAACTGAATCTCTCGGCGCAGGGTCCTGCCCAACTGGCTTACTCCTCTTTCCTGGGCGGATCGGCGAACGAAAACGGAAGCTCCATTGCCGTCGATTCCTCCGGAAAAATCGTGGTTCTCGGCACCACCGATTCCTTCGATTTCCCCACCACGCCAAATGCCTACCACTGTTGCGTTCTTAAGACCGGATCCAACCTTCCCGGCCTCACCCCCTTCCTGAACTCTTTTCTGGTTCGGATCGACCCGACCAAGTTCGGCGCCGCCGGCCTCCTGTATTCGAGCTATGTCGGCAACTCCTCCTCGAATACGGATTTGATCTCGCTGGCCATCAACGCCTCTGGGACCATCGCCGCGGTAGCCGGGAGCGCCTCCTCCGGCAACCTACCCGTTACCGCTTCGGCGTTTCAAACCAGCCCCGGAGGCGCAAAAGCAGTTGACGCCTACGTCGCCCTTTTCGATCTCTCTCAAACCGGCCCGCAAATCACCGCCGCTTCCAACGCCGCCAGCTTTCTCAACAACGGCTTCTCCCCCGGCATGCTCTTCACCCTCGCAGGCACCGGACTTGGAACCCCCGCCACCGCGGGAATCCAGCTCGATTCCTCCGGCAAGGTCGCCACTTCCGTAGCCGGCTCCCAGGTCCTCGTCGATGGACTCCCCGCCCCCTTGATCTATATCTCCCCCACCCAGATCAACGCCGTCGCTCCCTATGAGCTAGCCGCAAAACAAGGACAGATCGTCTTCGTTCAGGCGGTCTATAACAACGTCGCCGGCAACATCTACCCTGTTCTGGTCGCCGCCTCCGCCCCCGGCATCTTCTATTCCGCCGGAGGCCAGGGAGCGATTCTAAATCAGGACTTCGGCTACAACGGCGCGAGCAACCCCGCCGCCAAGGGCTCTTACGTTTCCATCTATGGCACTGGCGAAGGCCAAACCAACCCGGTCGTCCCCGACGGCCATTTGTCCGACGAAAGCGTGGACCAACTAGCCCGCCCGGTCGCTGCCGTGACCCTGACCATCGGAGGGATCCCCGTCCCCGCTTCCGATATCGCGTACGCTGGAGCCGCTCCCGAAGAAGTCGCCGGCGTCTTGCAAGTCACCGCCAAAATCCCCCCCGCTGCCGCCTCCGGCAACCTCCCGGTCATCCTAAAAATCGGAACCCAGAGCAGCCAGCCCGGAGTAACCGTCGCGGTGCAATGAACCCGCTTGAACCGCTTGCGAGTGTCACCGAGCGGATTCCTATGACACCCTATCTGAGTTCGAAACTCTCGACCCTCAAGGAAATTCCCGTTGCAGTAGGCTCCACAAATATCAAGGGATGCTGGCGTCGTTCCCGCTGATCCAATCACACCCTTCCGCCCGCTCTTTGTGTTTCCCCTGCAACAAACATTGCCGGTCGTCGATCATCTGCATCCCCGGCCGTGCTATCCCAGTGGCCGAGGCACACAAGCCGAGGCACACAAATGGAAGCAGCAGCCCAAGCTCAAACCACGCCAAGCGAAAAGGACCCGGTCCAACGCTGGCTAACCCGCAGAGGCGCATGCCCCCAGTTCGAGGCACGCCGGCAAGGAAGGCGTGGGCGAGTCTTTTTCTCTGACACACTCACAAGCCCATTGCCTCACCGCCCGCACCGCCGTCCTGCCCTCCTCGAAGCCAATTGCTCTCCTAAGGCCCCTAATCCCCGCGCAGAGGATCGTCGCCGCCGGGAACGCTGCCGGCCACGCAAGCCGCTTTTTGAGACGTCCGGCTTTACGGACGGATTACAGACTGTGCTTAACGGTGCTGCCCACGACGGCAGTCTCTTTGCCCCGCATGATAAACTGAAACCAAATCGAACAAAACATTCGATAGTTACGTCTAAACCTGCTGGGGAGACCTATCCCACGTGAAGGCAAACTCTAAGATCATATTGACGATCGGCTTGCTTGCATTGGTGACCGGCGGAGTTATCGCCAGCATCAAATACAACCAGCGCGGCATCGTGGACGTACAGACCGGCCGGGTGGTGCGGCAGGATCTGGTGGCGACTGTTACCGCATCCGGTGAGATCAAGCCCAAGAACTACATCAACCTGGGCGCGAACACCCTTGGCCCTGCCCCCATCACCGAAATCATGGTGAAGGAGGGCGACCGCGTCCGCAAAGGCCAGGTGGTGGCGAAGATGCAGTCCGTGCAGGCCAACGCCGATGTGGTGGCGCAGAACGCAAGCATTGCAACTTCGCTCGCCGATTCGGCCGCGTCGGAAGCAGGCCTGAAGTCGCAGCAGGACGCGGTGACCACCGCACAGGCGACGTTGGAAAAAAATCGCGCCGAGCTGGATCGTACCAAAGCCAATTACGACCGGTCGGCGGAATTATATAAAGAAAAGCTGCTGGCGAAGCAGGATTTCGATCAGAAAAAAGCCGAGTACGATACCGCTGTGGCGGCCATGGGCGAAGCGGAGGCGCGGCTGAATCAAGCCAAAGCACAAGAGAACCAAGCCCGGCAGCAATTAACCTCCGCACAGAAACGAATTCTGCAATTGCAGGCGAACTTAGATCGCTACAAAGATATTCTGTCCCAGTATTACGTCACATCACCCATCGATGGCATCGTGACCAATTTGCCGGTTCGCGCCGGTGAGACCGTGGTGCCGGGCGTGCAGAACTCGGCGGCCAGCACCATCATGACCATCGCGGACATGTCGGTGATTACGGCCGAAGTGAAAGTGGATGAGACCGACATCGTAAACGTGAGCCTGAACCAGCGGGCGGAAGTGACCATCGATGCCATGCCCAACCGCACTTTCCACGGGCATGTGACGGAGATCGGCGACACCGCGATTCTGCGATCCAGCGGCGTGGCGGCATCGCAGAGCAATACGTCCGACCAGGAAGCCAAGGATTTCAAAGTAGTGGTGGCGCTGGACGATCCACCAGACGACATCCGCCCCGGATTGTCTTGCACCGGAAAGATCACCACGGCGACCAAGAAGAGCGTGCTCACCATTCCGATCCAGGCACTAACCGTGCGCAAGCGCGGCGATCTGGACCCGGTGAAAAAGAGTGGAAGCGTGGAAGCCTCGAGCGACCCGGTGACCGAGAAGGCCAAGAAGGAAGAACTGCAGGGCGTCTTCGTCGTGAGAAACGGCAAGGCGCAATTCCTGCCCGTGACCACCGGGATCACGGGTGCTACGGATATCGAAGTAGTGGGTGGCTTGCAGGAAGGCGACCAGATTATCACGGGCACTTACAAGATCATCCGCACTCTGCGCAATCTGGCTAAAGTGAAAATCAATAACACCGTGGTTACAACGCAGTCGGAAAGCTGATGGCCACTGCGACACAGGAATTGCTGGACCGCGGCGAGAATTTAAAGCGCGACGGGATCGTTATCCGCACCTACGATCTGTGGAAGACGTACGTGATGGGCGATCAGGAGATCCACGCGGTTTCGGGCGTTGACATCGAGATCCGGCGCGGCGAGTATGTGGCGATCATGGGTCCTTCCGGATCGGGTAAGTCGACGCTGATGAATCTGATCGGCTGCCTTGATTCGCCCACGCGGGGCCTGTACTATCTCAACGGCAACTTAGTAAGTGACATGCAGGACGATGAGCTGGCGCACATCCGCAATAAGGAAATCGGATTCGTGTTCCAGACGTTCAACCTGCTGGCTCGCGCTTCCGGGCTGCACAATGTGGAATTGCCATTGATTTACGCGGGGGTTCCCAAAGAAGAACGGGCGGAGCGCGCCAAAGCGGCCTTGCGCGCAGTGGATCTGGAATCGCGCATGAATCACCGGCCGAACGAGTTATCGGGCGGGCAAAGGCAGCGCGTGGCCGTGGCGCGTGCATTGGTGAATAATCCGTCGATTTTGTTGGCCGATGAGCCCACCGGCGCGCTCGACACCGCCACCGGGAACGAGATCATGAGCCTGTTCGAGCGGCTCTGGCAGCAGGGCAATACGATTGTGCTGGTGACGCACGAGGCCGACATCGCCAATCGTGCCCGCCGTGTGATTCACGTTCGCGACGGCAAAGTAGAAAAAGACGAAAAGATCAGGTAGCTATCTGCGTTGATCTGCGTTTATCTGTGGCCCAGTCTTCTTCATCAGGAACATCAGCGGGATAGCGGCGAGAAACAAGACCCCCAGGATCCAAAAAACCTCATGGAATGAAAGCATGGCGGCTTGTTGCTGCATCGTGTTGTAAAGCATCCCCTGGGCTTGCGCGGAGGCTTGCGTGGAATTCGCCCCGCCGTTCATAAACAATTGTTTTGCGCCAGCTAGCGCCGATTGATAGGCAGGGTTCAAGGGCGAGAGATATTCGACAAGCCGCTGCTGATGGAATTGCTCGCGACGCGCGATCAGCGTGGTGCAAATTGCAATCCCGCTGCTGCCGCCGATGTTGCGCGCCAGGTTGATCAAGCCGGTGGCGTAGCCGGTCTTCGACTTCGCAATAAACGAAAAGGCGACCGTGTTGATGGGCACGAACAGGAATGCCAAGCCGAGGCTCTGCACCACGCGCGCGCTCACCGCGTGCCCGAAGTTGATCTGCGTGTTCCAATGCGACATCTCGAACAGACCCAGCGAGGAAATGATAAGTCCGAAAATAATCAGCCAGCGCGCTTGGATCTTCGACAGAAGAATGCCGACGATGGGCATCATGACCATGATCACGAGGCCGCCGGGTGAGAGCGCCATGCCGCTTTGCATCGCGGTGTAGCCCAACAGCGTTTGCAGAAACAGCGGCAGCGCCATCGTGCTGCCATATAAAACAAAGCCGAGAATGAACATGCTAGCGGTGGAGATGGCGAAGGTGCGGTCTTTCAGCAGGCGAAAATCCACCACCGGTTCTTTCTGGCGCAGTTCCCACACCACCACGCCGATCAATCCGATGGTGGCCACCACAGCGGCGGCGACGATGCCGTGCGATGAGAACCAATCGTTGCGCTGGCCTTCGTCCAGCATGATTTCGAGCGCGCCAAGTCCGGTGGCGAGCAGCCCCAGGCCCAAATAATCGATCTTCAAACCGTCGCGCAGAGTTTTGCGGAACAGGAACGGAGGATCGAAGATCAGCAGCGACGTCAACAGCAAAGAACAGATACCGACCGGAATGTTGATCAGGAAAATCCAGCGCCACGTGTAGTTGTCGGTGATCCAACCGCCCAGCGTCGGTCCAACTACGGGCGCAAAAACCACGCCCATGCCGTACACCGCCATTGCCATGCCCTGCTTCTCGCGCGGAAACGTCTCGCGCAGGATGGCTTGCGAAACCGGCTGCAGCGCGCCGCCGCCCAGGCCCTGCAAGACGCGGCACAGGATGAGAATTGGAAGGCTGGGCGCGAGCCCGCACATCGCGGAGCTCGCCGTGAACAGCAGCACACAGGACATGTAGAAGCGCTTGCGTCCGAAAAGCGTGGAAAACCATCCGCTCAGCGGCAGCACCACCGCGTTCGCCACCAGGTACGCGGTGAGCACCCAGGTGGCTTCATCGACGCTCGAAGAAAGGCTGCCCGCGATGTGCGGCAGAGCGACGTTGGCGACGCTGGTATCCAGCACTTCCATGAACGTGGCCAGCATCACCGTTCCCGCGATGATCCACGGGTTTATGGCCGGACGCCCGGGCGTGCGCAGTTCGACTATTTCGGTTTTTAAAACGGCTGGCATGTTGCTGTCCCAAAGCGGGAGCTACTTGGTGAAAATGGTGGCTTCGATATTCATTCCCGGACGCAGCACTTGATTGCCGCCCGGGATGGGATCGAGCACGATCTTCACCGGTATTCTTTGGACCACTTTGACGTAGTTGCCGGTGGCGTTTTCCGGCGGCAACAGACTCATGCGGGTTCCGGTTGCGGCGGCGATCGAATCGACGTGGCCGGGATAAGTTTTGCCGCTTAAATCGGCCTTCACTTCCGCCTTTTGTCCGTTGTGAACGTCAGCCAATTGGGTCTCCTTGAAATTTGCGGTGACCCACACATCCTGCAGCGGGACCAACATCAGTAGACCCTGGCCTTGCTGCACCACTTGTCCCACTTCAACGGTCTTTCTAGTCACTACCCCATCCACGGGAGCGACGATCGTGGTGTACCCGAGATCGAGTTTGGCGGCTTCCAAATTAGCGTGCGCCTGAGCGATGCTGGCGTTGGCGGACGAAGCATCCGCCACCCGGACGGGCACTTGCCGTTGAGTGGCTTTCGCTTGCAGGATGGCCGCCTGGGCTTGTATGATTCGGGCTTGCGACGATTGCAGGCCGGCCTTCTTTGTTTCAGCGTCCTTGATTACGGACGCGAGTTTATCCTTGGCTGCCTGCAACTGGCTGAGGGCCACTCGCAAGGACGAGGCGTAAGAATCGTACTCCAGGCGCGAGATCTCTTCCTTGTCGACCAGCGTCTTCATGCGATCTAAATCCGCCCGTGCGTGATCGGCTGTAGCCTGCGCGGTTTCCACATTGGCGCGCGCTACGGCGATATCGGCGGTGGAGGCGCGCTCGGATTCCACTTGCGCCTGATCGTAATCGGCCCGCGCGGCACTCAACTGCGCTTCGGCCGCCGTAACACTGCTGCCGGTGGTATCGCGAATGAGTGGTACACCTGCGTCAGCTCCTTGAGCCTGGCTCTGCGCGACGGCGACGGCGGCCTGCGCTTGATCCACCTTGGCTTGAAAATCCTCGGGATCGATACGCACCAGAATCTGGCCTTGCTTCACTTGCTGATTGTCGTCCACCATCACTTCGAGGACTTTGCCGTAGACCTTGGGAGAAATGGGGATGATGTGGCCATCCACTTGAGCGTCATCGGTAGAAACGCGATTCAAGGAATGGATCCACACGTACGCGCCGATTCCCGCCAACACGATTAACGCTCCGAAGATCGCGAACTTTCGCGAGGAGTTTTTGGGAGGCGGCAGCACTCGCGCCTCGGTGATTCGCGGCTCCGCTTTTCTCAACTCCTGCTCTTGTTCTTGATCCACTGTTTCAGATTCCATTCTTTCCCTTCTTACTTTGCGTACAACGATTCCATTTGTCCGGTGGCGCGGGCCAGATCCGCGCGCGCCTGATTATAGCGATATAAAGCTACGATCTGATTGTCGTTGGCACGGGCCAGTTCGTCCTGCGCGGTAATTACTTCGATATTGTTGGCCACGCCCGCTTGAAAGCGATCGCGCGCCTGGGTTACTTCCTGGTGCGCCAGGTCAATGCCCAAGTTGGCTACATCCACTTCGCTTTTGGCGGAGTCCAATTGCGCGGTTGCGGGTTTTACTTCTTGTGCGATCTGGTTGCGCAGGTCGGTTTGCTGCTGGTCGAGCTTCTTCAACTGCAGGTCTTCGATGGCCACCTGGGCGCGAATGCGTCCGCCGGTGTATAGCGGAACATCGAGACTGGCGGCGAGATTATAGATGGGGATGGCAGTAGCGGCGGAAAGGCCTTCTTCGCTCCATTGTCCAGTCAACGCGAGGCGCGGAACACGGGCGTCCTGGGCGGTTTTCTTTTCCAGTTCGTTGGCGCGGATCTGCGATGCGAGGGCTTTCATTTCCGGCCTCTCGACAAAGGCCCGCTCCATGGTCTCATCGGCTGAGAACGCCGGCGTGTGAAAGAACTCCGACGAATCGGTGAGTTCGATGGGCTGGTGCGGGTCGACATTCAACAGATGCGCCAGCGCAAATAGAGCGGTGGCGAGCGCCGTTCGCGCCTCGATCAACCTCTGTTGCTCATTCTGATATTGGACGTTGGCGCGCAGGGTGTCGATGGCAGTGCCGACGCCACTCTTCTGCAGGTCGCTCGCCAGATCGAAGAGCGCCTTGGCCAGTTCCACGCGCGATTCATCGGCGCTTACGTCAGCCGACGCGCGCAAGCTTCCCAAGTATTGCGACACCAGTAATTGCGGGTCCTGCTCGCGCACCGTTAGTTCCTCGGCGCGTGCGGCCGTGGTGTTTTCCTTTGATTGACGCCAGCGATGCCAGGCCGCCAAATCGAATATCGGCACGGATCCGTTGGGCCCGCCTTGAAAGAGCCAGAACGGTCCGGAGTGTACTGGGAAACCTGAAATCTTCATGCCCAGAAACGCTTCCAGGTTTTCGCACTGGACGGCCTCCGAGACGGCCAGATTGGCTTGGGGCAATAGCGCCGAACGCGCCACGATCTGGTTTTCCTGGGTCACTGCCGTGCTTAGATTCGCGATCTGCACCTGAGGATTCTGCTTTAGGGCCATTTCCACCGCATCGTGCAGGGTGAGTCGAAGTGGAGCCGACGGCGGGGGTAGCGCGCCCTTCGCGCCGATGGCAAGCAGGAGCAGCAGGACGGATCGCGCCATCATGCTGGGCCAAACCAGCTTTGATTTTCGAGTGATCTCGGCCACGATCGACGCTGTCATTGGACCGGCGGTGCGAAAGAAGGCGCCTTCGCGGAATAATTTCGTTAAAACGCGCCGGCCCTCCTCGTCGATATACAGCGTCTCGCTCAAATCGACGATTAGCGCGCGGTGGCCCCGGATGGCCGCGGCCTCCTTCCAGGCTTGCTCCAATTCTCCGGCCCATTGGCCGACTAACTTGCCTTCCACCCGGAAGGTCAGCGCTTCCTGGTTGTCCAGCACTGTGATCCGCAGCATTGTTGGGTGACCTTGCAGAAGCGCAGGTGACAGTCCATTCTTGCTCCGTTTATTTTCAGAGGATTGCGGTGTGGTGCCGAAGTTGCTTTGCCGAAATAGCGGCGGCGGACGATAGATCGGCGGGCGCTGAGCCGGGAACCAACAACTCTGCTTGGTGTCTATAGAGACGTGTTTGAACAATCTTTGCTGATCCATCATGACCACAGGCGGCCGTGGAATTTCCTGGCATCGCTCAGTGCCGAGTTACTCGTTGTCAGTCTGGCGTTGCTTATTCCACTGCTTTATTGCGACCACTTACCCGAATTTTATTGGCGGGACATCACAGTCGGACCTGCGCCGTTGCCTCCGCCGGTTGTGCCGGCAGTCGCGAACAATCGTCCAAGCGCCAGCACTACCCCGAGCTTCGTGTCGCGGCCCCTATTTCATTGGGATGCTGGAATGGCTCGGCACCCAGTGGCGTTGGGAGTTGAATTGACTACCGAAGCGCCGCCGTCGCTTGGAATTTCCCTCGGCGGGGGAGGTGCGACGAACAATATTGGAACGTACATTCCTAACTACGTAGCAGGGCCTCCGCCCCCCCAACCGGCCCCTTCAGCGCAAAAGGCATCTTCGGCGCCCATTCCAGTAACAAGCGATCTTCAAATGGCGAAGCTGCTGCGGAAAGTAATTCCGGAATATCCGCCGATCGCGAAATCAGCCCGGATCTCGGGTGTCGTTCGCTTGATTGGGACGATCGGCAAAGACGGGACCATCCAGAATCTGCAAGTTGTTAGCGGCCATCCCATGCTGACGCGCGCTGCACTGGACGCGGTGCGGCAATGGATCTACAAACCGACCATGCTGAACGGGAATGCGGTGGAAGTGATTGCCCCCATCGAAGTAACTTTCACTCTGGCACAGTAGAAGGAGACTTACCAATTCGATGGTCGTGTATGAATCGCACGGCTACATACAGCAACACGAAGAGAATGGAAGCGAGCAGAATCAGTTCCCAGATGTGTTGGCGCAAGTAAGGCAGCGTATCGTTTCCGAGCCGCGATCCAAGCCACGCCAGGAACAGGTAGCGGGGAATGCGCGCGGCCAGCAAGACGATCGAAAACGTAATCGGGCTTTCTTCGAGTGCGCCCGCCGAGATGATGAAAATCTTGAGCGGAAGCGGGATGATGGGCACAAAGGCTGGGATGAAGACCGTCAACAACCCGTATTCATGAAACCAGGAACGGAGCTTCGCGCCTCTCGGGCTAGACGTATGATGCCGGTGATATTCTTCACCGCCTTTGCGCGCGATAAGAAACAGGATCAAACTGCCGATCAAGGAACCGGCAATCGCGGTGAGCGCGGCGAAGTACGCCTGGGAGTGGTTCATGATTGCCATCAGGACGATCACAGCGTCCACACCGCCTACCATCGGAACGCCGGTAGAGTCGGCTAGCGCGAGCAGAAAGACGCCGCCGGGTCCCCAGGAGAGAAGCGTGGGGATGATCTTGGTTTGAATGATTTTTCCCAGTGGGTCTACTGCTCCGTACCAAGTCTACTGCAAGAGGGCGAGTAGTTCGGGCTCGCCCAGTACGGCAACACCCAATGAATTGGCCTTGTCGAGCTTGGAACCGGGATCTTCCCCCGCTACGACGTAATCCGTTTTCTTGCTCACCGAACCGGTGACTTTGCCGCCGGCGGCTTCGATGCGCTGCTTGGCGTCCTCGCGTGTGAGGTTGGGAAGAGTGCCGGTGAGCACGAAGGTTTTGCCCGCCAAGCGCCCAACGACCTTCTTCTTGATAGCGTGCTCGAAGGTGAGGCCGGCCTGGCGAAGCCGCTCGACTAATTCGCGATTCCGCGGCTCATGGAAGAACTGCCGGATGCTTTGCGATACTTTGGGACCAACCTCGTCGGCCTGCTGCAGCGTCTCTTCACCCGCCGTCGCAATCGCGTCCAGACTGCCGAAATTCTCTGCCAGGATCTGCGCGGTACGTTCACCCACGAACGGAATGCCCAAGCCATTGAGCACGCGCGGGAGAGGCTGCTTCCGGGAAGCGTCGATATTGCGCCACACTTTCTCGGCGGATTTTTGTCCCATGCGCTCCAGATCCATTAACTGTTCGACGCTGAGGCCATAAATATCCGCCACGCTGTTGACGATGCCGCGAGTGACTAACTGATCCACCAGCACGTCGCCCATGCCATCGATATCCATGACGCCGCGCGCCGCGAAGTGCAGTACCGATTCCTTGAGGCGTGCCGGGCAATTGGTGTTGATGCAGCGGCTGGCTGCCTCGCCTTCTTCGCGCACGATTTCGCCACTGCACACGGGACAATGTTTGGGCATGCGGAACGGCCGGCGGTCGGAGCCTTGACTTAGTACGCGCACCACCTTTGGGATCACATCGCCGCTGCGTTCCACCAGCACCGTGTCGCCGATCTCGACGCCCAGTCGCGCGATTTCATCCTCATTGTGCAGCGTCGCGCGCGTCACCGTGACGCCGCTGATGCTGACGGCCTTCAAATGGGCCACGGGCGTGAGCGCGCCGGTGCGTCCCACTTGTACTCCGATATTTTCCACGATGGTCTGTTCCTGATGCGCCGGGAATTTGAAGGCAATGGCCCAGCGCGGGGCTTTGGAAGTCCAGCCGAGCGCTTGCTGCTGGCGGATGGAATCCACTTTCACCACCACCCCGTCAATCTCATAAGCCAGCGAGGCGCGCTTCGATTCCCAATTGCGGAAGAACTCGAGCACGTCGTCCAAGCCCACGCATTTCTTGCGATGCGAGTTCACTTTGAATCCCATCTTGGACAGTTCGTCGAGAGATTCCCAATGGCTGTCGCGAACGAACTGGCCGTCCACGAGCAAGAAATAGACGTAGTATTCCAGCTGCCGCGACGCTGTAAGCGCCGGATCTAAAGCACGCAACGAGCCTGCCGCCACGTTGCGCGGATTCGCCAATTGAGGCAAACCCTGCTGCAATTGCCGGGCATTCAGCCGCTCGAAGGCGTGCAAGGTCATCAACGCTTCGCCTCTTACTTCAAACGCCGGGAGCTTCGACTTCACCCGTAGCGGCAGTGTGCGGATGGTGCGGGCATTTTCCGTAACATCTTCACCCACTTGCCCGTCGCCGCGCGTAATGGCCCGGACCATGCCGCCGTTGTCATAGTGCACGGCCATCGATAGACCGTCCAGTTTGAGCTCGGCGACGTATTCATATGGTTCACCCTTCAGCAACTCGCGCACGCGCTGATCGAAAGCTCGCATTTCGTCTTCATTCAGCGCGTTGTCGAGGCTGAGGAGCGGTGAGCTGTGGCGCACCTTAACGAAACCTTCGCGCGCCTTTCCGCCCACGCGCTGGGTGGGTGAATCGGGCGTGACGAGATCGGGATGCGCGGCTTCCAGCTCCTTGAGACGTCGCATCATCCGGTCGTACTCGGCGTCGCTGATCTCGGGCTGATCCAGCACGTGGTACAGATACTCGTGGTGGTGCAGCTTCTCACGCAGATCGTCGATTTCTTCTTCTACTTGTTTTCCCTCTATCTTTTGCGGGCGCATCTACTATAATTAGGGTACTATCGAGACCTACCGTCAGACCGTTCTCATTTATAATCCATACGCGGGCGGGCTCAGGCGGCGCAAGCATGCGCTGCGGCAATCCATCCAGCTGTTGGACGCACACGGGATAACTGTCGATTCGATTGCCACCACGGGGCCGGGCCATGCCGGCGAGATCGCACGGAACGCGGTGGATCGCGGAGCCGACTTGATCCTGGTGGCCGGCGGCGACGGCACCATCAACGAAGTAGTGAACGGAATGGTGAATTCCGATGTGCCGCTGGGTATTTTGCCGGCCGGAACCGCGAACGTGCTCGCCAATGAGCTGGGGATCGGCAATGCGATGGAGCGGGCCGCTGCCACTCTGGCCGAGACCGTACAGGAACGCGTCGCGCTGGGATTGATATCAAACGAAGCAAACGGTTCGCAGCGCTATTTTCTGTTGATGGCTGGAGCCGGGTTGGACGCCGATATCGTTTTTAACTTAAACCCGCGAGTGAAGGAAGCGGTCGGGAAAGTAGCTTACTGGGTGGGTGGATTCTCAAAGATCGGACGCCGCATTCCCGAGTTTACGGTGCAG
>Ga0210383_10003214_pt1 | contig 14677 bp, 13 predicted proteins | sample IncBWC14OmetaG_FD_160072 | JGI IMG/M metagenome (GOLD analysis project Ga0210383, IMG submission 160072) | Forest soil microbial communities from Barre Woods Harvard Forest LTER site, Petersham, Massachusetts, United States - Inc-BW-C-14-O ...
TTGTCCCTCTGGTGGGGATTGTAGCGGGAGCTTGCGGAGGAATTGTCAGAGAGATCGGGAGGGGCCGTTTCCGGCGACACAACTTGGGGTGCTGCTGCGGACAAACAGCAGGTCCTTCGACTCTGTAGTTCGCAAAGTACGCGAACTAGTCCGTTCAGGATGACACCTCTTCATAGAATTGGAGTTTCAGTTGCCGATGCGTGAACGGCGCCGGCTATTTCTTTGTCTTAGGCTTCCGCTTGTGAGCATCGGCTCCGCGGGGGAAGCCGGTCGATTCTCGCACGACCAGTTCGGTCTCGATGTTGTACTCGCGTTTGGGCGCGGAGCCTTCGGTTTGTTCCACGTGGGCGCGCAGTGCAGTCACGGCCGCGCGCGCGATGTCGAAGCGCGACATCTGGACCGTAGTCAGGGGCGGAATCGTTACGGCGGCGATGTGGATGTCATCGAAGCCGATGACGGAGAGATCGTCGGGGACACGGAGGCCGGCGCGGTAGAGCTTGTGAAGGACGCCAATGGCGGTCATGTCGTTCGAACACATGACGGCGGTCGGCAATTTCTTTGCGGCAAGCAGACGATCCATGGCAGCGACTCCGCCTTCCATGGTGTGATTGCCTTCGATGATCCATTCCGGTTCGGAGGCGATGCCGCACTCTTTCATTGAAGCCGAAAAAGCGGTCTGGCGCGATTGCGCGGAGTGCAGTTTGATGGGGCCGCTGATGAATGAGATGTCTTTGTGTCCCAATGCGGCCAGATGCTGCACGCCCTGGCGTATGCCACGCTGATAGTCGACCTTGAGCAGGCTGATGCCCGGGCGCTTTGGCCCTATGTCGATAAAGACCAGCGGCACTTTGCGCCGGGCGAGCTGGTCGAGGAGCGGCTCCTCGATGCCGAAGGTCATGACGGCTACGCCCTCGACCTTGCGCTCCAGCATGCGGCGAATGCAGTGGGACATGCGCTTTGGGTCGTAGTTGGTGGAGCTGACGAGGATCTCGTAGCCATTTGCTACGGCGATATCTTCAAAACCCTGGATCAACTCCGGAAAGAACGGGTTGGTGATCTCGGAGACGATAAGGCCAAAGATCCGGCTGCGGCCAGAGACGAGCGAGCGTGCCTGGGTGTTAGGGAAGTAGTCGAGCTCATCTATTACCTTCCAGACGCGCTGGGCTATTTCAGGGTTAACGGTGGGAATGTTGTTCATTACGCGGGAGACGGTCGCGATGGAAACGTCAGCCGCATGCGCGATGGTCCGTATATCCATGCGCTCCGTAGCCTTGAGTTTAACGTTCAGGCGTTTCGTTTTTTTTACGGCCATTGTGTCCCTGTGAGTTTGCGTTTACAGCATAGCGTAGTCGGGCAACGATGGCTCCGCTGCGGTAGCCAACGGTCCATGAGGAGAACACCGTGGGCCGGCTCATTTGTGTTGCTTCACTGTCGCTATTGTCGAGATGCGGGATTATCTGGTCTGGTATGTCATGGGAACGCCTTGAAGCGTCACAGGTCCTTTGATCGCTTCCTTCTGTTTTGCGACCATTGCTGCGACGTCGGCAAGGAGTTGTTTATTGTCGAAGACTATGCCGTCTTTGATGGTGTACTTGATTCCGCCGACGCGTTCGACCTTGCCGGTCTCATCGTTGAGCTTCATCCATCCTGTCGGATAGAGCACTTTTAGATTGGCGAGTGGATTCTGGTCGACGATGACCATGTCGGCGCGTTTGCCGGGGCGGATGATGCCGAAGTCTACGTCGGTCTGCTTTGGACTCTGCAGCTCTTCCGCGCCGTAGAGTGTTGCTGAGCGGATGACTTCGAGAGGCGTGAAGCCAGCTTCGCGGAGAAGCTCGAGCTCTTGAATGTAGGCGAACCCGTAGGTTTGATAGATGAAGCCGGCATCTGTTCCGGTGGTTACGTGGCCGCCTGCATTTTTGAAGTCTTCGAGGAAGTCCTCCCAGACGCGGTAGTACATTTTGTAGGCGTACTCGTCTTCGGAGGTCCAGTTGTACCAGAACGATCCGTGGTTTTCGCGGTTGGGCTGGTAGTACTGCATGAGCGATGGAAGAGTGTATTTGTCGTGCCACTCGTAGGTGTAGGCGCGCTCGAGATCGCGCCCGGCGGAGTAGATGACCAGGGTCGGATTGAGCACTGTGCCGCCTTTGACCCACTCTGCAATGAGGGCGTTCCATTGGTCGCTGCCGCGGGGATAGATCCTGTTCCAGTTTCTTGCGACCTGGCCGAAGCGCATCTGCTCGTCGTTGTAGTTCTGGTCGGTGGGATAGTCCTGGATGGTTGTGTCGTTCAACAATGATTCAAAGAGGCCGTAGCTGTGGGTCACGGTGCGGAGGCCGAGACGGGTCGCATCTCTGGCTGTGAGGCGCGGCTCGCTCTCCTGTCCGAGGTGGGCGAGTGAACCGAGCTTGTACTTCTTTGCTTCGTCGAGAATGGCGGCGACGACGTCCGGATCACCGCCGAAGAATTTGACTCCGTCGACGCCCTTTCCTGCGACGAACTGTACCCATTGCCGACCGAGCTCTGGTGTCAGGACGGCCTGAGGTTTCCAGCCGTCTCCGGTGAATGTGGGCTGATAGACGTAGATGTGGGGCGCAGTAATTTCATTCTTTGCGCTGCGCTCGCGCTCGCGGAGGGCCCAGTCCAACGGGCCAGCGGGAACGCCGCGGACGGTGGTGACGCCGCTGGCTAGCCATAGCTTGTTGACGTACTCCGCGTCGGGGGCCTTCTTTGCGTCGCCGTAGTGGACGTGGGTGTCTACGAAGCCGGGCATCAGATACATGCCTGTTCCGTCGATCTCGCGGGTCCCCTTTGCCGGGCGTCCTTTTTCTTTGATGGCGACGTGAGGCACGCCGACGGAGACCACATCGACAATTCGGTCGTGTTCAACGACGACGTCCATGGGGCCAGAGGGTGCTGCTCCCGTGCCGTCGATGACGGTGATACCGCGGATGACCAGGCGGTCGTAGGGGCCGCCTCCGTCTTTGGGCGTCCGGTTGGGTGCGGGATTGGGTCCGGCCTGGGCCAGTAGCTGCGCGGCCCCGGCGAGGAGGACGCCGAACAGTGAAATTTTGAGTTTGCTTTGAAGAAGATTGAATAACAACGGCGGTTTCCTTCCAGGTCTTCTTATCTGTGTAGAATTTGCTGAGTTCAAGCAACGAAGTATCTCATGGGAAGAAACTGCGTCGAAGTAGAAAATTTCCAAAAAGGGGACCGCATGAAACTGCTGCGTGTTGGAGATGTTGGAGAAGAGCGTCCGGCGATGGTCGATGCCGATGGGGTGCTACGTAGTCTTTCTGGAGTTGTCAGCGACGTTGCGGGAGCAAATCTGTTGCCCGCGTCACTTGAGAGGCTGCGGAAGATTGACCCGAAGGACCTGCCTCTGGTTGCGGGCACGCCACGCATTGCAGCTTGCGTTGGCAGCGTCGGGAAGTTTATTTGTATCGGGTTGAATTACTCGGACCACGCGGCCGAATCGGGGATGTCCGTTCCAGCGGAGCCGGTGGTCTTTATGAAGGCGACATCTGCCATCTGTGGACCTTATGACGATGTGATGATTCCCAGGGGCAGCGAGAAGACGGACTGGGAGGTGGAGCTCGGGGTGGTCATTGGCAAAGAGGCACGGTATGTGACGGAGCAGGAGGCCCTGTCGCACGTTGCGGGTTATTGCGTGGTGAATGACGTCTCAGAGCGCGCCTTTCAGCTGGAGGGGACCGGCCAATGGGTAAAGGGCAAGAGCGCCGACACGTTTGGGCCGATCGGACCGTGGCTGGTGACGGCGGACGATGTGCCGGACCCGCAGACGCTGAATCTCTGGCTGGAGGTGGATGGGCACAGGTATCAGAACGGCTCGACCGCTACGATGGTCTTTGGGGTGGCCCATCTGATCAGCTACCTCAGCCGGTTCATGAGCCTGCAACCTGGGGACATTATTTCTACAGGAACACCTCCTGGGGTGGGGCTTGGGCAGAAGCCGCCGGTTTATCTGCGGCCGGGCAATATTATTCGGCTTGGGGTCCAGGGGCTGGGTGAGCAGCGGCAGACGGTCGTACCCTGCAAGTTCTGCTAGTTCGAAATCTTTCTGCCGTCTGATACTTTTTTATTGCCGCGCGAATCAAGTTATGACGAATCAGCGTCAAAGAACTGCCTTAGGACGAAAACAGGACGTTTGGTGTTGAGGTAGACTGCTCCGAAGCCATGGATTGGAATGGTCGCAGATGGTCTCGGGTAAATACGATTAGCAATTAGGGTTTTCAGGTAACTTGCGGAAATAAGATTCACGCAAATTCTTGCCATTGGCTTTAGCCCCAGCGAGGTGACCGTATTTCGAACCTTACTGTCCTTGCGCTAGTGCAGCACTCATTACGGCTTGCGAGCCAGGGGTTTGCCGATTCCCCTACGAGCATCTTCGATCCGGCAGCGACCCCGGCCCATTGGGCGTTCGGGCTGTCGAAGCTGGTGTTGTCGATCACGCTGGGCATTTTTCTTACGGTCGGTGGCCTGATGCTGTATGCCGTAATTCGTTTCCGGCAGAGGCCTTCTGACCCTCAAAGAGAACCGGCGCAGATCTACGGCAGCGACCAGATTGAGCTTTCGTGGACGGTCATACCGATTCTGGTTGTTGTGATGTTGTTCCTTACGACGACGCGGGTGATCTGGCAGACGGAGGCCGCTCCGAAGCCCCCGGTTGCGGTCGATGTCGTTGTGATCGGCCATCAATTCTGGTGGGAGTATCGCTATCCCAAGCTTGGAGTGGTTACGGCGAACGAACTGCACGTTCCCGTGAGCGATCCAGCGATGCCCACGCCGACCTATCTTGCGATGTCATCGGCCGATACGGACCATAGCTTCTGGGTGCCGCGACTTGCGGGGAAGATGGACGTGATTCCCAACCGGCGTAATACGATGTGGATCGATCCGCAGGCGCCGGGTCTTTATCTAGGTCAGTGTGCGCAGTATTGCGGGACCCAGCATGCGAAGATGTTGCTGCGCGTCTATGCTCAGTCGCCGGAGGACTTCGCTGCGTGGATCAAGCAGCAGCAGAAGCCGGCGGACCCGGACCTTTCGGGAAACCCCGCGGCGGCGGAGGGCCAGACCGTCTTTATGCGCAATGCTTGTATTAATTGCCACACGATCGCGGGGACGGTGGGGACGGGACGCTATGGGCCGGACCTGACTCATCTGGCAAGCCGGGACACGATTGCGTCCGGATCGGTGCAGAACACGCCGGAGAACCTGAGGAAGTGGATTGCGGACCCGAACTCGATGAAGCCTGGCGTGCTGATGCCACCAATGCATTTGAACGATCACGATCTGGATGTGATTACGGCTTATCTCACAACGCTTCACTAACGCACTGCGGGAAAGAGCGCACTATGGCGATCACAACTCCTGTACTGGCAGCCATCGACCAGACGTTGACCAGGCGACGGCCGCCGTCGACGGTGTTGTACGAGTGGGTGTCGACGGTCGACCACAAGAAGATCGGCCTGATGTATATCGCGTATGGGTTGATCTTTCTTCTGATTGGTGGACTGGAAGCTACGCTGATGCGGATCCAGCTTGCGGTGCCGAACAATCATTTTGTCTCTCCGCAGGTTTTCAACCGGTTGTTTACGATGCACGGCACGACGATGGTGTTTTGGGTCGGCATGATGGTCCTGTTCGGATTTGGCAACTACCTTGTCCCGCTGATGATTGGGGCGCGTGACATGGCGTTTCCGCGGCTGAACGCGTTCAGCTTCTGGATATCCGCGTTCGGCGGTGTGCTGCTTTACTTCAGCTACCTTGCAGGGGATGGGCTATATGGCATGGGTTCCGCGCCGGACGTAGGCTGGTTCGCCTACGCACCTCTGACCGCGAAGGTCTTTTCGCCAGGCCACAGCACGGACTACTGGACGCTGTCGATTTTGCTGAGCGGTATTGGAAGCACGGGCACGGCGTTGAATATTGTGACCACAACGATCTGCATGCGCTGCAAGGGGATGAAGATGATGCGCCTGCCTTTGTTCGTGTGGCTCATGCTGGTGGCCAGTTTCTTAGTGTTCGTCGCAGTAAGTCCGTTGACGGCGGCGCAGATTATGCTGATCATCGATCGCTATCTTGGCGCGCATTTCTTCGACACGCAGGCTGGCGGCTCGGCTGTACTGTGGATGCATTTCTTCTGGATCTTTGGGCATCCGGAGGTCTACATTCTTGTGCTGCCCGCGTTCGGGTTTGTCAGCGAGATCATCCCGGTCTTCTCGCGCAAGGCGATCTTCGGGTATCCGGCGATGGTGGCGGCAACAGTCGCGATTGGCTTTATCAGCTTAAGCGTGTGGGCGCACCATATGTTTACGGTCGGGATGGGGCCAGAGGGGAACACGTTTTTCGTGTTTTCGACGATGGTGATCTCTGTGCCTACGGGGATCAAGATCTTCAACTGGCTGGGGACGCTGTGGGGCGGAAAGATCATCTTCAAAGTGCCGATGATGTTCTGCATTGCTTTTCTGTTCCAGTTTCTTGTCGCGGGACTGACTGGGATCATGCTCTCGGCCGCTCCGTTCAACTGGCAGTTGAGTGGTTCTTACTTTGTGATCGCGCACTTCCACTATGTTCTGGTCGGTTCGATCATCACTGCGCTGTTTGGGGCCTTCTACTACTGGTATCCGAAGGTGACCGGCCGGTTGATGAGCGAGACGCTGGGAAAGTGGCACTTCTGGCTCTTCATTATTGGATTCCACCTCACCTTCGATCTGATGCATGTGCCGGGGCTACTGGGCATGCCAAGAAGGATCTATACGTATGAGGCGAGCCGCGGTTGGGGATGGTTGAACCTGCTCGTTGGAATTGGGGCGCTGTTTCAGGCAGCGGGGACTCTGGTCTTCGTCTACAACCTCGTGCGTTCTTACTACCGGGGCGAGATCGCCGGGCCTGACCCATGGGACGCGTGGACGCTGGAGTGGGCGACGCCTTCTCCGCCACCGGCGTACAACTTTGCTGTTGAGCCAACCGTCTACAGCCGCCGACCGCTGTGGGACCTCAAACATCCAGAAGACCAGGACACGGAATACGAATGATGCAGACGAGCAGTACGATTCCTATCAGTGCGCAGGTTGAGCCGCCGTGGGTGCTGCCGAGCCGCGGCGTCGTCGGGATGGCGTGCCTGATTATGGCCGAGTCCGCCATCTTCATCATCTTTGTCGTTGCGTACATCTACTACATCGGCAGGAGTTTGAGCGGGCCAATGCCGGCACAGGTGCTGGAGTTGCCGATCTTCAGCACAATCTGTCTGCTTTCGAGCAGCTTTACGGTCCATTATGCCGTAAGCGCATTGCGCAAAGATAACGTTCGCGGTTGCACGCTGGGTCTGGCAGGGACGGTCCTGCTGGGCGCGATCTTCCTGACGATGACAGGGCGGGAGTGGTATCACCTGATCCATGATTTTGGACTGACGATTCGCACCAATCTTTTTGGCACCACGTTTTACTCGCTGGTCGGCCTGCACGCGACCCACGTGGTGATCGGACTCACCATGTTGACGATTGCGCTGACGTTGTCGGTGACCGGGCATGTGAAGGAGACGCACGCTGAGCGGCTGGATGTGCTCTCGATTTACTGGCACTTTGTCGATGGCGTGTGGGTCGTAGTGTTTCTGGTTGTGTACGTTCTGGGTAGATAGGGCCTGGATGTCCGAGGAGGGAGGAGTCTGATGGCAAACGTTGGCGTGACACACGACCAAGGACCGATCGACGATCACACGCAACCGACGGGCACCATCCACCTTCCTGCGCCGACGGCGTGGCCGATGGTCTTTTCCCTAGGGACGGCACTGATGCTGGCTGGAATGGTGACCCACTGGGTGATCAGCCTGCTGGGGTTGATGATGGTCGTGCCGGGAATCGTGGGGTGGTTCTTCGAGGTGTTGCCGCACGAGCATCACGTGAATGTGGATGTACATGCCGATGTAGTTGAGATCAAGAGCACACGCGAGACGCTCGCGCAGCTGCCGCTTGATGAACGTCACCGCAAGCTGCTGCCGCTCGAAACGTTCAGTGTTATGGCTGGCGTCAAAGGCGGGATTGCAGGTGGCGTGGCGATGATTGTGCCGGCAGCGCTGTACGGGCTTATCCGTTATCACAGCGTGTGGTATGCGGCGAACCTGCTGGCGGCCGGCGGCTTTGTCAGCTGGGCAGGAGCGAGCAATGAGTTCTTGGCGGAGTTTCATCTGCAGGGTTTGCTGGCCGCTATGGCGATCCACGGGCTCACCTCGGTGTTGATCGGCTTGCTCTATGGGGCGATGCTGCCGATGTATCCCAGAAAGCCGATCCTGACGTTCGGTCTTATCGCGCCTTTTTTGTGGACGGGGATGTTGCGCTCGGCGCTTGGGATCATCAGTCCGATTCTAGACCAGCGAATCGACTGGTGGTGGTTTATCGCATCGCAGATCGCCTTCGGACTGGTTGCTGGATTCGTCGTGAATCTTCAGGTGAAGGTGCGGACGCCGCAGTTTCGGGCACTGCCATTTTCCGTTCGTGCGGGAATCCAATCGTTGGGAGATGAAGAGGACAAGGCCCCATGAGATCCAGTTTCCCACGCTTCACTTCGTTCAGTGTTCTGACGGTGGCGCTTGCGCTGGCTGGGTGCAGCCGCATTCCTGGACGCCCTGGGCCGGGACCTGAGGTGGTGCGGCCCAGCGAGGTGCTCGACTTTGCGACTTTGTATAAGGCGAACTGCACGGCCTGCCATGGAGAGAATGGCAGAAATGGCGCGGCGATTTCGCTGGGGAACCCGGCCTACCTCGCAGTCGCCGGCGAAGATAATCTGCTCGAGATTACAGCGAAGGGTGTCCCTGGCAAGTTGATGCCGCCCTTTGCACAGAGCGCCGGCGGCATGTTGACCGATCAGCAGATCAAGGTGCTGGCGCATGGCATGATGGAGCATTGGAGCAAGCCTGATCTTTTTATGGGGCAGAACATTCCGCAGTACAGGGCCACCGGGTCGGGCGATGCCGCTCGGGGACAACAGGCCTTTGGCACGTATTGTGCTCGATGCCACGGAGTTGCCGGTGAAGGGACAGCCGGTGATGCAAAAAGTGGAGCGGGAAAGATGGGGTCCATTGTTGATGGATCTTATCTTGCGCTAATCAGCGACCAGGGTTTGCGCAGCATTACGATTGCCGGGCGACCGGACGAGGGCATGCCGGATTGGCGCTCCGATGGCGCGCAGCCGCTGACAGACCAGCAGATCACCGATATCGTTGCGTGGCTGGCATCGAAGCGCACGGCGAACCCAGGTCAGCCGTATCCCACAGTTCCGTGAGCCTATCTGATTCACAAGGCCGAGAGGTCGCAGGAGCAAACGCGATGGACACGATCGAACAACCTACTCAAGATGGGCAACCCGTACGGAGCGAGCCGGAGAGTGTGCGGAGCGCCAAACATTCTCGTCGTGCTTTTCTGTTCAAGCTCTCTCTGCTGGTGAACGGAGCAGTTGGAGCGGTGCTGGCGGTGCCGATTGTTGGTTATCTTCTGGGACCTGCGATGAAGAAGGGCTCCAGCTATAACTCCTGGATTACGCTTGGGCCGCTTAGTGATTTTCCCGAGGGCGAGACGAGGCTGGTGAACTATCGAAATCCGGTGACGACGTTGTGGGACGGGCAGACGGGAGACATTCCGTGCTGGGTACGGCGGGATTCCGGCACGACGTTCCAGGTGTTTGCGATCAACTGTGCGCATCTAGGCTGTCCGGTGCGTTGGTTTGCGCAGGCCAAGCTTTTTCTGTGCCCGTGCCATGGCGGCGCCTACTATGCTGACGGCTCGCGTGCGTCGGGGCCGCCCGAGCGTGGGTTGTTTGAGTATGAACATAAGATCGTCGGAGACGCACTGATGATCAGTGCAGGCAAGATGCCAACGCTGGCCAACGAGGCAAGGGTCGATCCGCCGCTGACCCAGATCACAGGAGCGGATTCTGCAAAGCGGTTGGCGGCGCTGGAGCCACAGAAACCGAGGTGTGGATCATGCCAGGACTAAAACAAAAAGGCATTGAACTATACAACTGGTTCGAGCGGCGACTCGGTCTGGGTGCACCTCTGATTGAGGCGGCAGAGCATGAGGTCCCGGAGAACACCTCGAGCTGGTGGTATGTGTTCGGTAGTGCGGCAACGGTTCTTCTCGTACTGCAGGTGATGACGGGGGTCCTTCTCGCTCTGGTCTATACGCCTTCGGCCAGTCACGCATGGAACAGTCTGGAGTTCCTCGACCACAATGTGAAGCTCGGGTGGTTCCTGCGCGCGATACATGGGTGGGGCTCGGATTTCATGATCGCCGTCGTGCTGGTCCACCTGGCGCAGGTCTTTATTTTCGGCGCGTTCAAATTTCCGCGCGAGCTGACTTGGATTATTGGCGTCTTTCTGCTTCTATTGACACTGGGTATGGCATTCACCGGGCAGGTGTTGCGGTTCGATCAGGACGCCTACTGGGGTCTCGGCATTGGGGCGTCGATTGTCAGCCGCGTGCCGCTGATTGGCGGCTGGCTGGTCGACATGATGCTGGGTGGCCCGATCATCGCGGGGCCTACGCTGACTCGATTCTTTGCGCTGCACGTGTTTGTCATTCCGGGAACCCTGATCGGCCTGGTCGGCCTGCATCTTTGGATGGTGCTGCGTCTTGGGATCAATGACTGGCCGATGCCGGGGCGGGTCGTGCGGAAGAGCACCTATGTTGCCGAATATCACGAGCTCACGAAGAAGACTGGCATGCCTTTCGTTCCCGACGCCGCCTGGAAGGACGCTATCTTTGCGGCGGCGATCATATTGTCCGTTGTTGCGTGCGCTCTCATCTTCGGCCCCTTTGGGCCGACAGGGCAGCCGGACCCTACGATCATCCAGACTGCGCCTAAACCCGATTTTGCGTTTCTCTGGATCTACGCTGTCCTCGCGTATCTTCCGCCAAGTCTGGAGACGCCGGTGCTTTTTATTGCGCCTGTTATCGGCATCGGTGCGATGTTGCTTCTTCCTCTAGTCTCCGGCGAGGGAGAGAAGCATTGGTCGCGGCGCCCGGTCGCGGTCCTTATGCTTGCGGTCATCGCTGTCACACTTGGCGTGTTTACGCGGCTTGGCACGTATACGCCTTGGAGCCCGATCATGGACGCCTGGACTCGCGACCCAATTCCCGCGGCTTACCTGCATGGCCGCACGCCGCTGGAGAGGCAGGGGGCGATCGTCCTGCAAGATAAGCAGTGCCGCAACTGCCATTCGATTGGCGGGGCCGGGGGACTTCGCGGGCCGGCGCTCGATGCTATTGCGGCCCGCATGACCGAGGACCAGATGATTCGCCAGGTCTTGCAGGGTGGCGGCAATATGCCTGCGTACGGCAACGCACTTGATCCGTCGGAGACGACGGCGCTGGTGCGATTTCTTACTACTTTGCGGGGCAATGATCTGCCGCCTGCGGTTGACGCATCGAGACACCTGGCCGTTTCGAGTGAGGCGCCCGCAGCGCCAGTCGGGGAGCATTAACGCTCGAGTACTCTGAACCCATGCCTGCTGCGTATCGAGCCGTCTTTGCCGAGTGGTCGCCGTCGATCGTCCTGAGTGGGACATTGATGGTCCTCGGCGTGGTTTATTTGCGGGGCTGGTTTGCCATCCGCAAGACGCGGCCGATCCAATTTCCACTATGGCGGTTGGGTGCCTTTCTGCTTGGGCTTGTCGTTGTCTGGCTTGCTATCGCTTCACCGCTTGATGGATTTGCGGACGTTCTTTTGAGCGCGCATATGGTGGAACATCTTCTGTTGATGTCCTTCGTCCCGCCGCTTTTTCTTCTGGGCTGTCCCGTGGTTCCGCTGCTTCGCGGCCTTCCACGCGTCGTTACTGTTCGGCTTCTTGGGCCGCTAATCCGCATGAAGGCGCTTCGGCGGCTGGGGCATGTGCTGATTACTCCGCTGGTGGCGTGGTTGGCGATGAACCTGGCCTTCCTTTGCTGGCATGTGCCGGCCGCGTATGACTTTGCGCTTGAACATGAGCATTGGCATGAGTTTGAACACTTATGTTTTCTCGGGTCGTCGATACTGTTTTGGTGGCCGCTTGTCCGTCCATGGCCGACGCGGGAGAGTTACACCGGATGGCTCCTGCTGCTGTACCTGGTGATGGCAGATATCGTGAATACGCTGCTTTCGGCGTTTCTAGCCTTCTGTGACCGGCCAGTCTACTCGTACTATCTGAGGGGGCCGAATCCTTTCGGCATTTCGCCCCTATCCGACCAGAGGGCTGGCGCGGTCGTGATGTGGGTGATCGGCTCGCTGGTCTTTCTGGTTCCCGCTGTCATCATCACTATCCGGCTTCTGCAGCATGGCGCGAACCGAGAGGGAAGAGGAACCTGCTGACATGCGATGTGGAGGACTCCAGCGCAAGCGCCGCCACTGCTTTGTCTCCCAGATCCAGGTCGGTTACGAAATAAATCTTACCCTCCGCGTCAGAGGTTTCGTTTACGCGTACGGGTTGCGCGTCCATTGATTCGAACGACACGTCGAATGAAGCCAGCGGCAATAAGAGACCTCGACCGTCCGCCTTGACGATGGCCTCTTTTCGAGTCCAATAGCAGTAGAAGCTCCTGAGGCGTGCCTCTAGGTCTGAGATTGCTGCCAGTATGTTACTTTCGTTCTCCGTAAAGTTGGCCCGGGCGACTTCCATCGTATCGGTCAACCGGTCGAGATACTCTACGTCGACCCCGACGGGGCCTTGAGGGCGTAACGCTATGAGGACGGTGCTTTTGGAGTGGGCGATGTTGAATGAGATGCTGCGTCCACCGATGGGTGGAGTTTCCGGTTTTCCGTTAATACCCTTGGTGATGCTTACGTCTCGGGAGCCAATCCCGAACGCGTTCCCGAGCAGGACCCTCAGACATGCTCTTCCGACGATGAAGTGATCACGCACGAGACCGGCCCTGTGACGGCGGGCTTGTGTTTGCTCGGCGGCGCTCAGGAGCGAAGAGTAGCGATCGATAAGGTTTTCGGCACCGTCGAGCTCAATTCGCCAGAGTTGCACTTCCTCGTCTCCCAATGGTGGAAGAACGTCAACTACGCTCCATTTACTTGACATGCGACGTCATCTCAGTTTGGCACGATAATATCTCACCTCTAGACTGGGTACCAAAAAGTACTTTTGGTGGTTACCGAATGGTGACTGGTTGGGCTTGAGGTGTACAACTTTTATGTATTTTGTGTGTGTGATTGTGCTCACTTATCGTTACATATGCGTACAATCAGTCAACACGAATGGGTTGATGTCAAGGGTGGTTTGGCAGCATCTCGAGCTTCCGATTGCACTACTGGAGTTGAGATAGTTCCCGAACTCGCACTCCCTTAATCAGCGCCGGTTGAGCACTCTGAGTCGATTTGTTTTAGTTGCTTCTTTGATCTGCATGGGCCTCGATGGAGAACGACAAGCTTCTTGAAAATCCGGTTAATGAGGCGGAACGACTACTCCGTCGTTCGCTTCGTTCTGCAGAGTCCGAGAAAGACGGATCGATTGAAGCCCCGCGCGATTCGATAGTTAGTCTCTTCGAGAGAGTGGCGGCGACGCATCCCGACAAGATCGCCAGCGTTTGCGGGAACAGTAGCCAAACTTACGGCGTCCTGAACTCTCGAGCAAATCATATTGCCAGGCAGTTGCACGAACTGGGTGTTCGGGCCGATTCATTTGTTGCGATCTACCTTGATCGATCTTCTGAAGTGCTGATGGCGATGCTTGGCGTTCTGAAAGCCGGCGGTGCTTATCTTCCGATTGACTCGATGTATCCGGTGGTTCGCGTTGTGGAGATGCTTGAGGACGCGAAGCCAACGGCCATTTTGACGACTGCCTCTCTTGCTGCAGGTCTTTCAGGCGAGATCTCCGGGTCGCCGGTGTTGATCCTCAAGGTGGAAGACATATTGGCTGAGGCGCCTAGAGACCTGGAAAACCCTGTGCTTGCCGCCCGGGAGGACGATGTTGCCTACATGATTTACACCTCCGGCTCGACTGGAAAGCCGAAGGGCGTGATGGTGACGCACAAGAATGTAGTTCGACTACTGTCTCAAACGGAGCGGTGGTTTCATTTCGGCCCAAACGATGTGTGGACGATGTTTCACTCCATTGCCTTTGATTTTTCCGTCTGGGAGATATGGGGTTGTTTGCTGACTGGGGGGCGGTTGGTGATTGTGCCGTTCGCGGTGAGCCGCTCGCCTGGCGACTTCTACGGTCTTCTTTCCGCGGAGAGGGTCACCGTGCTGAATCAGACTCCGTCGGCATTTTCAATGCTGGCACAGGTCGAACAGAACGCCATGCTTCTACCGCTGTATTTGCGGCTCGTAATCTTTGGTGGCGAGGCGTTGCAGTATCGCAACCTTGCTCCGTGGTTCCAGCGTCACGGTGATACGGTCCCTCAATTGGTAAATATGTACGGAATTACTGAGACGACCGTGCATGTCACCTACCGTGCCATTGCCGCAGGAGACGCGCAGTCGATACAGGAGAGTTTGATCGGTGAGCCGATTCCCGATATGCAGATCCATTTGCTGGATGCGTCCGGCTGTCCCGTGGCGGACGGCGAGGTGGGCGAGATTTATGTCGGAGGGGGAGGGGTCGCGCGGGGTTATCACAATCGTCCACAGTTGAATGAGGAGCGTTTTATTCCGGATCGGTTTGCGCAGTCGGCCGGTGCCC
>Ga0210383_10003216_pt1 | contig 14672 bp, 12 predicted proteins | sample IncBWC14OmetaG_FD_160072 | JGI IMG/M metagenome (GOLD analysis project Ga0210383, IMG submission 160072) | Forest soil microbial communities from Barre Woods Harvard Forest LTER site, Petersham, Massachusetts, United States - Inc-BW-C-14-O ...
AGACCTCTCGTGACGCCGCTTGTGAAGAAGAGATCGAAGCCCGTGTGCTGCGCGCGGCCGCCGGAGATCACGTCGGTCGCCGAGTGCCAAGGGTCCACACTCGAGCAGATCGTAGCGGTCTGTTTGTTATCGGCGGAGTGCTGCACGGCGTCGGTGAGTGCGCCGTTCGCGTCGATCGCGCCGGCGTAAATCTCGCTAATCGCATAGCCGACGCAATTGCGCACGTCGCCGGAGCCGTGCGTGTCGCACGTATTCGACGACTGCGTCATCCAGATGCGGATCTCGCGCGTGAGGATCGGTGCGTCAGCGAGTTTCAGGGTCACGGTGCCGCCCGTGGAATTCGCGATCGTGCCCGTGGGAAATCGTTTCCATTCTCCGACCGGGTCGCGGCTGATCGGCTCGCCTTTGCCGTCCCAGTAGTCGACTTCGTAGGAGACGGCGTATGGATTTGCCCACGCGATCTTGATTGCGTTGATCGGCTGCGGATCCTTCCACTTTACGACAACCCATTGCGGGTGTAGCGCGTCGGATTCTCCTGTGAAGCGTATCGCGAGATACGGATTGCTCTTCCAGTAGGTGGATTCGTCGCCGTCGTCGAGCATCGAGGCGCCACCGCCCGTGTGGCCGAAGCCACGATGGGGAAGCGAGTAAGACAGAATGTAACGCGTCGGCTCGCGCAGGTCGGTACTGCCGGTGAAATAGCCGCTCTGATGCGCGGCGTCGCTCCAAGTACCATTGTCGTTCCAGTGCCAGGCGAGCGAGCGAAGTTCGGAATTGTTGCGATAGCTGATGCGGCCGTATCCAGCGGAGAGCATCTCCTTCATGATCGCAGGCGTGTAGACCTGGTCGATCACGTCGTGCGAAAGGACGTCCATCGAGCTGCCGAGCGCTTCGGTGGGATTGATGGCGTTCAGTTGATGCGCCGGATCGGCGTCGACGTGTATGACGACGGGTTCGACCGGCGCTGCGGCGGTTTGCATCGGGAGCGGATTTGATGGGCTCACCGCCGATTGCGCGCGTGAGTGGGAGGAGACGAGTGCAAGGGCTGCCACGATCACCGCGCAAATTAGCTCTGCAGATCGTGGCTTGCGGCACGGCGAGTGACGGAGCGGATGGGGTATCGCGAGCATGGCGACAGTAAGTTGCATTCTTTGGCGAGTGGCGTCAAGGAAATAGATTTATTAAATTTTAATTAACGAATTATCGAGAAAATTCGCATGCGCAGAGCGAAATCCAATCAGGCTCCGTCAATTTCGTCGCAGATGCGCTTCAGGGATCATATCTCACGGTGGGGCGCTCGCCTGACCGGACTACCGTCTGAAAACGATCGACTTGGCGGAGATGATGCCGGAAGCTTCTTTCAGTGTGATGAACTGATTCACCGTGATTTTGGAGAGTGACTCGTGCTTTCCGCTGGGCCACACGATATCGAGAGCGGCAGCCTTTCGTGCCGCTGGCGTGCTCATACCGAATATAAGCGGCAGTTCGCTTTGCGAGGCGTAACTCGAGCCCGTCTTTACCATTCGCAGGAGCTTCAAGCCGTTGCCAGCGGAGAGCGTGGCTTTCGCGCCGATGGCGTCGCGATTTGTCATGCGCGGAATAGCTACAGCCGGCGCATCGTCTCGATGGGGCGGTTCTCCAATGACGGAATCGAAAAAATCGTCAATCGCGCGCCAGTGCGCACGCGAAAAAGAATGTAGAGCGCCGGCGAGGTGTTCACCACGCCGGCCCGCACCATGAATCGGCTCTATTCGCGCTTCGCGCCTCGAGGAGTTTTCAGAATGGCGCTCTTCCGCTGCGCACCGGCATGCTTGCGGGCTTGTGCGGGGGATATTTTATTTGTTCTGCAAACGCGGGACGCAGGCAAACGGAGCGGCGCCTCTTGTGCGAGCTATATAGCAGGTAATTCTTGTTGTGGGCGAAAAAATGTGATTGTATAAGGTGCGTCGCACAGGAGTGAAAGATCCTCTACAGCGAAAAGCGCGTCGGAAATGCCGACTCGCGCGACGCACCCTGAAATAGAGGGATTCGCGGTGCTGTGGAGTTGGCCGCGCTGCAGCGGCCAGAACGGTAGCTTTACCCTCGAGTACGTGCGCGGGTATAGCACTCCGAGAGCGCGCTCTATAGCACGTAGAAACAAAGGGATACTCCCCGGAATGCGATTGAGCCAGGGGTCATCCCCGTTATAGCTTTCTTGTGCTGGGGCGGGAGCGTACATGGCATCGAACCATCGAAATGGCGGGCAACCGGCGTACAAGCGGATCCAGGACGCGATCCGGAAACGTATCGAAAACGGAAAATTGAGGCAGGGCGACGTGGTCGAATCGGAACGCGAGTTGGCGAAGATTCACAAAGTAAGCCTGATGACGGCGCGGCACGCGCTGGCAGACCTGTCGCGCGAAGGAATCGTGGAGCGACGGCACGGGCGCGGCACTTTTGTCGCACCACCAAAGATCCACTTTAACAAGCTTATGAGTTACACGGAGCAGATGGCGAGCCGCGGACTCGCGACGCGCTCTAAGATTCTGCGGATGAGCTCTACGGAGACAGATGCAGAAATTACGGCGCGGCTCTCTTTGCCGGCCGGCAGCCGCTTGGTCGTCGTGGAGCGCGTACGACAGGCGGGTGATGAGCCGTTTGCTCTTGAGACGTGCTACTTGTCGGCGGACGAATTTCCGGGCTTGGCGGATGGAACACTCGCGCGCGGATCGTTGTTCGCGACACTCGAGAATGATTACGGGATCGAACTCGCGTATGCCGATGAAGAGATTGACGCAACCGCAGCCGATCCAGACACGGCGGAAATGATTTCAGTGCCGAAGGGATCAGCTTTGTTGCGGATACGGCAAATCATCTTCTCCACGAAGGGGCGGGCGACTATCTACGTCGTCGGGCTGTATCGATCCGGACGTCACACCCTCCTTATTCGGCGCTTCCGATAGTTCGGCTTAAAGCCACTCGACTAAACGCCATGAGTCATAACAAGAAGGCTATCCAACACACGAGGGCAGTATAGTTTGCGCGTCGATTCCATGACGTGTGGCCGGCCCTGCGTTCCGCAGTCCACCGGCCCGGGCGCTATCGCCTCGTCTGCGCCTCGGCATGCAAGAACCGTGATAGAATCCGCGCCACCCCGCTAATCGGAGCCCAGGAGAAAGGGCCTCGCATGAGCCATCGTTTCACTATCGGCGTCGAAGAGGAATTCCAAATCGTTGACCCGTCCTCCGGAGAGCTGCGCTCCCACGTCTCAAACATTATGGAAGCCAGTTCGGCGCATCTGGGCGAACAGATCAAGCCTGAAATGCACCAATCGATCGTCGAAATTGGCACGCGAATCTGTGGCGACGTCAGCGAGCTGGGCGTCGAGCTCCGGCGAATCCGAGGCGAATTGGTGCGTGCGGCAGAGCGAGTGAATCTTCAGGTGGCCGCGGCCGGTACGCACCCCTTCTCGAACTGGATCGACCAAGTGATCTCACCGGGAGACCGCTACAAGAACATCGTCGAGGAACTGCAGCAGCTCGCGCGTTCGCTCCTGATCTTCGGCATGCACGTGCACGTTGCGGTGCCTGACCGCACTACGATGATCGATCTGATGAACATGGTGCGCTATTTCCTGCCGCACCTGCTCGCGCTTTCCACTAGCTCTCCTTTTTGGATGGGCCGCGACACCGGATTGAAGTCGTACCGCACCACGGTCTTCCGCCGTTTTCCTCGCACGGGCATTCCTGATCACTTCAGTTCGTGGAGCGAGTACGAAGACTACGTGAATTTGCTCGTCCATTTGCACTGCATCGACAACGCGAAAAAGATCTGGTGGGACGTGCGGCCACACCCCACATTCGGCACTTTGGAATTTCGCATCTTCGACGTGGCAACGCGCGTCGACGAAGCGATCGCCATCGCCGCTCTCACGCAGGCCATTGTCGTCAAGCTCCATCGCCTCTATACGCGCAACATGGGTTTCCGGATTTACCCGCGTGCACTCGTCGAAGAGAACAAGTGGCGCGCCTCGCGCTGGGGCATCGAAGGGAAACTGATCGATTTCGGAAAGCGTTCCGAAGTTCCGATGGGAATTCTATGCGGCGAGCTGTTGGCCTTCGTGGACGACGTGGTGGACGATCTCGGCAGCCGCGAGGCCATCGCGCCGATTCACACGATTCTTCGCGAAGGAACGAGCGCGGAGCGGCAATTGAAGGTTTATCGCGACACCGGCGATCTACGAGCAGTCGTCCGGCACATCGTTGCCGAAACGAAAGACGGCGTAACGCCGCAGACAGCAAGTGCTGGCAATTGATCGGCGGACACACGATGCGCATGGTAACAATGCGGAGATGATTTCATGATCGTTGGACTCATTTGCGGGCGTGAGTACAGCTTCCCGCCGGCATTTCTTGCCAAAGTGAACGAGCTCGGCGCAGCCGATGGGATCACGGCGAAATTCGTGAAGCTCGGCGGCACGCGCATGGGCGAGCCCGCCCGATACCGCGTGATCGTCGATCGCCTGTCGCACGAAGTCGAATACTATCGCGGCTATCTCAAGCATGCAGTTCTGCAGGGCACGTACGTCATTAACAATCCGTTCTGGTGGACCGCCGACGACAAATTCTTCAATTATTCGGTGATGTCGAAGCTTGGGATTGCGATTCCGAAGACGGTCCTTCTGCCCCAAAAAGGCTATCCGCCAAGCGTCGACATCAACGCCGAATCACTGCGAAACCTCGAATATCCGGTGGATTGGGACGCGCTGCTCGATTTCGTGGGGCGTCCGGCTATTCTGAAACCGTTCTCTGGCGGCGGCTGGAAGCACGTCTACAAAGTGCATAATCGCGAGGAACTCCTCGCTGCGTACGACCAGACCTCGCCCTATTGCATGACGCTGCAGGAGTTCATCGACTTCAAGGAATACGTTCGCTGCTTCACGTTCGGAAAGACCGACATCACTCCGGTCATGTACGATCCGAAGGAGCGCCGCTACCTGGTGAAGCACGATTATCTTTCACCCGAACTGGGCGCGCGTATCGTCCGCGACGCGCAGACAATCAATCAGGCGCTCGGCTACGAAATGAACACGATCGAGTTCGCGGTCCGCGACGGCGTTCCCTACGCGATCGACTTCCTGAACCCGGCCCCGGATTTCGAGCGCGACCGCATCACCGATTTCTACTTCAACATGGTGGTGGACCGCATGGCTAAGCTCGTCATCGACCGTGCGCTCCACGGCTCACCAGCAAATTACTGGCCGCGCTGGGAAGAAATGCTGGGAATTGGCACAGCCACCGGCTTCACAGGCGCACCGGCAAAGACTCGCGCGGAAGCATCGAAAGCATGATGAGTTCGCAGCAGGCGTTCGAACACGCGACCTCTCCGGCGGAGATTTGGAACGGTCTCCTGCGACCCGACGTCGAACTGAGTCCCCAGTTCCTGGCTGCGCTCAACGCACGGATGCGCGAAGCACGCCTCACCTTTGGAAATCGCATTCATTGCCCTTTCCTGCGCCCCTTCTTCCTCACAACGAATGACGAGCAGCGCGTCCGCAACGTAGCGGAATCCATCGCGCGCATGGGCGAACGCGTTGTGAACCGAGCCCTGGCGGATCCCGACCTGCGCGCTCAAGTTGGATTGACGGCGGATGAGGAACGGCTCGTACGCATCAATCCTCGCTATGCGACTTCGAGCACAGCTTCGCGCCTCGATGCCTTTCTGCTGCCCGATTCGTTGCAATTCGCTGAATACAACGCGGAATCTCCAGCCGGGCTTTCTTACGCCGAAAGACTCGCGGATATCTTCGAGCAGCTTCCCGTGATGCAGCGCTTCGCCGAACACTATCGCATCAAGAAATTCGCGCTGATCAAACCAATGCTCGAGGCGCAGTTGGCGACGTATCGCGAATGGGGAGGCACGGCGTCGCCGCCGACAATCGCGATCGTGGACTGGCGCGAAGTGCCAACCTGGAGCGAGTTCGAAATATTGCAAGCCGCGTTCGAACGCGAAGGCATTCCCACGATCATTTGCGACCCGCGTGACCTCGAATTCGACGGCCGCAACCTCGTGGCACAAGCGCGGCGCGTTGACCTGCTTTACCGCCGTGTGCTGATCAACGATATCGTTGCGCGCCCGGCGGATTGCACCGCTCTCGTGAAAGCTTACGAGGCGGGAGCCGTCTGCGTCTCGAACGCGCTTACGTGTAAGATCGCGCACAAGAAAGCATTCTTCGCCGTGCTCACGGACGACCGAAACGCATCGCTTTTCGGCACCGAGGAGCAACAACTCATTCGGCGTCACATTCCCTGGACGCGCCTTCTCGCCGATTCAGAAACCTCGTGCGATGGCGCAAGAGTCGCGCTTCTGGATTTCGTCCGCGGCAATCGGGAGGGCATTGTTCTTAAGCCTAACGATGAATATGGCGGGAAGGGCGTAGCGCTCGGCTGGGAGCACGACGAACGTACCTGGGATACAGCGCTAGAAAAAGCGTTGCTCGATGCTCCCGGAACGTGGGTCGTGCAAAAGCGTATCGCCGTGCGCCGCGAGGTGTTCCCGATGCAAGCGGATTCTGGCGTCGAGATGCGCGACATGCTGGTGGATTTTGCACCGTACATTTTCCGCGGCAAGATGATTGGCTTTTTGACCCGCTTGAGCGCCACGGGGCTGGCCAACGTCACGTCGGGTGGCGGACAAGTGCCCGCGTTTTCGGTGGAACCAATTGCATGACGCTGTGCGACGAATTGCACCCGCCGCTGGCAATCCCTGTGGCGTGACTCTAGAATGAAATCATGAACTTTGCTGCCGCCAACCCGGAACTGATGCCCGGCGCACGCAACGCCATCGAAACTTGCCTGGCGATTCAGCCGGGCGAACACGTTGCTCTTATCGCCGATCGGCCGAGCGAACGCGTCGCCGCAAGCCTCGCTCAAGCCCTCGAACAGCGCGGCGCCGTCTGCGAGGGATTCCTTCTTGAAAATCTCGCGCCGCGGCCACTTGGAAGCGCGCCATCCCCTGTTCTCGCCGCGCTCGAACGCGTTGACGCCGGCATTCTCTGCATGCAGCCGCTCGAAGGCGAGCTGGGCGCGCGGAAAGACATCGTCGGTGTGGTGGAGCGACGCCAAATCCGCTACGCGCACATGGTGGGAGTGACGCCGGAAATCATGCAGCAAGGCATGCGCGCCGACTACAAACTCGTGGATCGGCTCAGCGAGAGCTTACTGCAACGCATGCACGCGGCGCGATCTCTCTCCGTGAAGACGGATGCCGGGACTTCGCTTGTTGCGACCTTCGACCCAGGGTTGCAGTGGGTGAAGACGAGCGGGCTGATCAGCCGCCGCTATTGGTCGAATCTTCCCGCTGGAGAAGTTTTCACCACGCCCGCGCGAGTGGACGGCGTCTTCGTTTGCGACGGCACCGCCGGCGATCATTTCTGCGGCAAGTATGGCGATTTGAAGCAGACTCCGCTTCGCCTCGAGATTCGCGAGGCGAAGCTCGTCGCGGCCGAGTGCGCGCGCAAAGATCTCGAACAGGAATTCTGGAATTATTGCCACACCGACCAAAACAGCGACCGCGTCGGCGAACTTGCCTTCGGCACCAACGTAAGCCTATCCGATATGATTGGCGTGCTGCTGCAGGACGAAAAGCTGCCGGGAGTTCATCTTGCATTTGGTGATCCGTACGGCAGCCAAACGCACGCGCCCTGGAGTTCGCGCACCCACGTGGACGTTCTCGCCCGCCGCTGCGACGTCTGGATCGACGATCAACAAGTGATCGTCAAAGGGAAGTATCTGCTGGACCGTCTCGGCCTCTCCTGATTCGTGCCTAGAAGAGCCGCGTCACGTATTCCCACATCTGGTGCTTCCAATACGGCCAGTCGTGCCCGCCATCCGGCCCCCAGTCGTCGAGGTAATGACGAATCCCCTTCGATGCCAGAATCCCCGATAAGCGATACGAGGGTCCACTGTTCTCCCACGGCCCGCTTCCGGTGGCGATGTGGATCTCGCAGTTCGCTAGTTGGCCGAGAACGTGCGGATCGCCGAGATTCGAAAGGTAATCGACCGGATTGTTAAAATACGTGTTGTCGTCATACATCCCGTCCATGAATCCCTTGATGTCGTAGACGCCGGACAGTGCGAAGCACCGGCGCACCACATCGGGATGCTTGAAGAGCGTATTCGCCGCGTGATACGCGCCAAACGAAGCGCCCATCGTGGAAATCAGGACGTCGCCTGACTTGCAGTTGTCGTGCACGAAGGGAATCACTTCGTGGCGGAAGTAAGCATCAAATTGTGACTGCATCCAACTCCGGTGCAGTGGATGCGCGCCCTTGTTGTAGAAGCTCGCGCCATTTGCGGAATTGACGGCGAAGAACTTCACGCGGCCCGCATCAATCAGTGGCGCCAGGCAGCCGATCATCCCCTGGTTTTCGAGCTCCCACTCATCGCCGGCGCTGGTGGGAAATCCGATGAGCGGCGGGCCCCAATGCCCGTAGACCACCACGCCCATTTCGAATCCGAGGCGATGCGAGAACCAGCGATGATATTCGCGTTTCATTTTGCTGTGTGAATGCCCGGCGCGCACCTGGCCTTTGCAAGCGGTTCCGAGCGCGCGATATTATAAGGTGTTTGCGCGGTTCCAGCATTCGAAACCGTGCGTCCTGGTGCCGGCTACAATCGCGTCATTTGAAATAATGCCGCTAGAACGGAGTTCTGAGATTGGCATCATCTACGAATCAAGCCAGTGAAGTGGCGGACGCCCGCGCTGGGGAGTTGCGGCGGCATCCTTCGTTCCGCTCGCGCCATCTTTCAACGACGCATGACGTGATCGTCTACGTTCCCGCCGTTTACGAGAGAAATCCGCGGGCTCGGTTTCCGGTGCTTTACTTGCAGGATGGACAAAACCTCTTCGATCCAGCCACTTCGTTCATCCCGGGCATGGATTGGGAAGTCGGCCGCACTGCCGATCGCCTCATCGCGGAAGGCGCGATCCAGCCGCTCGTAATCGTCGGCATCTACAATGCTGGCGCTAAGCGCATTCGCGAATACACGCCCTCGCGTGACCGCAGGCTCGGCGGCGGCGGCGCGGACCGCTACGGCAAGATGCTGCTCACTGAATTGAGGCCTTTCATCGAATTGAACTACCGGATCGCCGGGGGCCCCGTGAACACAGGCCTTGGCGGATCCTCGCTTGGCGGTTTGCTCGCGCTCTATCTCGGCCTGAAATTTCCGCAGCACTTTGGCAAACTGGCCATTCTCTCGCCGTCGCTGTGGTGGAATCAGCGCTGGATTTTGGAATTTGCGGCGCGACGCCGGGTGAAAGCGCGCCCTCGTATCTGGCTCGACGCCGGCACGCAGGAAGGCAAGTACACGATCGACGACGCCCGCAAGCTCCGCGATATTCTCGTGAAAAAGGGCTGGCAGCTCGGCCTCGATCTAGACTTCGAGGAAATTGAGGGCGGGCAACACAACGAGGCCGCTTGGGCGCAGCGCGTCGGTCCGTTTCTGCGATTCCTGTTCCCCGCCGGAGGGCCCGCAGTATAATCCGCGTCTCTGATCCGTCTGGGTTTCGATTCAGGAGTTTGCTTGTCTGGCGCACGGCCTTTGACGATTCTCTGCATAAGCTCTTACGAAAAGGGCCAGGACTTTTTGCGCGCTTGCAAAGCGGAAGGCTGCCGCGTCTTTCTGCTCACTGTTGAAAAGCTGCGCGACGCCAATTGGCCCCGCGAATCCATCGACGAATTCTTCTACATGCCCGAGGAATTGCCCACGGACGACCTAATCAGAGCCGTCAGCTACGCCGCGCGGACGCGCCCGATCGATCGCATCGTCGCGCTAGACGAATTCGATATGGAGAATGTCGCCGCACTCCGCGAACACCTCCGCATTCCGGGCATGGGCCTCACGACGATGCGCTATTTTCGCGACAAGCTAGCCATGCGCGGACGCGCGAGGGAAGCCGGCATGGCCGTGCCGGAATTCGTGCACGTGCTCAATTACGACAGCCTCAAGGAATTCATGGCGCGCGTAAGCCCTCCGTGGTTGCTGAAGCCGAGATCGCAAGCATCGGGAATCGGAATGAAAAAGATTCGAGCTGCGGACGAGCTTTGGGCGCTGCTCGACCAACTGGGCGATCGCCAATCGTTTTATTTGCTCGAGCAATTCATCCCGGGCGAAGTCTTCCACGTGGATAGCGTCGTCTCGGAAAGCAAAGTCGTTTTTTCCGAAGCGCACTCCTACGGCAAGCCGCCGCTCAACGTTTCGCACGAAGGCGGCGTCTTCACCACGCGCACTCTGCCGCGCGCGTCAGCTGAAGCGAAAGCGCTGCAGAAGGTCAATCGCGAGTTGATTCAAGGATTGGGACTCGTCCGCGGCGTCACGCATGCCGAATTTCTGCGCGCGCATTACGATTCCCAATTCTATTTCGTCGAAGTGGCGGCGCGCGTGGGGGGCGCGTACATCGCAGACGTCGTCGAAGCGGCGACGGGCGTCAACCTATGGCGCGAATGGGCTCGCCTTGAAATCGGCGCCGGCAAGAAACCATACGCTTTGCCCGCCGAACGCCGCGAGTACGCCGGGGTCATCATCTCGCTGGCCAGGCAGGAACATCCCGATACTTCCGCATACAACGATCCCGAAATCGCCGTTCGCATTCCGAAGCATCACCATGCAGGTCTTGTCCTGCGCTCGCCGCGCGCCAGCCGCATCGCCGAGCTGCTCGATTCCTATTCCGAGCGCTTCCGCACCGACTTCTACGCCACTCAGCCCGTCCCCGATAAGCCGACCTCGTAGCGCAATTCACGCGCAGGGAACTCGAATCCACTTAGCGAGCGTCTGTCTCTCTTGAAAAACTCGGATTAAGTTGTTGAAAGTTAATGGTCGGGGCGAGTGGATTTGAACCACCGACCTCCTGGCCCCGAACCAGATTCTAGCATTTATTGAAGTCCTTGCATTCTTGTTGATTCTAAGTGATTGTTGCTGAGCCGTTTGCGACGTGCCTGTTGGCAGGGCCTCTGTTCCGGCAGCCCGTCGCCGGACGCGGTCTGGCTCTCGGAGATTTCGATAACGACGGCGCCGTAGATGTTCTAATCTCCAACAACGATGAGCCTCGGCTTCTCCTCCGCAACGACTCCGCTGGCGCGAATCATTGGCTCGGGCTCCGCCTCGTCGGCAAGAAATCGAATACAGATGCTGTCGGAGCGAAGGTCACCTGGCAGTCGGGCGATCTGAAACGCACGCGCGAGAAGGTTGGCGGTGGGAGCTATCTTTCGTCGCACGACCCGCGCATGGTCCTCGGCATCGGTCCCCGCACGAAAATGGATTGGCTCGAAATCCGGTGGCCCTCTCCGAGCACCCTCGTCGAGCGCATCCCGTCGCCGCCAATCGACCGCTACGTCACCATCCGTGAAGGGGAGGAAACCATCAGTCACTCGAAACAGACTCGACAGAATGAGCGCGAACGCAAATTCTAATACCGCTGCGGCTGTCCTTCGCCCAAGGACCATCAGCGGCGAGAAGGCGGCGCGATTCTCATGGAGAAGGTCCGAGACAGATGGATGCTGCACAGAAAAGACTCCCTTTCAGGGTCTGAATCTTGAATGAAGACACTTCGGGGCGCACGCCCGATTTACAGACTAAGGACAACGTTTGGCCAGACCGGATCATGCGGCCCAGACTTCGATCTCAAAATCCTTTTCAAAACTGAATCTCATAGCACCCGTCCCTGGGGAGTGGCGTCCGGCCGCTCCAAGCCGCGGGGCTACCAAACGTGGACTGCGCTGATTCGCGGCGGACCCGAACGATCTTGAATCACTTGCGTTTCGAGAACAATCTCGATGTTTTTCCGTTTCCAATCGCGGGGTAGCTGACCCAGCATCTCGTCCATACGACGCTCATCCACTAGAAATTCACCCGCGGCTACAGTTCCTCCTCGGGCAATACCCGCGGCTACGATCACAAACTGGTCGGTATTTGGATCCAGGAATCGAGCGACGATGGCGTAATCCTTGTACACTCCGGTCTGCTGTTGCGAGCGATCCAGCACCCATTCTTGTGTTCCGGGATTTTGGCGATCCTCGATCCAAAATTTTGTCATCTGCGGATCATTAGCGAAGTGGAAGCGCAATGGCGAAGTCAACCTCAGCGTCCAGCCATTGTCAAACGCACCGATGAAGACAGAAGGTCCGCGGCGCAGATCGGTCAAGCTAGTGGTCGATTCACCGAGCACGCGATAAGTTTGTCCATCACTGCGAAGCATGCCGGCGAGATTAACGAGTGGACTCACGTCGTCAATGATGACCGTGACCATGCTGTCAGTTAAGGTGGTCTCGCGCGCCGGATCGGCGGCATCGCGCAAGCGAAGAGTGACATATTGATTCTGGTCGGCGATGCAGAAAAGTACAGATTCAGGAGATTTCACGAAAGGTTCCCAAAATTGTTTCAGAATCGAGGGCCGAGTGACGTGCCATAGCGCCGCCGAAGCAGCGATCACGACTGCCAACACAGCGATCGTAATCGCCAGTCCCTTGCGCGATAGAAGAATTCGCTTCGAAAGCGAGGGTGCCGCAACCGTCGAACCGGGCTGAGCTGTTGCGGTGTCTGAACCGTGGCTCGGTAGTTCAGCGATCCCTGAGGAGAAACCGGCAGGATGGCCCGGCCAGGAAAACTGCGGCACGTAAGAACCCGCAGGCAAGAAGAGCCGGATTTCCTGGCTGTGCTGAGGATCCTGATAATACTGTTCGATGCGTTTGCGAATTTCCGCAGCGGTAACACGAACGATTGGATCGGTATTCGTATCATAGTCGGAAGGACGGTCGAAGATTTCCATACCTATGATGCGCTCCTTGAGCTGGTCGGTGTGACCGCTCAAAGCGCGCGTGACGACAAACCGCAAAAAGCTGGGATATCGTTTGCTGGCGTGAAACAAGGGCGAAGCTAGAAGCTGCTCGACTTGCTGTAGAACGGCACCCTTCTCTGATTCGTTAGAAGGCGTCCAGCTTTTCGGTGCTTGCTGGGTAGCGAATGTTGCCATGCTTAAATGACCCAAGTCCCCGCGCCCAAAACAGCCGACGTTCCGATTGATTCTATCGATTGAACTGGTCTGTTTCTTGGATGTTACTGCGCCTTGAGATAGCGCGCAACGTAAAAAGCCAGAAGCCGAGCCGCTTTTCGGTGGTTCTCGCATGGCCGTAAGCAACTGGAACTGCTCGATATAGTTCCGGGTTCTATCCTTATCGTCTCTTATCGTGCCAACTTAACCAGCAAACACTTGCCAGACTTGCTGCAGTCCTATAGGTATGCGTGGGTGGTTCTGGTGCGCTCCTTCGCCTGCGTGCACAGCCCTGGGTTCTTGCACGGCTCACGAAGGGTGGTGGGGACTCTGTAGGGCATTCGAGCCGTTCGAAATTGAGATCTGAGTAACGAAAGCCAGGGAGGGGTGTCCTTATGTCACGAAGAGAGCGTTCTTGGAAACCGGCCATTTTGCTTTGCGCTCTGGCCCTATTGTTTGCGGTTGGCAAACCGCTCTACGGCCAGTCGTCCAGCGCCTTCACAGCCACACTGAGCGGGACGATTACCGATCCATCGGGAGCTGCCGTCAATGGCGCGAAAATAACTCTGACCAGCACCGACCTCGGGGTTTCGCGCACGTACATGACGAAGGATACGGGCCTCTACAACTTCACGTTCCTTCCCGCGGCTGCGTATACGCTCGATGTGGAGTCTCCGGGATTCAAGCATTACAAACAGGAGGGGATTACGCTGGCTGCAGGACAAAATGCTGAACAAAACGTGAGCCTAGCTGTTGGAGCGGTCAGCCAAAACGTGGAAGTCACGTCCCAAGCTCCGCTCGTGAACGTCGAAAACGCCACCATCTCCGAGGATTTGTCGTCGCGATTCGCTGAAGACCTGCCGTTGAACTTTCGAAGCGTCATCAGCCTGACGCTGATCAATTCGTCGGTGAATAATGCCGCGGAAGAGCAAGTCGTGGGTTCGCCGGGTCTCTCTCAAACTGCGGACCAGGACATCTCCTTCCTAAATTTCGGTGGCACGTTCTTTGACACAGCCGAATACCTGGTTGACGGAACCTGGGATACGCGCGCCGATTGGGGCGGTGTGATCTACACGCCGTCGCTGGACGACGTGCAGGAAATGAAGATTGAGACCAATGCCTTCACGGCACAATACGGCTGGAGCAGCGGCAACGTCGTGAACATCGTCACAAAAGCGGGCACCAACGAACTCCACGGGGATGCCTGGGAGTTTTACGCCAACAGCTCTGCAGACGCGAAGTATTATTTCAATAACGGAGCGCAACCGGCGTTTCATCGGAACCAGTTTGGCGCCACGATTGGCGGCCCGATAAAGAAGAATAAATTGTTCTTCTTTGCCTACTACGAGGGACTGCGGCAAGCGTCACCGGGGTCTACTTTCGAGACGGTGCCGACTTCCGCAGAAGAGGGCGGAGACTTCTCTGGGCTGCTCGGCGGAACATCTGAAGGAACTGACTATCTGGGAAGGCCAATTTATCCGGGTGAAATCTACAATCCGTTCAGCACGCGCCAAGTCACGTGTGGAGGCACTGACTCCGTTACGGGAGACCACGTTACCTGCCCCTCTGGCGCAACGACCGAGTACATACGAGACCCTGTCTCCGGCAACGCTGGGACTGGGCTGGGCGGTACAAACATGATTCCC
>Ga0210383_10003220_pt1 | contig 14670 bp, 13 predicted proteins | sample IncBWC14OmetaG_FD_160072 | JGI IMG/M metagenome (GOLD analysis project Ga0210383, IMG submission 160072) | Forest soil microbial communities from Barre Woods Harvard Forest LTER site, Petersham, Massachusetts, United States - Inc-BW-C-14-O ...
TCTCAGCAGAAAAGGAATGTCCTTCGTCATCCTCAGCCCCCCCAAGAAGCTGCAGTCATACGAAAGGAGTCAGAATGGAGCGAATGGTAGATATATTAGCATATAGTCATATGTCAGCAAATTTGCTCTAATTCACCCTAATTCACCCTAATTCACCCTGGGTGAATTTGGCCGTCTTCGACGGCTGGGAGAATTTGCCGGTGAATTTCGGGCTCAGACCTAATTCCCGGAACACTAGAACTTAGATTCTTGCCCAAACTATGGAAATTCTGAGTTAAGATCTCTTAGACATAAGAATTTCCTATGCACTACCGATAGGTCCTCACGTGGTTATCTAATACAGGGTCTGTCCGACTTTGCGGATTTGAGGCCAAAAAGATTGGAGATTTTAGGCCGATTTCGGGGTGTTTTGCCGGACAGACATATAGGGGAGCTTCCGGGGGCCTGTATAACATTAGCTATAGATTTCGCGGTTTCTGGGTTTTCGAGTTTCAGGAAACTTGGAAACTGGTGAAAACTATCTATTTTGACATTTTGCTGATGGCCCCGTCGGCAAGTCCGAGAAACATATTCAGGACCAGATGTACACTGGCAGAGACGCTTCATGTCCGCAAATCTGGAGTCTGGGGTAGTCTGGGGTAGATCGGTACCGGTGTGATTCAGAGCAACAGTTAATGAGCTGATCAGTCCCTGTTGCCATAGAGCCGTGATGTATAAAAACCTTTAAATTTGTTTGAGTCTGATAGTACTAGTGTTAGACACAATGCCTTCACGCGCTCTGACTGTTATTCTCAACTATAAGCAAAGCAAAAAATTTGCTCTTCCATCCTCCAAAAACGCAGGTAAAGAAACTATCCTCCGCGAAGCACGAAACAAATTTCGCGCCAAGGGTCTCTCGTCTGTATTTCTCAGAGGTGGAACTCAACTTGATGGTGACGAAGACCTACCAAACTCAGTCACGCAAGTCTGGGTGAGCAAAGGTGAACCATATTGTGGCCCATCTGTGGATCCCTCTCGATCCCCGGAACCAGGGGAGGTTCGAATCATTGCAGACAAAAGTTTCGTAGACGCATTGACTGGTGTACGGTTGGCAGTCGGAATGCCTGATCTGCATCCCGGAAATAGATTTCCTATAGGCTTGTACCTTTCCTCCCCTTCCTGATTCACTTGTTCACATCACTGGATTCGGACAGGCTACGCGATTGCGTCAGAGGGAGTGTACCCACCGTTGATCGAGTCAGATGTTGGTTGCGGAATCGCGCTATATCTGCTGTCGCCACCTTCAAGATCTCAGCCCAATCGGACTAAACTGGCAGCTTTATTGAGAGGCCTCGATGAACCGTGGCCGGGCTCTGTGGCCGATTGGCTCGCTAACTATGGGATCGAGCGATCATCTCCCTTTGACTCAAGGAGCCTAGGGACTGTTGGTGCTGGTAACCATTTTGCGGAAATATGTATGCTGGAGAGTATAGTGGATGCGACCGCCGCCGAAAGAATGGGCATTCAGGAAGGTGGAATCTATCTGTTAGGTATCATTAACTGTTGAATTTTTTGGAACACTGTCTCATGGATATTCTATGGCGGCCATAGTTCACACAGGATCCCGCGGCCTTGGCGCCTCCATATTAGCTAGGCAGACAGCTAACGAGTCAAATCCCTACATTCCGGCGGATTCTCCACACCTTCCTACACATCTAGCTGAGCATGACTACGCTGTCCGATGGGCAATTGCGAACCGCGACCTTGTAGCCCATCGCATAAAGCAATGTATATTTTCTCGATCGCAGAACTCGGACGATGGTTCAGAATCCAGCCTGTCGCGACCTCGCGACCTCGAGCAGATCATCGATATGACTCATAATTCCGCTACGAACCATTCCCTGACCTTGAAGGATGAAACTTCAAAGTCAAGTTTGACGACAACCGCACTTGGTTCAGAAGTCGTGTGTACAGATGTGGATCTACTCGTAGAAGAGCGCCCTGAAGCATACAAGGATGTAGGATGTGGTGTGGATGACATGGAGGACAAGGGCATTTGCAAAGGTGTCGTTGTTTTACGCCCGATTGTGACGTACAAGGTGCGGGAAGGAGGTGAAGGAAGGAAATGAATATGAATTTCATGGGATGCATGGCTTCGACTCGGAGACGCCAGCCTGACTCACACCATTAATCTCATATATATGAGTGTATCATCCTTCTTCTAAATAAACACGAATTTTGAGTCTAGCTATATAGGCTCACAGCGCTCACAGTCCACTTATTGAATTAAATTATATATTCCCGTCGGCAAGTCCGACATATTGCTCACATATCCTGGACCAGATGTACATTGGCAGAGAAGCTTCATGTCCGCAAATCTGGCGTACGGTGGGGTAGATCGGTTTGATTCGGAACTGGCGGACAACGGGCCAGGACTACAGTTAACCGGTTTAGAAGTTCCCACGTCATTTTCAAACGCGTTCAAGTAGCTCGTTCTGTCACCGGGTCTTCTCAGTAGCTTTTGAAGCCTTCAAGCTGCATTATGGCTTGCAGGTCACCATATGCGCTCGCGATTACGATGAAATATCGCTTTCCTTCTTTGTTTGCCATTAGGAAACTTTCAGAGCTAGGTTAGGCTTTCATTTCAGATCGACTGTGATAAATAACCTGATATTTTCTGTACCAGATCACCGTTGCTTTCATTCGTCACCCAGAATTCGGAACGAAACTCGGCCTCCCCCTCTTGCTGGGACATCTGGTGTGTACTTTTCACGACTTTCATTGTACAACGCCCAACCGACAGGACGCCACAGGCATTCCTTATTCCTCACTGACCGTCGGTGTACCGCGGGAAATCTATCCTGGTGAACGTCGAGTATCTCTTACCCCTCAGAATGCAGCCCTTCTGCGAAAGAAGGGTTTCTCGAAAGTGCTGGTCGAAAACAATGCTGGAGCTCAAGCACAGTTTCTTGATGAACAGTACGCTGCAGCTGGTGCTACCTTGGTCTCTCGGGAAGAACTGTTTAGAACCTCGGACATCATGCTCAAAGTACGACCACCACTGCACGGACAAGAGGCGGAACAAATTAGAGAAGGAAGTACCGTGATCTCGTTTTTATACCCCACACAGAATAAAATGATTGTGGATACCCTGGTTTCGCGCAAAGTTAATGCTTTCGCAGTATGTGGCTCTTGATTCAGCTCGTTGAATGTGATATGTATCTTCAGATTTCTAGATGGATATGATACCGCGGATTTCTCGTGCTCAGGTTTTCGACGCATTGAGGTGCGTCTTGGCACTGTTTTTGCGGGAACTGCAAACTTATCTCATTATTTAGCTCTATGGCCAACATTGCTGGATATAAGGGAGTTTTAGAAGCAGCAAATCATTTTGGCAGGTTCTTGACTGGTCAAGTTACTGCAGCTGGGTAAGCTGCCTTATTAGTTTCACAACAATGTTTGGATTTACTAATTTCTGCTTCATAGAAAAGTAGGAACCCGTCAATTGATATTTTGCTATGGACTTACCCTTTGCTTAGATTCCTCCGGGGAAAGTGCTGGTAATAGGTGCTGGAGTCGCGGGTCTTAGTGCTATCGCAACTGTGAGAAATACTGATGCCAAAAACGGAGTGTCTTCTAATTATCATCTTCACCAAGGCGAGACGGCTGGGAGCCATTGTTAGAGGGTTTGACACACGCGCTGCAGCACGCGAGCAAGTTCAATCTCTCGGTGCCGAATTCCTCGAAGTCTCAATCCAAGAAGAGGGTGGTGGAGGCGGAGGATATGCCAAAGTTATGTCCAAGGAGTTCATTGACGCAGAAATGGCTCTGTTCATGGAGCAATGCAAGGATGTGGACATTGTTATTACAACAGTGCGTATTTTCAGCTCACTGTTGTTGCAAATGATCAAATTATCCCTTTTCGCAGGCGTTGATTCCTGGCGTTCCCGCTCCCAAATTGATTACTAACGAAATGCTAGCGGCCATGAAGCAGGGCTCGGTGGTAGTAGACTTGGCGGCTGAGGCAGGTGGAAATTGCGAGGCGACGCGACCAGGACAAACCTTTGTCCATAGAGGTGTTACGATCATCGGTGAGGGATACCTCGAAACCAACCAGATGTAGTTATTCAAACATGCACAGGCTATACCGACCTCCCATCCAGGCTCCCTACCCAGTCGTCCACATTATACTCCAACAACATTTCGAAATTCCTTTTATCCATTGGAGGCGACGGGAAGTTTTTTGTTGACCTTCAGGATGAGGTTGTACGGGGATCAATTGTCGTGCACAAAGGTACCTATTTGCAACCTGTACCCCGGGTAATCCCACCCGCTCCAGCCGTCCCACCACCTACCCCTGCGAAAGATGATGGTAAGGCAAAGACTTTGGCTATCACACCATGGCGGAAGGCCTCGAGAGAGGTTGCGACCGTTGCTGCTGGAATGACTGCAGTAGTCGGACTTGGTAAAGCAACGGGAGCAGCCTTCATGGATAACTTCTTTACGTTCGGGCTCGCGGGGTTGGTGGGATACAGAGTCGTGTGGGGAGTTGCGCCGGCTTTACATTCGCCCTTGATGTCGGTTACGAATGCCATTTCCGGTATGGTGGGAATTGGTGGTCTGTTTGTCATGGGCGGAGGATACCTGCCGGGCACAATCCCCCAAACTCTGGGGGCATTGTCCGTTCTGTTGGCCAGTGTAAATGTCGCCGGAGGCTTTGTTATTACGAAACGCATGTTGGATATGTTCAAACGTGAGCCCTTACCAAGATCCGTGATAAGAATATTCCATTAAACCCATAACATAGGCCCGACGGATCCACCTGAGTACTCCTGGTTGTATGCTGCTCCTGCGGTTATATTCACTGGAGGGTTCTTGGCTGCCGCAAGTACCGGAATGGCTGGTCTCGTGCAGGCTGGGTACTTGACGAGCAGTATCTTATGCATAGGTCGCAGTCATTTTATTATCTCTTGCAAGAAGAGTACTCAATACTTGCTGTTGATTAGGTTCCCTCTCTGGTCTCGGTTCTCAAGCCACGGCCAGACAGGGTAATGCTTTAGGAATCCTAGGTGTCAGCTCTGGTATTTTATCTTCATTGGCGGCTGTTGGTTTCCCTCCCGCTGTTCTCGCCCAATTTGCTGGCGTAGCCGCCATCGGTGGAACCGTTGGTTCGATTATCGGAAGACGTGTGACCGCCACGGAACTACCACAGATGGTCGCTGCATTGCACTCTGTTGTCGGACTGGCCGCCGTTTTAACTAGTATAGGCAGTGTCCTGGCGGACCCTTCACATATTTCTACTTTGCATCTCGTGACTGCATATCTAGGAGTAGTTATTGGTAAGTCTTTAGGGCCACACGTGAAGGAAGTGTAGCTAACTCTGAATCCAGGTGGTATTACCTTCACTGGTTCGATCGTCGCGTTCTTGAAATTGGCCGGTCGCATGTCCTCAAAACCTTTCACACTTCCCGGGAAACATTTGGTCAACAGCTCCCTATTGGGCGCGAATGCCCTTACCATGGCGGGTTTCCTTTCCCTGGCTCCTTCTGCACCCCTCGTTGCGGCATCATTCCTCGGTGCAAGCACCATACTCAGTTTTATCAAGGGATTCACGACCACTGCCGCAATAGGCGGAGCTGACATGCGTGCGCAACAACCCACTCATCATTCTGACCAAGCTGACAATCGAACATAGCTGTCGTCATTACCGTGTTGAACGCATATTCCGGCTTTGCTCTTGTTGCCGAGGGTGAGTTCAAACCGACCGTTTGGACTGTATTATGAAACTTGAAAGTCATCTTTCCAGGCTTCATGCTCGACAACCCACTGTTGACCACGGTGGGAGCCTTGATCGGCGTCAGTGGTTCAATTCTGTCGTATATCATGGTGCGGAACATCTCGATCCTTTCCATTCTTCTCATTCGGTGCTAATTTTCCCCGCGATAGTGTGTGGCGATGAATCGGTCATTGACAAATGTCCTGTTCGGTGGACTGGGGGCTACAGCATCGACGGAAACCCGTGAAATGGAGGGAGCGATTACCAAAACAACCGTCGAAGACACCGTGGAGGCATTGACGAATGCCGACAACGTTATATTGGTGATTCCCACTTTTCATCCCATTAATCAAATATGTCTCACCGAATCTACAGGTCGTGGGTTATGGCATGGCCGTGGCCAAGGCGCAGTATGCGATATCAGACATCTGCGCTATACTTAGAGCCAAGGGAGTCAACGTCCGGGTGTGTCATATGGTATCTATCTGCGTCTGGTATGCTAATCTTAATGTCATCCAGTTCGCAATACACCCCGTCGCAGGTCGTATGCCAGGTCAATGCAATGTGCTTCTGGCCGAAGCTTCTGTCCCTTACGACAGTACGTGGTATTGCCTACTTGCTTTAGACGTCGTCTCATTACGCACGCGTAGTTGTTTTGGAGATGGACGAGATCAATGACGACTTCAAGGACACTGATGTCACCCTTGTAATCGGAGCCAATGATACCGTGAACCCAATCGCATTGGAGCCAGGTTCATCGATTGCCGGTATGCCAGTTTTGCATGCTTGGAAGAGCAAACAGGTGATCGTCATGAAGAGAGGAATGTCGAGTGGTTATGGTCAGCGCTGCAATTCCGCACATTTCCCAGTTTCGCGTGTTAATATAGCTTTCCTTCTCCAGCGGACGTCCCTAATCCAATGTTCTACATGCCAGGGACTAAAATGTTGTTCGGTGACGCCAAAGACACTTGTGACGGTGAGTGCATTGAATCATATTATGTGATACAACGCGACTAACAACGAACTCTTTATAGCCATCAAACGAGGTCTTGAGGTGAAAGGCTGATTAGCTGATAATTATGAGTCTGGGCATGACTTGGAACCATGTTCGTGGATTTCTTTTCTTATATCAGTAGCAGTATGCATACTGTACATTATCTATTTGGACAGCGAATTCTCGGCAACCTACATGACCGCATGGCAGTCACACCAGATTTACAAAAAACCGGAAGTGAAAGAAACGAGAATCTTGGCGGAGCTGCCACCAAGAACCAGAAATACCAAGATCGAAAAATGAGGTTGAGTATAAGACTGAACGACAATCGATGTCAAGAGTGATGGCATCTTCCGGTGGACTGGTCAGTCGCTGGTGAATTTCGACTTGTCAGTGGAGCGCCTCAGTCTACGGACGCCACGCCTACACTTTGACGTACCCCACGACCTTCTGGTGGACACCCTCAGGGGATCAGCCTTGGCAACGGTTCAGATGAGCGAAAGTCTTCGTCCGAACACTTTGACAAGAGTACCCCATTATTCCTAGGAATGCCTTCGGAAATGGAAAGAAATGGGGTTGTGGAAGAGACCAGACGTCTATCCGCCTCTCTCTGCCGGGGCACTGCACATCAAATAAGCTCTATCTATATTTTTTTTCGCGACTTGACCACTTCCCGAGAGCGGCATCCTGCATTTTCATAGCAAGTATTGGCATCAGCCACCAAGTGGAACCAGATCAGTGTGCACACACCTTGGTCATTGGAAGGCTGCACAAGTTTAAACCATGTTTTCTGTGCTGGTCCTACACTATTTATTATCTGGCTTTGGTTTGCAGTTTGTTCTGGGCGCACCCAGTTTGTCCTGGGTGAGGGCAGGAGTAAGTACGCTGCGTCGGAACATGTGACCTGAAGTCCAATGAGTCTTGTGGTATGAGCTCTGATGCCATGGCTCTTTAGATCTTGTGTTCTATTTTTTGAAAAAAGGCCCCTACCTTTGATTTTATATAATTTATAATATTGTAGTGTGGTCTTTACTTTAAATGACTATATTAAATTAAAATAGAGTCCAAGGTGGTATTGTTGGTTCTTGGCAATCCAAATATTGGCTCACAGTCATGTATAACAGATAGCACAAGAAAACAACTCCTATTTGCGTAATGAAAATGGTTATTCCTTGGAAAAGACTAGTCCTCAACGTTCAACTTGGGCGAGACTTATTTCCATGAAATAAGATTCATTCCGTAGGTTGTTCCATTTCCTCATTGCTGCGGCAATCTAATAAAAATATCGATGATATAACGCACGGTATGATAAATCGAAATAAATAGGGGAAGTAGGCTTCAGCCCAAAATATCACTGCGCAATAAACGAAGGGAACGAACAAGGAAGTTCCAGAATGCGGCGGAGCTACCGGCCAAGCATGATTTTTTTCTTGTCCTTGCCATCAGGGTTGTCCGAATTGGATAAAGGAGGCGAGTTTGACACAGTTGTCGAAGACAATAGGGATGTCAGTGACACCGAGGACGATGATCGGGAGCTAGACGATGACAACACTGCCAACCCCCCATAAACGGGTCCAACAGCAGGCGAGCGAATTGAAGATGCAGGTCCCCTCCCTTTCTCGGCCCAACATAAACTCCACTCAATAGAATCCTTGCCACGACCCAGCCGTCTGGGCTGCTGGTTGTACAACCAGGTCGCAATGAGGACGATGGCAGAACCGAGGATAAACGTGAAGGACATTTGGAAGTCGAACAGGGCGACGGAGGCCATGAATGAGATGACAATGCTTAAACTTGTTGCGAAGCCTTTAAGGATGTTATCCGAGTATTTGATAACCATAGCTGTAACCAGGCCGCCGAGGACCTGAACTACAACAGTGGCCCATGCCCACACGCCAAAGTTACGGAACAACCCTGCGAACCATTGTGCGCCTCCCGGCGCTGAACCTGACGCCTGGGAGAAAACGACGGGAACGAGAGCAGGTAGGAGGGAGAATAGCGACAGCTGGACGTTGCGAACCCACAAGTCCCCCTGCGAGTTTTTAAGGACCATCTCGAAATAGACGCCTGCGAGGCCTGATGTGAAGCATGCAGCTGCGACAGCCATGAATCCTTTCATCGCATTCATGGAATGCACATCTAGCGACGATATTGCGCTCGCGTGACCAACTCCAACAGCGGTGACCGTCCTAGCTGCTCCAGCTTGAATTTGGACGATACCAACGCCGATGGCGAGACAGAGGAGGGCAAGCCATTGAGTAGAGGACAGTTTTTTCCGCAGAAGAAAGACAGAGAAACCGGCAGTCGTGAGAATTTTCATTTGGTAGCTGACTTGAAAAGTCGCCGCATCTAAATTGGACGCTGCAACAAATTGCAGATTATTTTGGATGACTGCAGAGAAGTAGAACATAGGTTGAGCATTTTATTCAGTAGAAACGAATTTGTGAGGCATACCGTAAAGAATAGCGGGGATGGACAATTTCCAACAGTCCGTGGAGACATCTTTGCCCAATCTTTTAATTCGAAACCAAAACACTTGTGGATTCCAATGTGGTCCAGAAAAATGGGACGCTTGAGAATCGATAGGGTATGTGGGAGGTAATCCTCCCGACGGGTCGATACGGGTGAACGCTATTACGAGGGAAATAAAGCCCTTAAAGAGCTCGTTTAAAAGGACAGCGGTTGCTGCAGAATAGGCTCGTGAGGGGGGTGTAGACACGCGAGAGTAGTGCATTATTATCGTTAACATCGAATTTTGAACAGCCAATGTCACCAGGCTGGATGATAGAAAATGGGTCAGTTTACAGTTTGAACGCAGGATAGAAGATCAGGGTTGTCTCCTCCAGTAACTGTCAGAGAGGATTCCGCGGCACCATATCCATCGTCCTCAACAAAATCAGAACTCACGAAATATATTTGAGGGGCATCCCCCATAAACACGGAACAGACTGCGCATTCCCATTCGCATCGTTCCCCAACCCCAGTTGCTCGTTGTCGTGTTCATGGCCATCATGATTCTTCAAGTTTAAGTTGAGTTGAATAGGGTGCAATTGCGCATGATGCTGGGACATAAGTAATCACTTGGGAGGCGAATTAAAAATGGTAGCGTTGAAACTAGCAGTCGTCTATAGAGCACGAAGGGCGAAAAAGAATGTTCTTTTAGAACACTAGCTGTGCGGCAGTGTGCCATCCGAGTCGCCTGGAAACAAACTGCGGAATCTAAGAATCTTTGCACGTGCATTATTGCTGACCCATTGGGGAAAAATCAAGGGGTAATTACAAGGGTAATACATAAGGCTGTGTCTGCTGTGGAAAAAAATACAAATCTAGTTCAAGCCAAGTCGGTATCATGTCATTCCGAGTCCTGTTTCATCTCAATATCCGATGCTCCCAACCCTGCTCTTCCTATCGCTCTCATAGAGCCCATAAATACTATACGTTGGGCTCCTGTAATCCGCGTACGCCTGGGGGTCGGCGTGCTCCAACCCCATCTGCGTCAACGACGGTAAAGGCGGAGGAGAAGGAACGCGAGGAGGCTTGTCGTCACTACGAGAATGCAAACTCTTCTTCGATCCCGCACTCGGCTGCTTCGATGAATTGGAATGGCTTCCCATGCTTGGTCCAGATAGAGTTGTGGTTGACAATGCCGAGCCTAGCTGTTGTATCTGTGTGAAACTTTCCCCCAATCCACCTCCGAGAGTCGTAGTCCCGAAATCCAGAAGCATCAAACTGCCCAGCGCAGCACTCGTCTCCATCGTCGGGGACAATTCTGGCAACGACCCGGTCTGCCTCCCACCCTTAGCGTGCCCATGCTTAGGCGCAGTCTTCTTGTGGTTATGTTTTCTCGGCGCCCTGACACTTAACGAATCCTCAGGGTATAAAGTCGGCTGAGGGGAAGGCGGAGCGGAATCCTCGGGTGGGGATGTCAACCTCAGTGCAGACGCCAAGGCCTGGGTATCACGGTTCCTACGGGAATCAGACTTGTGGATGGGGGGAAGGTCCTGCGATTCGAACGGGTTTGAATGACCTGTGTTCGCCTTTGGAGTGGTGGACAAGACCGGAACGGTGGACATGCGAGGGTAAGCGCCAGATGCGTAATATGCTGATTTGATCCTGCTGCGACCTCCGCTGGAAGATGTAGACGGAACAATGGTGACGCCAATATGTGACTGCAAATGGGCTTCCGCAGTGGGGGATGTGACATCCGCGCCATCATACGGGAATCCTTGAGAGTGTCTCGTATGCGTCGACTCCCGATATCTATTACCGAGCTCGTTTACCGTGTTACTCCTGCTCTTCTGGAGGGTCGCCTTTGATTTGGTGCGTTTAATGACATGATGTCCATCAGCAGTGAAAGCCGTTCCAGGGCCGCCGACGGCAATTCCGACATTACGAGCAGCCTGGTGGTTGAACGGAGAACTCGGGTACAATGTGGACACCGTAGACAACCTGGATGCGGTACGAGTAAGTGCACTCTGGACTTGTTGAAGTGGAGCCTGGTACACATGCGTCTGAGTAGAAACACCATGAGCGTGCGGATGACTATCGAAAGGGTATTGAATAGTATTTTTCTCTTGCATGCCTTGGGAACCAGAGACGCCGCCATAGCCATAGATAGAGTCCCCACCAGCGACCTTTCCGTATCCAGCAGCTTGCGCAGGTTTGGCTATGATAGGCCCGAGCTGGGGCTGGGGGTATTGCGTCCATGCCCACAATCCACTGTTACTGCCGGGTCGCGGTGAGAACCTCTCCTTTCCTCCAAATATTGGTGATTCTGGACCGGTGAACTTGTCGTGGTCCGGGAATGGATCATCCAGTATGGGAAGGGAAGGCGTGGGATGGGTGCGCCGGCGGGGACGGGAGCAGACTTTGATTATGATGAATATTCCTAAGAGGACGCATGCAGCACCGACAGCTAGCAGAGTGATGATCGGAGTCGGGAGCCGGTGAGGTTGAGATACTTGGTGAGTGGAGGAATCGACGGACGATGAGGTTGAGGTGGCCAAAGTGGTCAAGGATGGCAAAGAGGCACTGTTGGTTGCAATAAGCGAAACAAGTGGGGGAAGGGGAGAAAACGTAGGGGCAGGGAGAGCGGCAATCTGAGTCACATGTGCAGTGACAGCAGGGGAAGCTGTGGTTGTATGGTAGACATTCGTAGGATGAACGCCGGTATCCGGTATAGGGTTGGGTACATCGGTTACATCTCCGTTCGCGCGGTCGTTTCTGTTCTTCCGTTCCGCGGCGGGCGACTTGCGCTCGGTTACAGTCAGCTTCTTTAGGACAGCGTTCTTGATTTTCGACTCGCCGGGCTCATTACCGTTATCATGCAGCCGCTTTTCTGTGAAGAGTGTTGAATTGGGCTTTCCTTTCCTGTATTTGCGTACTAGGCGTTTCGGGTGGTTGATGTTGGGTGTAGAGGTTGGGATTGCTTTTGCGCGAGCAAAGTTGTGGAGAGACCTGCTTTCTTTGGAGGAATGTACAACCATTTTGGTAGAAGGAAAGAAGAACAAATGTAGGACTCAGCGACCAGCGCTGGTGAAGCAAACGAAGGCTTAGGGTCGCGACGAGGCCCGATGTGGGCTAGTAGATGGAAGGAGCAAATTTGAACTCAGTCTTGATTCCGTCAATATTAATGTTCAGAAAACGTTAGCACCAGAGCCACGTGATCTGAACAACAATAGTCAACATCAATGTCTTTAATTTAGTTTCAAATGTCCTCAGTTCGCCGCTTTGTTTTTCTCCGTTGGCCCTGTCACTTGTTTTCTTTCTGACCCCAACACTCGAACATAGCTGCAAGACACGTACCACAATTTTTTTCCAATTTTTTCGCGTGGGTCAACACCGTAAGTTTCGACTTGACATCCTCGGCGCTTGTTCAATTAATGTCGGCTTTTCCGTCGTTTCTCCGGAATCTCTTCATATTCCAGAACACGAACGAGAGGAACAGACGTCCAGAAAAATCGTACAATTTAGGTAGAACGATGGATCCGTTGGAGGATGACAGGTATGTTTTTGCTACAGATATAGTTTGCGGATTCTTCTCAACATTGAATTGAATTTGCCTTTGAAGCGACCCTCTTGTCGGTGAATCTCAACCAACCCAACTCCTTGAAAGGGTCTTGGATGGTGGCATGGATTCGAGCTCGAGAATAAAGGATCCTCACAGTTCAACCCATGGAGAAGAGCATGATACTACAAAAAAAACTCCAAATGATTCATTGACGTCCTCTCGTCTGGACTCTAGCTCTGCTCCGCGTTATCACTTCCATGGCCTTGCGGCAACGCAGACACAGACACAACATTATAATGATGATGATGGAACGAATGAAGGATCACAGAAAGAAAATATCAATGCAACCTCTACCGCGGGGGAGGCAAGAACAACAGTGATTCCACGACTTGGCTCTCCGCAAGCGTCATCTTCAAAAAACATCCCAACAAAGGTGCCTCATGTCGAGCAATCGAGCCACTCCCCCTCACGTGCCACTGCGAAAAAGGTTGGTGCAATATCAACGAGTCCCCTTTGTTTCTGACAAATTATCCCTTTGAAGCCAAAACCCACAGCTATAAAAGCCGTCGCTTTCCAATCTCCTCGCGCCACCACAAGAACTGAATTCCCATCTACAAACCCAACTGACTTGCCCAGCAAAACCCGTTATCCTACTTACACTCCTCGCACTAACACTAACACTCGTCCGAATCACGACCAATTTTCACAAGACTCCTTCGCTGGACCTCTATCCCAGGATCCAGAACAGCAATTTCTAGCCGTTTCGAAGCAGTTCGACCTCCCGTTATCCGAGCTAGGACGCGTCTCTCTGACGGCCGAGGAGACGAGTGGAGAACACACCTCCGATTCCCCCATGTTCGCGTACTCAGCCCGAACACGCGGCATTGCTCGTCTCTCCTCCAGTCCACAGGGCAGAGTTCTTGTCGCCGCCACCCCGTCCAGTTCGGGCAGCTCCCAGTCCCAAGAACGGGCTTCCCAGCTTTCGCAGAATTTCGGCCAATCGCCAGATGCTGACACACTGCCCCAGCGACAGCCTTTGGATATGGCTTACGATGATAACGATAATGTGGCTGTTGACTACGAGGCCAGTCAGCAATCGACTCAAAGATATGAGAGTACCGAGCCATCGTCGAGTTATGGGAGGTTCGTTAATGGGGAACCGGATCCAGATACGGCTACGCAGGTCGTGGAATACCAAGCAACTCAGCCGTCGACACAGCTTGACGTTGATATGACTGCGGAGGAAGGCCTCGCGGCGGCGATTAATACTGCTTGGGGCACTGCTACCACTGGTAGACGTACTACGACAAGTGGAGGGCCATCGAACACCAATGGCGGGCCTGCGGCCTCGTGCACTACCCACTCGACCGCACCAAGGACTATACTGAGTATGGTCGATCCCAGGAAGAATTGGAGATATGCACAATATCAGCAGATCCTACCTAGTGTTAACCGGGGGATGCATACGCCAGCTGTTTCGGGAAACACAGGACCTTCACCCCTTATGCAAGAGACCCAACCATCGGGCGAGGACGAGAACAACTCTGCTAGTGGTCCGTCGCGTGGATTTGCCTTTAGGAACCAAGCGCACCCGAATCCACCTAGTCCGCCTTCAAAGCCGAATAAAGATCTGCTTGCTCCAGAGGGTCCTTCTCGCTATCGGCAACCGCTGAGCAATGACACGATGGATGTTGTCCCGGATTCCGAGCCTCTCCGGGATGACGACAACCGAACCGCTACGCGGGTAGCGAATAGGAGTGCGACCGGAAGTCCTGTGAAGAGGGGTTTTCGTCCTATGAGTCCTGGTGCAGACCCGGATCCGAAATTGGGAGATACTGTACCTGATTCAGTTGCTGTGGACGATGATGAGGCGATGACTGAGGATGACGACGACGACGACGACGATCGGGG
>Ga0210383_10003222_pt1 | contig 14667 bp, 10 predicted proteins | sample IncBWC14OmetaG_FD_160072 | JGI IMG/M metagenome (GOLD analysis project Ga0210383, IMG submission 160072) | Forest soil microbial communities from Barre Woods Harvard Forest LTER site, Petersham, Massachusetts, United States - Inc-BW-C-14-O ...
GTTCAGGTGTTGCAACTGGCCTCGCAGGAAGGAAAGAGGCTCGCTTCGCCAGTTCCTTTGCCGGCGAGTGAACGAGATGAGAACATGGAGATGCTGCGCTTCGTTGCCGCGGAGGCAGGAGCGCGTGGCCTGCATTTCCAGCTAGGTATCTGGACACATGCCTACGAATGGACCGCGAGCCCCAACGCCTACCACCATATTGATGGGTTGACTCCGGACACGCATGCCGCCTACTGCCGCGATGCGCTGGCCATTCTGCTGGGAGAGTGCCCGGAGATCGCAGGACTCACCATGCGCGTTCACGGGGAGAGCGGCATACCCGAGGGGAGTTACCAATTCTGGGCCACTCTTTTTGAAGCGATTTCCGGATGTGGCCGCACCGTCGAAATCGACATGCACGCCAAGGGTGTGAACCAGACCATGATCGATATCGCGTCCGCCACCGGGATGCCGGTAAAGTTGGGCGCAAAGTATTCGGCCGAACATCAGAGCCTGGGCTACAACCAGGCCGACATACGCGCCCTCGAGATCCCGAACCCCGATCACGTAGAAAGCGGGCCTTTCAGCCTCAGCGGCGGAGCTCGCCTCTTCACCCGCTATGGATATGCCGACTTCTTTCAGCAGGGCAGCAAATCTCAATTGCTATTTCGCCTGTGGCCCGGTTCGCAGCGGCACTTGCTTTCGGCCGATCCCGAACTGTGCGGAGCCTATGCGCGTACCGCTCACTTCTGCGGCGCTGCAGGAATCGACTTGATGGAGCCTCTGACCTTCAAAGGGCGAGAAGGCTCCGGACACCCGGGTGGGCGCTGTGCTTACTCGGATCAATCCCTCAATCCGAAAGCCGACTGGGAAAAGTTCGAATACTACTATCGCCTCTGGGGGCGGCATCTCTACGACCCGGACGTGAACCCTGAGGTTTGGCGCCGCTACTTGCGCCGCGAATTCGGAGCCGGAGCCGAGTCCGTCGAAACCGCTCTCGCCAACGCCAGCCGTCTTCTTCCGCTGGTGACGTCTGCCCATCTTCCCTCGGCGTCCAACCACGCTTTCTGGCCAGAGATCAACACCAACATGCCCATCGTGCTCGGCGGCGAGCCATCGCCCTATGGCGATACGCCAAGTCCTAAATGCTTCGGAACTGTCAGCCCTCTCGATCCGCAGATGTTTTCAACGATCTCGGAGCACGCGCAGGACCTCCTGGCCGGGAAACTCAATCCAAAATATTCTCCCATCGAAGTGGCAGAGTGGCTTGAATCGTTCGCCGGAGCGTCGGGCGAGGCGCTTGCCAATGCCCGTATCAAAGCAACGGCGCCCGCCTCGCCGTCATTCCGCCGCATTGAAGAGGATGTCCTCATTCAGAATAGCCTGGGACTCTTCTTCGCTGCAAAACTCCGCAGTGGCGTGTTCTTTGAGATCTTCAACCAAAGCGGAAATCGTGAGGCTGGCAGACTCGCTCTAACTCAATATCAGGCCGCTCGCCAGGCATGGGCGAAAATGGCTGAACGCGCTCGAACCGTATACATGTCCGATATCTCCTATGGCAATGTGCCCATGCGTCGCGGACATTGGACCGACCGCCTGGCGGAGATCGACAAAGATATCGCAGCCATGCAAAAGGCGATCGACGGTGCACTGGATCCGACAGCGCCACCCACTGCAGCGCGCGCTTTGAAGCTCGCCAGTTCCATTCAGAACAGGCCTTCTTTAAATTGCAGGCATGCAGTGCCGGCGAGCTTTCAACCCGGTCAGGCGCTCTCGCTATCGCTTGTCCCTTCCACCTCCGGCAACCATGATTCGCATATGATGGTGCGACTCAATTACCGCCACGTGAATCAGGGCGAACGATGGCGATCAGTTGAAATGCAATCGGCCGATGGCGGGTATGGGGCTGTCATTCCCGGTGAATATACGGGCTCGCCCTTCCCACTGCAGTACTACTTTGAACTTCGTCGCGAGAATGAAGAATCCTGGCTTCACCCCGGCTTCAACGCAACGCTCTCGAATCAGCCGTATTACGCGGTTTGGGAACGGAGATCATAGGCACGTTGTTTGGGCAAACCGGAAGGTCCAATAGATTGGACGTTGGTGTTCCTTGAGAGGCAAACTTGTCCTTAGAGGTCGTTTCCCATGCGCACCACAATACCATCGGAACAGGCTGATCAGGAGTCCGGCTCTACTCCATCAGAGGTTGAGATCCGCCCATTGATTGCCGGCGAGGATGCCACCGCATTCCGCATATTGAATGAAGAGTGGATCACCCGTTATTTCGCGCTGGAGAAAAAAGATATTGAGACGCTCGGGGACCCGGAGAACGCGATTCTTCGCAAGGGCGGACATATTTTCATGGTCTACCTCAACGCAAAACCGGTCGGATGCGTGGCGCTGATTCCCATCGGCGCCGGTGTATTTGAACTGTCAAAGATGGCCGTCTCTCCGGAGTGTCGCGGCCGGGGTATTGGCCGTCGCTTGATCGAGCACGCCATCAGTCAAGCCAGGATGCTTGGGGCCACCTCTTTATTTCTGGGCAGCAGCACCAAACTACCGAACGCAATACACCTGTATGAATCAGTAGGCTTTCGTCATGTGGACCCGGAATCGCTCCCACCCATGCCTTATACGCGAGCCGATATCTTCATGCGACTGCCGCTTGATACCGGGAAATGAAACGGCCCGGGGTTCCACCGGCACGGTGTCGGATCGCGAGGACAATTCGCAGTTTTCTGGCGCCCTTACGTTCCGCAAAAAGTCTGAGTGACGGACTCCTCGGGGCGGGCCGGGGTTGCATATCGCTCCCGGTCCGGCCTGTCCTCGAATGGATTTGATACGACATCCAGCAATTCCTCGAATAGCTGAAGGTCCTGCTCTCGCACGGCGGCATTGAGCGCAGCCTCCACCAGGTGGTTTCGCGGAATGAATGCCGGATTTGTCCTCCGCATGGATGCAGCGCGCTCCTCCCTCGAAACGGGTTCCTCGTCAAGGCGGCGTCGCCATCCAGTAGCCCACGCGTCATATGCGCCGGCGTCGGCGAATTGCGCACGCACCCCACCGTCCCCTTCCGGGCCGGCCGCGGCATCGCATAACCGCCGGAAGGTCAAGGTGAAGTCAGCGCGGTTGGCGGCCATACGTTCCAGCAGGTCTTCAGCCAAAGCAGCATCCCCCGTACCCTCGGTGAAAAGCCCAAGCTTCCTTTTCAGACCGGAGTTGCGAGCCGCCACGAATTGCGGCTCGAAAGCTGCAAGGGCCTCCTCAGCGGATGCCAGCGCGGCCTCTTCGCTCCCCGCCTCTTGCACCAGAACTGGCAGCAAAGCCTCGGCGAGTCGTGCCAGGTTCCACAGTGCGGCGCGAGGCTGGTTCCCATAAGCGTAGCGGCTATGGCGATCGATGGAGCTGAATACTGTGGCCGGATCGTATACTTCCATGAAAGCGCACGGACCGTAATCGATGGTTTCTCCTGAGATGGAAGTGTTGTCGGTATTCATCACGCCATGAATGAAGCCGAGGAGCATCCATTGCGCGATCAGCCGCGCCTGCCGGGCAATCACGCCATCGAGTAGCGCCCGATACGGCTGCTTCGCATCAGCGGCTTCAGGATAATGCCGGGCGATCGCAAAGTCGGCCAGCATGCGCGTCGCTTCGTCGTCGCGTCGGGCAGCGAAATACTCGAACGTACCCACGCGGAGATGACTCGCCGCCACCCGGGTCAATACGGCTCCAGGCAATGGCGCTTCGCGGAATACGTACTCCCCTGTGGTCACCGCGGCCAGCGCGCGGGTAGTGGGCACGCCCAGTGCTGCCATGGCCTCGCTCACGATGTACTCGCGCAAGACGGGACCGAGCGCCGCCCTGCCATCGCCGCCGCGCGAGAACGGAGTCGGACCGGAGCCTTTGAGCTGGATATCGTAGCGCACCCCGTCCCGCCCCATCACCTCGCCCAGCAGAATGGCGCGGCCATCGCCAAGTTGCGGCACGAAATGGCCGAACTGGTGACCGGCATATGCCTGCGCCAGGGGCTCGCTGCCCTCGGCCACGCGCTTTCCAGCCAGGATCTCCACGCCTTCCGGGCTCGCCAGCGCGTCTGTATCCAGTCCCAGCATCCCGGCCAATTCACGATTCACCCTGACCAGCCGCGGCGACGCTACCGGTGTCGGATTGAGTCGGACGTAGAAGCGCTCCGGCAGCCTTGCATAGGTGTTTTCGAACGCAAAACGAACGACTTGGCGGTCAGGTCCGGAGTCGCCGGGCGGCGCGATCGCGGTAACATCGGGTGAACTCATAATCCATTAGATGGGTACATCGTGTTTTCTGTCCAGATTCCTTGCAAGGGACGCCCGGTTTTGCCATCTTGACCAGTTCGACTCGCGAACGCGAGTTGCAGGCCCGGTGGCACTCGCTGGGTGCCCCACCTTCGCGACGTCTTTGTTTTTGTCGCTAAGGTGGGAATGCACGAGCCCATCTGAACCGGTGTCATAAGGAGCCATCCCAAATCAAAATGCCACGAGTGCTTTTTCGAATAGGCGGGCGAGTTCCTCAGCTCCGGCCGGGCGCGGCGAAAGCTTGGTAACGCGTTGCTGCGGCAGAGTGCCTTCGACCAGCGCGGGAATATCGGATGAGTTATAGCCCAGCGCACGCAACCCATTGGGCAGTTTCAGCCGCTCAATGAACCAGGTGATCCGGTCTGCGAGCACCTTTCCAGCATCGGCTGCGAGCACGCCCGAGATGTTCGCGCCGAGAGCCTCGGCGGTTTCCAGATGCCGCCGCGGATTCGCGCTGGCCGTGAAGAGGAACACCGCGGGAGCGTTCAGGACGACGGAATATCCATGCGGCACCATCGCATGATCGCCGGGATATCCGGACGCGAAGTAGCCTTTCACCATGCCCGACACGGGATACGACATTCCGTGCGGCAAGTGCACCCCGGCGTTGCCGAATCCAATGCCGGCATACGAGGAAGCCAGGATCATGTTGGCGCGGGCTTCGTCGTCGGAGGGATCCTCCACCGCACGGACCAGGTATCGCGCGACCATGCGCATGGCCTCGAGCGACCACACATCGCTGATGGGATTCGATCCCTGGTACGCGGGCCTCAACAATGGGCGATCCGGCAAGGGGCGATCCGAATACGGCAATGCCGTGTAGGATTCGACGGCGTGGCTGAGCACATCGAGACCGGTTGCCGCGGCCACTTGTGCGGGCATCGTGCGGGTGTTTTCCGGATCGAGCAATCCGAGTGTAGGCTTGAGCCGCCGGCTCGCGATGCCGGTCTTGGCGCGCATCCTGCTCAAATCAAAAATGGAAACACCCGTGGTTTCGCTGCCAGTGCCGGCCGTGGTTGGAATCGCGATCAAAGGTTTCAGTGGACCCGGCACCGGCAAGCCCTTGCCGATAGGCGGATTCACGTAGTCGAGAAATTCCGCAGGCGGATAGCAGGTGTAAAGATTCACGGCTTTGGCCGTATCAATGGTCGAGCCGCCGCCCACCGCAACAATCGCGCCGGAGTCGGTTTGTCCAGCGAACGCGATCGCATCCAGGAACGATTCATCGTTGGGCTCGACCCGCACACGGTCATAAATTGTGGATGCGATGCCCGCTGCCTCCAACGATTCGAGCACCGTCTGGAAAGGACGCATGCGCCGAATGGTCGGATCCGTGATTACCAGCGCGTTTCGGACTCCGAGGTCCGCGAGGTCCATCCCCACTTCTCGCGTAACGCCGGCGCCAAACCGCACGTTGGACGCGGCCATTTCAAACGCGATTTCGTGAGTCATCGTGAGATTCATTTTCTCTCCGGGTTCCCATGCACAGCCGAGTATACCTGCGCCGCCTGTGGCTCCTAATCCTCTCGCCTTCGCTGAGACCGAGGTGACGCCGATGATGTAGAGTTGTTGACGTGACTGGAGATGGAGGCCGTCTTCTCCCTGCCCGCCGCTCTCCACTTGTCCACCATCCCTTGAGTCGAGTGACTGGACCTATCAAGACGGCGCGCGCAAAGCTGGGTCACCAGGCTCGTATCCTTGACGCCGCTTCCGCGGCTTTTCTCGAAAACGGATTCGAATTTACCAGCACTGCGGACATTGCGAAACTTGCCCGAGTTTCGAAACGCGAGCTGTATGCCTGCTTTGCCGACAAGCGCGCCATTCTTGCCGCCGTGATCGCGCGCCTGCAACAGGAAATCCAGTCGCAGGTCAACCTGAGCTGGTCTTCGAGTGAGGACGTGGGCAAAGTCCTCACCAGGGCGGGAACTGAAATCCTGGACTTTATCAGTTCGGAGAAATTCGGCAAACTATTCAGGATTGTGGCAGCCGAGACCTTTCGGGACCCGGTGTCGGCGGAGAAGTTCTATTTACTTGGCCCAGGAGTGGGCCGCGAGAACACGGCTGCATTCCTCAAGCGCCGTATGGCGTCAGGGGATTTACGCAAGGCAGACCCGCTGCAGGCGGCTGACGATTTCCTCGACCTGATCATCAGCGCCCGCTACCTGACCGCGATTGTGCTCGGCCAGAACCGCGAGGTTCCCCTGACGCGAAAGCGCGTCAAGCACGCGGTCGAAATGTTCCTTGGCTACTACGCATCGCCGATGGGCACGAGTGAATTTCGGCGAACCCCACAGCCTAGGCAGGGCCGCGGTCCTAGGGCGGCGGGTCAGAAACAGTAAACCGACACGTAGTTACGTTCTTTCGCAACTTCGACTGCCCGAGCGCTAATTGCCCAGGGGATTGCTCAACCGACCCTGCAATTGGCGGCAAGCTTCCTCCGCCAGGCTAAGTTCGCGAAGCACGCCATAGACATAGTGATCGGGTCGAACAATGGCCGCCTTGCAAGCGTGCCGCTCGAACCACGCCGCCGCCAATCCATCGGAATCTGTCGAATTCTCTCCTCCCAGCGCCACAGCCCGGATTCCATATTGCGCCACATCGGGGCAATCCTCTCCGGACCGGCCATCCCAAAACAGACGCCATCCCAGCCCTGCCTCATCATCGAGCAGAACTGCCCCCGTCTCCGTCGAAAGCCGCGGTTGCGGGAACAGCGTTCCAGCCGCCAGGCTATATTCGCGAGCAAGAAAGCCTGTCTGGAGCGGCGGCACAATCTCCTGGCGGGTTACGATGGGAGCCTTCCCTCGGCCTTGCCGCAGGAGTGCTTCATCGCGGGCCCTCGCCGCTTCCGGATCGCGTTCGCAAATTGCGGCGCCGATGTGCTTGATCCGCTCGGTCAGGGTCCGAACGTGCTGGCTGCGTTCCTGCGCATAGGTGTCGAGCAGTTCATCCGCCGCTTCACCGCGCAAAACCGACACCAGCTTCCAGCACAGGTTGGTCACATCGCGAACACCCTGGCACAAGCCCTGGCCGATAAATGGCGGCTGTTGGTGGGCCGCGTCCCCCGCAAGAAACACCCGCCCCTCGCGCCATCGATGAGCAACCAGGGCATGAAAACGATAACTGCCGGCTCGCCATAATTTCCCGTCGCCCGGGTTGAGCCATCGGGACAGCAGGTCCCAGACGCTCTCCTCGCACTCCGCCTGCCGCGGATCCTCTCCCGCATTCAACATGATCTCCCAACGGCGATGGTTCCCGGGTCCGATGATGTACGTATAGGGACGCACGGGATCGCAATATTGCGCGCATACGTCCGGCAGCTTCGCGAGAGCGGCATCGTTCACGATCAGGTCGACCACCAGCCACGGTTCGTCAAATCCGAGATCGTCAAGGGCGATGTTCATCAGCCGTCGAACCGTGCTTGAGGCCCCATCGCATGCAATGACATACCTCGCCTGGGCCACCTGTTCTCGCCCGGCTTCATTTTGGATTGTCACTGCCACGCGCTCTTCTTTTTCGTCCAGTCCTGTGACTTCCATTCCAAGGTCGACCGTCACAAAAGGGTGCGCCTCCGCCCGTGCGCGCAGAATTCTCTCCACGGCAGGCTGCGTGAATACCATGTTAGGCAAATAGCCAAGCGGATAAGGCGGAGAAACAACGCCGATGCTCCGGATCAGTTGACCGGCTGCGCCGTAGTGCTCCGATGCGCCGAATGGAGCGGTATGCGGAAGAACCTCGCCAACCACTCCGATGTTCTGGAAGACCCGCAGGATCTCGTGGTCGAGGGCGATCGCCCGCGGGATCTCCCAGATGGTTCGGCTCTTTTCGACGACCAGAGTTTTTACGCCCGCCTGCCCAAGCCAACAGGCAGCAATGGCTCCCACCGGGCCGAAACCCACAATCACAACGTCGAATACAATTTCGGCGCTCATGGATGAAGACCCGGAAACCGAATCGCGAGTTGTGCATGTTTCACGTAGTCGGGCTTGGGTGGCGCGATACCCCAGTGATCAGTGCGGCCCGCGGGCCACACCCAATGATCGGGACCGTGCGTAAGATACTCGTCGTTCACCTGCAGTACTTCGGCCGTGTACTCAATCACAAATCCAAATGGATCGACGAAGTAGGCGAAAACATTGTCGCCCGGGCCGTGGCGGCCAACGCCCCAGCCGATGGGAAAGCCATGGTCGATCATTCGGCCCGAGCCGCGCATCACGGATTCAAGGTCCGGCATCATGAACGCAACGTGGTTTAATCCGTTCACACCAGAATCTGCAAGAACCACCGCATGATGATCCTGGTTACAGCGCAGGAAGGCCATCGCCTTCGACCGGTCGGTAAGCCTGAAGCCTAGAACACGCTGGAAAAAGTGACTCGTGGCTTCGATGTCCGCGCAGTTGAGGTTGACGTGCGACAGGCGCAATGGATACGAGCGCCGCGAATCGGCCTGGTCGTGCAGCGCATCGCCATGGTGGAAGCGCAGGACATAACCCTCCGGTGTTCCAACTTTCAGGACGACTCCGCCATCGGGATCACGATTCGGTGCAACCGCGTCAATCACGCTTCCATGTGCCGAAGTAACGGCCGACGCAATCCGCTCCAGCGTCTCTTCCGTCCCGACGCGAAAGCTCGCCGAAAGAATCTCCGCGCAAGGATAAGGGTGCAACGCAAGGACATGATGGTCGGACCCGGTCGCGCGCAGGTAAACTGCGCTGCCCTGCCGGGCCGCAACTTCCAAACCCCATGTGTCGGCATAAAACGCCTCGGCGCGCGCGATGTCGGGAACACCAAGATCCACGCTGCGAATGGCTATGATCGGGAAATTCCCCACTATGGCCTCCCTTGGGAAGTATGCTCGCCGCCACCCGGAATCGATGAACCCAGCCTATCCGGCTTTGGGGGATGCCTCGTCCGCGATGCCGTTCCGCAAGACTCCGATTCCCTCGATCTCGACCTCCACAACGTCGCCGGGCTTCATCCAGAGCGGTGGAACCCGCTTCACGCCGACACCCCCAGGTGTTCCTGTCACGATCACGTCTCCCGGTTCAAGAGGATTGAACGACGAACAGTATTCAACCAAGGTGGGGATATCGAAGATCATCTGCCCCAGCGTGGCCTGCTGCACGATTTCGCCATTCAACCGGGTCATGATCGCGCGTGCTCCCAGGTCTGGGAGTTCTTCCGGGGTAACCATCCAGGGGCCGAAGCTGCCGGTCCGGGGAAAATTTTTCCCGGGCGTGAATTGGTGTGTATGGTGCTGCCAGTCTCGCACGCTCCCATCGTTGTAGCAGGCATAGCCGGCGATATGATCGAATGCTCGATCTCGCGAAATATACCGTCCCTGTTTTCCGATAATCAGCGCCAGTTCGCCTTCGAAATCAAGCTGTGTCGAAACACGGGGCCGAACAATATCGCTCAGGTGCCCCGTCTGCGTATTGGCAAACCGGATGAAGATCGTGGGATGAGCCACCTCGGCCCTTCCTGTCTCTTTCCTGTGCATCTCGTAGTTCAGCCCCACGCAGAATATTTTCTCCGGATTGGAAATGACCGGCAGCCATTCCAAATCTTCGAGAGAATACCGCGGCGCCGAAGCACTTGCCTCTTGCGCTTTGCCGAACCCGCGTTGTGCAATCAATGACTTCAGATCGGGAAACCGGTCGCCCAGCACGCTTCCCAGATCGAAGGCAGATTCGCCTTCAATCATTCCCCAGGTCGCAGTCTCCCGGACCTTGAAGGTAGCCAATCTCATCCCAGTCCTCTCCATGAGCATGTGCCCCGGCCGGAACTTCCCGAAAATTCGCCGCGGCCCGCGCTCCCGACCTCCATCGAGATCTGCAGGCCTAAATGGTACTTTTGCGTACCATGCTTTTGTCAACGAGTGAACTTCGCAATTTCGCCTTTACAACGCTATCGCGCGTTTGGTATCAATTCTCGTGTTGGTACGCATTGGTACCACTCCCCCGCCCCGCCGTGAAGTGAGGTCGATCATCGTGATCAAAAATGAATTGCCCGCCTTGCAAGCTCCGTACAAGCTCGACGCGGGTGAAGGACTTCGTTACGGATTCGGAAGCCACCTCGCCACGTTCATTGCCCGGCCGCAAGAGCTCGGTCAAGCTGCTTCCGGAACGATCCTGACAGGGGCCAGGGGAGCTCGATTTCCGAACCACCGTCATGGCGCAACGCACGAAGCGCTGTTCGTCGTGGAAGGCGCCATCTCCCTTACCCTGGACAATAAAGATCACCTTCTGACGCCTGGGGATTACGTAAACATTCCACCCGGCACGACGCACGGATATGAGTTCCTCGACCACCGCGGCAAGCTGTTGTCGTGGACCTTCGGCGGAAACGCCGCTGATGCATACGCGGTGCTCGGAAAACCTTACGCGGGGGCGGTCTATCCCGAGAGCAATGAGCCGATCAACTGGAGTTCACTTGACAGCTCAGTCGATACAGAGGTCCTCGCCGCGGATCGGCCCGCTCCACACGACCCATGGACCCCGAAGCTCACCACTGCTCCGAACGGCAAGATCCCCTTTGTTCTGGCTGCCGGCGAAGGCGAACGCATGATTGCCGGCGACCAGGTGTACACCATCCTCGGGAACCAGGGTCACAGCGATGGCGTCTTCATCTCCCTGCTTACGGAAGGCCCCATCGGCACGCCGATCCCGCGCCATCTTCACCAGAAGGTGACCGAACTGTTCTACTGTCTGAATGGGGAGTTAGAGATGTTCGTATCGGACGGCTTCGTCACGCTAAGTCCGGGAGACTTCCTTCACGTTCCGCCCAGGACCCCTCACGCATTTCAATTGAAGAAGCACGACACGCGCTTTCTCGGCTTTATCACGCCCGGAGACTTCGAGCCGTTCTTCCGCTATTTATGCGTCCCCTTCGATGGCTATCGATATCCGCTGGTGCCGCCGCCGTTCCGGTTCGATCGGGTCATCCAGCATCTTTCCGAACTGGACCTGACCATTCTCGAGCGTCCGGGAGGCCCGCCGCCGCAAGCCCCGCAAAGCTGAACGGGATGGAAGCCTGACATGGTCGAACCAGCTCGAGCTCAAGGTAAAGATGTTTGCATCCACGCCGACCAGGTCTACAGCCACGCGGGCGGCGTTGCGCGGCTTGCGGATGTTTTCCTGCCCTCGAGTGGCGAAGCACCCCTTCCGGTAGTGATCTGGCTTCACGGAGGCGGTTGGCGATTCGGCGACCGCCATCTGGCTCCCAACCTCGCTCTTTTTGCGCAGCGCTCCGGCCTCGCCATAGTCAGCATCGATTACCGGCTTAGCGACGAGGTCAAGTTCCCCGCTCCGGTAGAGGACGTGAAGACCGCGGTGCGCTGGGTGCGGAGTGTCGCCTCCAGGTTTGGATTCGATGAGCGCAACATCGGTCTATGGGGATCATCGGCCGGAGGGCACCTGGCCGCATGCGCGGCTCTATCCGGCGAAAATGAGTTTCTGAGCGAGGAACACCCGGGCCACTCATCCGCCGTGCAGGCAGTCGTGGATGGATATGGGCCAACCAACCTGGCGCGCATCGACGAAGTTCGTTCTGCTATGCGCCCGGCGGGAAACGACGCGGAAAGCATTCTCGTCGGAGGCGTCCTCCCTGCGGGTGATCCGGACTCTTTCGAGTCACGGCTCATCGGAGCTCCCCTCAGCGATGCTCCGCGGCTCGTAGAGCTTGCCGATCCGGTTCACTACGTGCGTTCCGTCAGCCCGCCGTTTCTGATCCTTCACGGGCAGGCGGATACTCTCATTCCCGCTGACCAGAGCCGTTATCTCTTCGCTGCGTTGAACGACGCGGGATGCGATGCCACCCTGGTTCTTTTTCAAAATCTGAGACACGGGTTCTTCAACAATCCCAATCTCGCCGTGGAAGACATTGGAGCTGTAAGCATCTATCGCTCTTCCTCCCCGGTCGTACCCGTCGCATGGCCTTGTAACCCAACCGAGAACATTCCGTCCATGGTGAGCAGCTTCTTTCGAGCCTATCTCGGTTGCGCCTGACAGGCGCAAAATCTCGGAATATGTGCCGCCCAGACAAATTTTTGTCAGGAAGAGAGCCGGAGTTGGTTCGGATCATCCGAATCAGCCCACATTCATGACATAATTGCCAATCAAGCCCGTTCGTCCTGAGGACGCAAGTTGATCGCAGACGTTCGAAACCGGGAGTTTGTCGGCAAGTTGAAAACTGCTCTCTGGCCCGCAGATTCCATGCGTCCGGTCAATATGTGGGCCGTTCTCGACGGTGCCAAAGACGAGAGGATTTACAACCTCGTTTCCCGCTGCTATCTGGATAAGTGCTGCCTCTTCGCCGGAGAGCTCTCTCCCGAGCTCGAGCGGGCAGCTCCTCATCTGGTGCAGATTTCTCCGCGTGACAGTGTGTCCGATAGCTTGCTCACTCTCGGATGGGGGCGGGCCTGGGGAATCTTTATCCAGTCCGACGATTCCATCCGGACGCTACGCCGACATCTGCGGACGCTGCTTCGGGTCAAGGACGAAGCCGGGCGCTACCTTCTATTCCGCTATTACGACCCGAGAGTCCTGCGAATCTATCTTCCCACCTGCCTTGACCTGGAACTGAAGTCGATGTTTGGTTCGTCCATCACCAGGTTTTGCATGGAGTCGGAAGATTCTGATTCGATCATTTCTTTCGAATTGGATTCGAATGACCGGCTGCAAACGTCGGTGCTCAAAACATAGGACCGCTGTCGGTCAGACCGTTGTCTCATCCATGCGGAACGGCGTTTTCCGCAGCCGTTTGCCGGTCGCGGCGAAGATGGCGTTTGCAACCGCCGGTCCGGTGAGCCCTACAGCCGCCTCACCCAGGCCGTGTGGATCCGCGTGGCTTTCGACGAACCAGGTCTCGAGCACCGGCGCCTCTGAAATGCGCAGCACGCCGTAGTCATCGAAGTTCTGTTGCTCCGCTGCCCCGTCGCGAATCGTGATGGCTTCTTTGAGAATCGAACTCAGCGTGAAGAGCATTCCGCCCTCGAGTTGAGAACGCGCGCCGTTGGGGTTGACCACCTGGCCGCAGTCGACAGCGGTGATGAGGCGATCGACGCGAATGTTATCCCGCTCAACCGTGACCTCCGCCACCTGCGCGAGATATGCATAGACGGTCGTGCATGCGATGCCGCGCCCGCGATGAGGACCCAGCGGCTTGTTCCAGCCGGCTTTCTGCGCGGCAAGATCGAGAACGGCGATCAGCCGGTTTCTATCCACCGGACGTTCATCTGCTGGCGGGTTAGCCTCGTTCACCAGCGGGCGGAGCAACATGCGTTTGCGAAATAAATACGGGTCCTGCCCCGCCGCGTGCGCCAACTCGTCGATAAAGGATTCGACCGCCAGGCCATTGAACGAATTCTCAACCGAACGCCACCATGCCCGCGGCACCGCGCTCTCGATGGGCGTAAACGAAGTGCGAATGTGCGGAATGGGGTAAACGAGTCTCGACGGCAGTTCCGATCCATCGGGCTTGCGCTTGGCGGGATCACCCCATTGCGCGTAAAGGGGAACGTCAGCCACGTGATCGGACCAGCCGACCACATTTCCCTCGGCATCGAGCGCGCCGCTCATGCGCCGCATCCCCGCGGGCCGGTAGAAGTCGTGGGTCATATCGTCTTCGCGCGTCCACACCAACTGCACCGGCGCGGAAACACGGCACGCAATCTGCGCCGCCTCGGTGGGGAAATCGTACTGGTACCGCCGCCCGAACCCGCCGCCCATGAAGGTCGTGTGCACGGTAACGCTGGCCTCAGCCAACCCCAGTTCCTTGGCGATCACCTCCCGCATCGCGTCCGCCGCCTGCGAAGGAGCCCACACCTCGCATTTGCCATTGTTCACGTGAAGCGTAATGTTCATCGGCTCCATGCAGGCATGAGCCAGAAACGGAAATTCGTACGTAGTCTCAATGCGCTTGGCCGCCGGAATCTTGTCAAGGTCGTCGCCCTCAGGGTCCGAGGTCCATGCAGGCGGATTCTCGAGCGCGCGCTTCATCTGTGCGCGCAGCGAGTCCGTGCTCTCGGCCTTGTTGGGGCCGGAATTCCACGTAATGTCCAGAGCCTTTCGTCCTTGCATCGCCGACCACGTGGTCTTGGCCACGACCGCAATCCCGCCCGCCGTAAAAACGCGATAGCCCCGCGCCGGAATTTCAAACACTTGCAGAACGCCGGGAACAGCCAGCGCTCGCGTGGCATCAAATTTCGCCGGGCTCCCGCCAAAAGTCGGGCAGCGCGCAATCACCGCGTACACCATTCCCGGCACGCGTACGTCCAGCCCAAACTGCGCCGCGCCCGTGCACTTGTCCGGTATGTCGCGGTGCGGAGTTTCCTTTCCGATCAGCGTGAACTGCGCCGAGT